>ENA-ORBV01005721-ORBV01005721.1-microbial-mat-metagenome-genome-assembly--contig:-NODE-5721-length-22579-cov-5.045729_pt1 | contig 22579 bp, 13 predicted proteins | sample MGYA00237777_ERZ505514 | MGnify/ENA primary metagenome ERZ505514 (study PRJEB26160, sample SAMN06269048) | microbial mat metagenome | isolation source: Oligotrophic lake microbial mat | place... | reverse complement strand
TTTTCAAGCAGAAGACGGCATACGAGATTCGCCTTAGTCTCGTGGGCTCGGAGATGTGTATAAGAGACAGTGCCCGTTCCACCGTCATAGTCGCCGACTGCGACGTGCTTGTCGCCGGCGGCGGTCCGGCTGGCTTCTGCGCCGCTCTTGCAGCAGCGCGCGGCGGCGCTCGGACCACGCTGCTGGAGGCGCAAGGCTGCCTCGGCGGCATCTGGACCAGCGGACTGCTTTCGTGGATCCTCGACCATCGCGATAAGGGTGGTATTCTTGGCGAATTGATCGCGACGCTGACCGCGCGTGGACTTGCCGAACCGGCGATGTCGCGCTCGCGCGGCATCGCCTGCGATGTCGAGGGGCTCAAGCTGCTGCTGGAGGAACTGGCTTCCGCCGCCGGCATCCGGCTACGCTACCATACCCGCGTGGTGGCCACGCTGCGCGACGGCGACCGCCTGACCGCCGCCATCACCGAGAGCCGCGCCGGCCGCGAGGCCTGGACTGCGCTGCAATTCGTCGACTGCACCGGCGACGGTGATCTGGCGGCGCACGCCGGTTGCGCCTATGAGGTTGGACGGTCCGAGGATGGGAAATGCCAGCCATTGTCGCTCATTGCCCTGCTCGCCGGGATCGACGATGCCGGCATCGGCGAATACGTGCGCAGCGACAGCAACGACGGTTGGCAGGACACGCAACGTCTGCTGGAGCGGCTCGCCAGCCAGGGCGTGGTGCCGACCTATGGTAAGCCGATCATCTTCCGCATCGCCGACGGGCTGTACGGCATGATGGCCAACCACCAGTACGGCGTGCGTTGCGACGAGGCCGACGGGGTCACCATCGCCACGGTGCAGGCCCGCGCCGAGTATCAGCGCATCGTCGCCGCTCTGCGTGCCAGCGGCGGCGGCTGGTCGCGGTTGCGTCTAGTTGCCACTGGCGCGCACATCGGCGTGCGCGAGGGCCGACGCATCCGCGGCCGCTACGTCGTCGGCACCGACGACCTGGTACGCGGTGCGCGCTTCCCCGATGCGGTCACGCGCTGCGCCTTCGGTGTCGACGTTCACGCTCTGTCCCACAGTGGCAGCCGTGACTTCGAGAAGACCGGGGTGAAGAGCCAGCCATACGACATCCCGATGCGCGCCCTGATCGCACATGGCTTCGACAACCTGCTTATGGGCGGTCGCTGCATCAGCGGCGACTTCATCGCTCATAGCAGCTACCGGGTCACCGGCGACGCCGCGGCCCTGGGGCAGGCTGCCGGCGCCGGCGCTGCCGTCGCCGCCCTGCGCGGTGAAGCCGCGCACGCCGTGCCCTGGAGCGAGATCGATGCCGCCCTCCGTCGACTGGGCTGGCTGCCGCCGACTTAGTTGGCGTGACGCATCACGCATTCAGCCCGACTTGCTCAGGAGACGAGAAACGTTGCGCGCAATTTGGCGTGCAAGGTGTGCCGCGAAAACGCGTAGCTTCAGCAGATCGTGATCGCTGCCGGGCTAGATGATCTCGTCGACGATGCCGTAGGCCTTGGCCGCTTCGGCGTCCAGCCAGTAATCGCGATCGCAGTCTTCGGAGACCTTCTCGAACGGCTGATTGCAGTTCTCGGCCAGGATCCGCAGCAGCATTTCCTTCATCTTCAGGATGCGCTTGGCTGAGATCTCGACGTCAGTGGCCTGGCCGCGGGCACCGCCGAGCGGCTGGTGCAGCAGCACTTCGCCGTGCTTGAGGATCTTGCGGTGGCCTTTGGCGCAGCCCGACAGGATGATCGCGCCCATCGAGGCGGCCATGCCGCTGACGATGCAGTGGACCGGCGCGGGCGAGCGCTTGATCACATCATAGATTGCCATGCCGTCGACGATCGAGCCGCCTGGCGAATTCAGCCACAGGGTGATCGGCTTCTTGGCGTCTTCGAGGCCGAGGTAGGTCAGCTGGCGCACGCAGCGGTTGGCGCTGCGGTTGTTGACCTCCTCGCCAAACCACACGATGCGTTCGGACAGCAGACGGGTGGGGATGTCCATCAACGTCTGTTTGCCATCCTTGGTGACGATCACCTTCGGCTCGGGCTCGGCCCCGCCGGTCATGTCATCGTCGTCGTCGGAGCGGTAGAGCTTGGTCATGCTGTGGACGCTACGTGAGCGGTGCTGGGGCGGAAGGGGGCAGCTTGGGGACCTTGCGACTGGTGCCGGTCGGCCGGTGGCGCATCAAGCGCCGAACAGGACCAGCCTGGCGCCCGCTGTACGGAAAGTGGTCCGAATGCGCGCCCGTCCGTCGTCTAGACGCTCGACGGTCGCCTCGCCGCCAACGCACGGCATCGACCAGGCGAGGGGATCGACGGGCGTCGCGGTGACGTGTTCCCAGGTGCCGGTCTGGGCGGCGAAAATAGCTACCAGACCGCGACCAGCATGCAGCTTCTCGTGGATTTCCGGCGCCATGCCCGGAGATCCGATGCGGCGGGGTTGGGCGCGGGTGACAGCATCGCGCACGTTGCGCCAGCGTTCGATGACGCTGCGAATGCGCGCCACCCCGGCCGCAGAAACGGCTGCTAGGTCGCCCCAGAAGCCGTTGTGGCCGATCACCACTGAGGCGAGTGTCACCTCAAGGATGTCGACCGCAGCATTGGGGGTGGTCCACGAACGCTCGCCGATCTGGCGATCGTCGGGCAGGTAATGGACCAGGGTCAGATTGGCCGGCAGCCAGCGGTCGTAGGCGTAGCTTTGGCGGCAGACCATCGCCCGGGTCGAGCCAGGGCCGAGGAACATGTTGGAATTGCCGTCGACCGCATTGGGCAGGTCGTAATTGGCGAAGTAGGGTCCGTTGTTGACCAGGAAGTACCGGCCACTGGCGAGGAAGGCTAGGCCGACGGCTCGTCCGTCTTCGGTGACATCGAAATCGACGATCGCCTCGGGCACTGCCGCCGCCAGCCGCTCGACCACCTCGGCCATGGCCAGCGGCAAGAGGTAGGCATAACGCGCGGCCCGCTCTTCCTCGCTTGCCTCAGCGCCGCCATGACGGTGTCCAAGCGCATCACAGCCCCACTGCCCAATCGCGTCCCATTTGAAGACGGTGACACCGGTCTCGCGATGCAGGCGGATCAACTCATCGGCGAACGCCTCGGCCCAGCGCGACACCAGGCAGAGGTTCTGGCTCGCTTCTGTCTCCCAGACCGGATGCGCGCCGCCCGGTTTGCCCTGGTTGCACATCAGGCAGTCCTCGTGGTCGGCGCGGGCCTGCGAGCTGATGGCGGCGTGCAGCGGTCCGAACCAGAGTCCAAGGCGCATGCCATGCGCATCAAGTGCCGCCCGTATCGGTTCAAGTCCGCGCGGAAAGCGCTCGGTCGACGTGCGCCAATCGCCGGTCTTCTCGTACCAGCCGGTGTCGAGGACGAACACATTGAGGCCCATGCGTGCAGCGATGTCGATCTCCAACAGGATGCGCGCCTCGTTCATGTCGGCGAGGTAGGGCTTGCCCTCCCAGTGCTTGGCGCGCTCTTGGCGGTTCCAAGTGTTGTAGCACATCAGCGGCCGGCGGGTTGCCGGACGCAGCGCGAGATGGTCGAGGACGAAGCGTCGATAGGCGTGGGCCAGATCGTCCTGTCCGCCTGCCACCGCTGCGACTTCCAGCCACGGTGAGACCCACGGCAGGTCGTCGCCTTGGCAGTAGGTACCCTTCACCGCATCAAGCGATATCCGACCCTCAGAGCGGCTAAACGCGAGGAACGCCTCGTTCGATTGCGAGCCATGTTCATAGGCGAGCAGAATCGCCTGGTTGCTTCGCTGGATAGTGACGATCGGACCCATTTCTACCGCGCCATCGGCTAGTTCCCGTTCTTGCGGCAGGTAGCTGTGGGTCAGCTCATTGAAGGCAGACAGTTCGACCAGTTGCATCTCGGCCTCAGGTCCGAAATCGCAGTCGAGGAAGTGCAGTTGGTCGCGACCGTTGGGCTTGGTCAGTCGGCCAGGGCCATGCAGCGCGATGCGCAGCCGCACGACCGGATCATCGGCAGCGTAGCGCAGCATCAGCTCCAGACGATGATCCGCAGCCTGGACCAGCGTGCCGCTCCAGCTTGCTTCCGAACAGCCGTTGGGCAGTTCGCGGCGTGGGCCGGCCTGCCAGGAGTCCACGGCACCGATAACGTCCCGTCCATCCAGCGACCACCTGGGTGGCGCGATGGCCAGCGACGGTTGCCCAGGCATCGTATACGTGATGAGCTTGGTGGGGGATCCGATCACGGATAGCTGGGCATGACGTAGCGTTACAGTGGTCATACTGCGATCATCAGCCTACTGATCATCTCTGGCAATCATCTACTTGTGAGCGATCATCGTATATGTGATCATCAATCGAGCCTTGGACATCACGCCTCTGGGGCATCTCCCAGGATACGGACTGCTCGGCCGTGTTGCTATCGAGCGCGCCGGTCCGGGCTATCGCCGTGACGTGCTGCGACGTGCGCGTAGCAACGGCATATTGCAGATCACCCTGGACGGTTGCGGCTGGTGCCGAGTCGGCGACGGCCCAGAGCATCGCGTGCCAGTGGGTTCGGCGATGGTCTTTCACACCCAGATGCATCGCTCGCTGGTCTACGGACTGCCGGCGGGCGGCATGTGGGAATTCCTTTACGCCGATCTCGATGGCGAGTCTGCGCGCAGTTGTATCGCGGACATCGTCAACGTGCGCGGACATGTTGTCCCGCTGATGGCATCCCATCCGGCCGTCCGAGTCTGCGCCAAATTGCTGCCGTCTATGGCCCTGGCGCATCGTACCATGCCGGCCGCCGAATCCGCCCGATTGGCAAGTGGCCTGCTGATTGCCCTAGCCGAATCGGTCGCGGGTACTGTCGATCCGCTGGTGGACGCGGCGATGACCTGGCTGCGTACCCGCCTGTGCCGTCAGGTGTCGATCGCCGAGTGCGCAGCCGCGCACGGCATGACCCGTGAACATCTGACCCGCCTGTTCGCCCGTCAGGCCGGCGAAGGGCCTGCGGCTTGGCTGACGCGTCAGCGACTTGCTCATGCTCGGGTCCTACTATTGGAACCAGAGGTCCGGATCGCCGCGGTCGCCCGCGCCTGCGGGTTCGCTTCTCCGGCGCATTTCTCGGCGGTGTTCCGCGGGCATATCGGTAACAGCCCGCTTACGTGGCGACGGCAACTCGGTCCTGCCGCTGTAGCATCGTAGACGAAGATGCGTTTACGGACGGCCCAAGAGAGCGAGGAAACGCGGGTCTAGCGCAAATACTTGATCGCCACGACGCGGTTGCCCTTGGCGTTGTAGATAACCTTATCCATCAGGTTCTTGATCAGGTGGACGCCATAGCCGCCTAGGCGCTTACCTTCGGTCTGGCGGCGTTCGATGTGACCGATCGGGTCGGCGCTGGGATCGGGCAGCTTGACCGGGTCGAAGCCGGGGCCTTCGTCTTCGATGTAGACCATCACCTTGCCGGGCAGAATGCGGCAGCCGAACACCACCTTCTTGTCCTTGTCGAAGCGGTTGCCCCATTCGATGGCGTTGCGACCGAATTCGTCGAGCGCGAGACGGACCTCGCTGGCGACCGGCTCGGGGATGCGGAACCGTTCGAGCAGGCCGAGGAACTTGCGGTACTTGAACAGGATCGATTCGCTGGTCGCGCCAGTGACCTCAAACCAGCCGAGCGGATCGTATTCGACCTTCATTGCCTCGCCGACCAGTGGCCGGTGCTGCAGGGCGTTGGCCGCCGAGACGATCAGGTCGTCGATTGAGACCGGCTTGACCAGGTAGTCGCAGGCGCCGCGCTTGAGGCAGCGCATGACCACGTCGTCGTGGCCGAGGGCGGTCAGCATGATCACGGCACCGGGGTGGCTGCGCCGGTGCAACTCCTCCAGCAGGGCCTCGCCGTCCATCCGCGGCATGATGATGTCGCTGATCACCAGATCGACTGGGCGGGTGGCGTCATTGATCCGGTCGAGGGCCTCGCGGCCATCGCTGGCGGTCTCGACGGTGACCTGCGGCCCAAGGTCGCGCAGGGTCTCGGCAAAGTGGTCACGCAGCGCCGGCTTGTCTTCGACCACCAGGATGGTCGCAGCCGCGATATGATCAGAAGCCGTCATCGGGATACCTCCCTGCCCATGATGGCGGCCCGGACGGCGCCTGCCAGTGTCGAGCGGCTTCTCTGCCAGGGTGATTACGGGTACCCCCGATCAGTCACGGAAACAGACGCTGCGCGTTCTTACTCCGCATTATCGTGGCGCGACGGCCAACCGCCGACACATTCCGCGCCATATACCTGGAGATGACGACATGTCGGATACCGCCGCCCAGCCCGCCCAGCCTGCTGCCGAAAAGCCGGCCGAGAAGTCGGTCGACAAGCCGGTCGACAAAGCCGCCCAGGACAAGCAGGCGGTAGCTTGGCTGAGGCAGGCCTCGGGCCAGGTCCGCAGCGAGTTGGGCAAGGTGATCGTCGGACAGGACGAGGTGGTCGAACAGATGCTGGTGGCGATCTTCGCCAAGGGCCATTGCCTGCTCGAAGGTGTGCCTGGCCTGGCCAAGACCCTGCTGATCAGTTCGCTGTCGAAGACCCTCGACATGTCCTTCAAGCGCGTGCAGTTCACTCCCGACTTGATGCCGTCCGACATTGTCGGCACCGAAATCCTGCAAGAGGATCCGGTGACCAAGCAGCGCATGTTCAAGTTCATGAAGGGCCCGATTTTCGCCAACATCGTGCTGGCCGACGAGATCAACCGTACCCCGCCCAAGACCCAGGCCGCCCTGCTGGAGGCCATGCAGGAGAAGCGCGTCACTGCTGGTGGCGAGACGCACGTCCTTGAAGCGCCCTTCTTCGTCCTCGCGACCCAGAACCCGCTGGATCAGGAAGGCACCTATCCGCTCCCCGAGGCCCAGCTCGACCGCTTCATCTTTAAAATCTCGGTCGGCTACCCGAGCGACGAGGAAGAGCTGGAGATCATGCGCCGGGTGGCCAGTCCACTCATGGCCGAGGCCGAAAAAGCGATCCAGAAGGTGATGACGGCACAGCAGGTGATCGGCGTCCAAAAGCTGGTCATGCGGGTGCCGGTCGCCGAGCAGATCCTGCAGTATGCCAAGAATCTGGTCCGTTCGTCCCGCCCCGATCAGCCGGAATCGCCGGAATTCATTAAGCGATGGATCAGCTGGGGCGCCGGCCCGCGCGCCTCGATCAACCTGATCCTGGCGGCCAAGAGCCGCGCTGTCCTGCTGGGTAAGTTCGCAGTCGGCTTCGACGACATCGCCGCCGTCGCGGTGCCTGTCCTGCGCCATCGTATCGCCTGCAGCTACACCGCTACCGCCGAGGGGGTGACCACCGAGAAGGTGGTCGCGCAGCTCCTGGAGACGGTGCAGAAGGGCTGAGCAGGTGGCGCTGGCTCCGAAAACGAAGGGTCCCGGCTATGTTCCGGACCCCGAGACCCTTGCCAAGATCGGTCGCCTCGACCTCAAGGCGCGCGGTCTTGTCGAAGGCTTCCTGTCGGGCATGCACCGCAGCCCGTACCTCGGCAGCTCGGTAGAGTTTGCCCAGCATCGCGGCTACGTGCCTGGCGACGACATCAAGCACCTCGACTGGAAGGTGTGGGGCAAGAACGAACGCTATTATATTCGTCAGTACCGCGCCGAGACCAACCTGGTCGCCTGGGTGCTGGTCGATTGCAGTGCTTCGATGGAATACGCCGGCAGCAAGGCCGCCAAGGGCCAGACCAAGCTGGAGTGGGCCCGGCTGGCCGCAGCGGCCATCTCGTGGATGGTCCTGTTGCAGAGCGACGCAGTCGGCCTGTGTACCTTCGCCGGCGACGTTCAGGAATTCGTCCCGCGTTCGTCGCGCAAGGACCACCTCGGCCGGATGTGCGATGCGCTGGTGCGCGCCCACGGCGAGCCGCGTACTGCCATTGGCCCAGTCATCCGCCAGGCCGCTGAGCGCATCCGTTCGCGCGGCATCGTCGTGCTGATCAGCGACCTGTTCGTTGAGACCGACGACCTAGTCAAGGGACTCGCCCGGCTGCGCCATGATGGCCACGATGTGCTGGTTATCCACGTGCTGGACGACGACGAGCTGCAATTCCCCTTCGAGGGCCAGATCCAGTTCCACGGCCTGGAACTCGACCAGAAGATCCTGCTCAATCCGCGCCAGATCAAGGCTGCCTATCTCGCTGAGTTGGAGAAGCACATCACTGCGATCGACGCGGCCTGCCGCGGCAGTGGGGTCGATCACATCATGGCCAGCACGTCGTCGCCGGTCGACGTCGTGTTGTCGGCCTATTTCAACAAGCGCTCCGCCATGTCGACGGCTGGCACGCGCGGGGCGATTGGTCGATGAGCTGGGTCGCCATGTCCGCACAGGGCCGTAGGGGTGAAAGCTCTGGGAAGGGATCATGACCTTTCTGGCGCCCCTACTTGCCGGCCTGACCGCGCTTGCAGCCGTACCGCTGATCATCTGGCTGCTCAACCGCAACCGCTTCAAGGTGGTGCGTTGGCCGGCCCTCGAATTCCTGCTCAAGACCCTGCAGAAAAGCTCACGTCGGCTGCAGATCCGCGAACTGCTGCTGCTCATCCTGCGCACTCTGGCGGTGGTCCTGATGGCCCTCGCCCTGGCCCGGCCCTCGATCGCCAGCGGCGGCTTCGAGCTACTCGGCCTGCGCGGCGGCGTTTCAGCGGTGATCGTCCTCGACCACAGCCTGTCGATGGCCACGCGCGACGGCAACGGCACCCGATTGGATGCCGCCAAGGCGCGCGCCCAGGAACTGGTCGCCAAGCTGCCGCGCGGCTCCTCGGCGGCCCTGGTGCTGATGTCCGACACCGCCCAGGCCGAGCTAGCAGAGCCGAGCCAAGACCTCGCCTATGTCGCTCAGGCCATCGAGGCTGCGCCGCAGGGCGACGGCGGCACCAGCGTCACTGCCGGCATCGCCCGCGCGGTTGAGATCCTGCGTGACGCCAGCGGCCGGCGCGAGATCCATCTAGTTGGCGACATGCAGGAACGCGGCTGGCCGGCACCTGACGACCGTGCCTGGAAGTCGATCGCCGACGAACTGGCTAAGCCGGGCGCTCCGACCCTATTCATTGCCGACACCGGTGGCGAAGCTCCCCGCGACAACGTTCAAGTCGAGCGTTTCGCCGCCGACGACGAACTGGTCACCACCGAGGCGCCGACCTCGTTCACCGCGGTGATCCGCAACCGGGGCGGTGCTCCGGCCAATGGAGTGCAGGTCGAGCTGTGGGCCGATGGCGAGGATGGCCAGCTGCGCAAGGCCGCCGGCACCGTCATTGACCGCCTGGAGACGGTCAACGAGGTGCGTCTCGAAGCGCGTCTGACCGCCGGGCTGCGCCGTGTCCAGCTACGTATCTCGCCCGATCAACTGCCCGCCGATGACGTGCGCCAAGTGGTGGTCGAGGCGGTCGACAAGGTCCGCGTCCTGGTCGTTGATGGGGCCGAGGGTCAGCGGGGTGGCGGTTCGGAATTCATCCGTGCAGCCCTCTCGCCGCTAGCCGCGATGGCGGCTCCGACCGCTCCTGGCGCCCCAGCAGAGGCCGACGCTGGGCCGTCTGATCTCTTCCGCGTCGAGGTGGTCGCACCGTCGGCGCTGGCGCAAGTCGATCTCGCTTCGTACCAGGCGGTTGTGCTCAATGATCCGGCCAGTCCGCTGCCTGGTCTCGGCGAGGCGTTGCGCGCGTGGTTGGCCGGCGGTCGCGGCCTGCTGCTGCTGCCCGGTGCGCGCGCCAGCATCCCGGCCTGGAACACTGTCCTCGCCCCGATCTCCCCGGCTCTAATCGAGGGCGAGCCGCGCGACCTGGTCGACGACAAGGGTGCCAAGGGCCAGGGCCTGACCACCACTGGCTTGGTCCATCCGGTGGTGTCGTTCTTCGCTGCGCCCGCCACCCAGCCGTTCCTGTCCCAGCCGCGCTTCTGGAAGGCGCATGGTCTCGCTCCGGTCGCCGATTCGACCGTCGTACTGAGTTTCGCCGACGGCAAGCCTGCCCTGGTCGAGCGCACCGTCGGCCGTGGCAGCGTGCTGATGGCGGCCTTCCCGACCGACAAGACCTGGAGCGACCTGCCGTTGCGCCCAGCCTTCCTGATGCTCGCCCGGCGCATGGTCCAGCATGCCGCGCTGGGCAATCGTCCGCGCCTGACCGTGCGGGTGCACGATCCGCTGCGCCTGACCGTACCGGCTCGCCTGGCTGGATTGAGTATCGAGGCGACTGATCCGCGTGGTGGCCGCAGTGTGCTCAATCCCGAGCCTGGCGCTGACGGCGCAGCCCGGGTCGAGCTTGCCGACACGCCCTACGCCGGTTTCTACAGCCTGACCGGGGCCGATCGTCCATGGCGTTTCGCCGCCAATCCGCCAGCAGAAGAAAGCGATCTGCGCACCCTCAACCAGGAGGAGATCGCCCTGCGCATGCCGGGCGTCCGGCTCGCCTGGATCGGTTCTGGCCAGGACGCTGGGGCCAGCCTCGACCGCGCCCGCGCCGGATTTGAGATCTGGTGGATCCTCTTCGCTCTCGCCGTCGGCTGCCTGGTCGCCGAGAGCATCCTGGTGGTCAAGTGGGCTCCGAAGGACGCATGATGGACTTCCTGCTCAAGCTCCTGCTTTGGCGTAACGTCACCGGCGACGGCGGGGTGATCGAGGCATTGCGTCTGCCGCGCTGCGACACGCCTGGAGAAATCGTCACCTTCCTGGTCCTGATGATCGGTGGCGCCCTGCTCATCCGCTGGGGCTACCGCCGCGATGTCGGCTGGGTGCCGCCACGCCGCAAGCTGGCGCTAGCTGCCCTGCGCTCTGGAGCGTTGGCGGTGATCCTGTTCATCGCAACTGGCGCCTTCTTGGAAGCGGTGCGCAAGTTCGAAGGCACCGGCACAGTGATGGTATTGGTCGACCGTTCTCAGTCGATGACGCTGGTCGATCGTCGTGAGGGCGAAGCGGCCCAGCACGCCACTGAGATCATTGGCGCCGGCAAGGCCGCCACCGCCACCCGCACCGATTTGCTGACGGCGGTCTTCGCCGATGCCAGCCGCGATCCGATCCGAGCGCTCGAAGGCCGCTTCAAGGTCGAGGTCTATGGCTTTGGCGAGGGATCCGGTCTGTCCGCCCTGCCTGCCGGCACCGGCGGCGTGCTCAACGGGGCCAAGCCACCGGAGGAGCGCGCCACCCAGATCGGTGCCGCCCTCTCCGACAGCGCCCGTCGGGCCCGCGGTCGACGTCTCGACGCCGTGATCCTCGCCACTGACGGCGGCTGGAACCGCGGCGAGGATCCGGTCGAGGTTGCCCGCTTGCTTGGCGCCCCGGTGATCACTTTGGGCGTGGGTTCGCCGCAGTCCAAGGATCTCGAGATCCCGTTCATTTTCTCAGAAGATGTGGTGTTCAAGAACGACCGCTTCGTTCTCGACGTGCGCATCCGCCAGCGCGGCTTCAGCGGCCGTACCGTGCCGCTGGTCATCCGTCGTACCAATGAGGCCGGCGTCGAGGAAGTGCTCAAGGAGGAGCAGTTGAGCCTCGGCGAAGATCGCGAATTTGTCCACACCGTCGAGCTGGTCCCGGACAAGGAGGGCCTCTTCTCGTTCTCCGCCGAGCTCACCCCGCAGCCCGAAGAGGCCAACACGGTCAACAACCGCAAGGCACGGACCAACATCCAGGTGGTCGACAAGAAGCTGCGCATCATGTCGGTCGACGATGCGCCGCGCTGGGATTTCCGCTTCCTCCGCGGTATCCTGGAGGCCGATCGCCAGCGCGTCCTGCCGACCTTCATCCTGCGTCAGGGCGACAAGCTCGGAGATGGCCGTAGCGCCAAGCTGTTGCGCTCAATGCCGACCGATCCCAAGGTCTTCAAAGAGATAGACTGTCTGGTGCTTGGCGACATCGCCCCCGACTTCTTCACCGGAGAAGAATTGAAACGCATCGAGGAATGGATCCGCGTCGACGGTGGCGGCCTCATCGTGGTTGCCGGACGTCGGGCCATGCCGGTGCAGTGGAGGGGCACACTGCTCGACCAGTTGCTGCCGGTGGAACCGGACAATCTGCCGCCGTTGACCGTCAACGACGAGCTAACCCGCACGATCAAGGACGCCGAGGCGATCCGTCCGGTGGTGACCAACGAGGGTGGCCGCTGGGCCGCCTTACGCTTCGCCGCCGATCCCGGCGAGAACGAGATCAAATGGCGCGAGTCAGAGCCGCTGCGCTGGGTCTATCCGGTGAAACGGGCGAAGAGCGGCGCGACCGTGCTGCTCGCCCACCCGACCAAGCGCTCGGGAGACGACCCGATGCCGATCCTGGCGGTGCAGCGCTACGGCCGTGGCCAGGTCGCCTGGGTCGGTTCCGATGAGACCTGGCGCTGGCGCTTCCGCCCGGGCGTTGCCCAGCACCGCCGGCTGTGGGGCCAGCTGACCTCGTCACTGGGCATGGCCCACCTCTTGGGTCACGCCAGTAGGGTGCAGATTGAGACCGATCGCAGTGAATATGCGGTCGGTGATCACGCCCAGCTGATCGCCCGCGTGCTTGACAGCGACTTCAATCCGCTACGTGCCGACAGCGTGACCGTGACGATTGAACGCGACCTCGCCAAAGAACAGGTCGTACTGGCAGCGCGTCGCGACCAGCCTGGCGTCTTCGCCGGTGAATGGATACCGGGCACCACCGGTCGCCAGCGTGTGGTGTTGGACATCAGCGACGCCGGGGTGGCCGGAATCGATGCTGCGGAAGCGGTCGCGGACCGGGTTGTCACGGTGATAGAGCCGCAGCTCGAGCTCGACGACGGCGGTATGCGCGAGGACCTCCTCGCCCAGATCGCCAAGGCCAGCGCCGGCGCCTTCGTTCCGCTGCACCGCTCATCCGAGATCGCCGGACTGATCCAGGCCCGTCAGCGCCAGGGCGTGCAGAAGCGCGAAGAGATCACCCTGTGGAACGCGCCGGGCATCATGGTCCTGCTCGTCCTGTTGCTGGGCATCGAGTGGTGGTACCGCAAACGCTGGGACATGCTGTGATGTCGACCAAGCCCGCCCCACCGTTCACCGCGGACTCCGGACCCCGGACCCCAGACCCAGGCAAAGGCCAAGCCCATGTCTGATGTCATCCGCACCCGCATCGACCTACTGCGCAGTCGTGCCCGTGGTGCTGAAACGGCGCGCGGTGCAGGGCGACTCGCTGCCGTGCTGGTCGTCGCCCTGCTGGGCTGGTTGGCCATCGACTATTGGTTTGTTAGCGTGGTATTCGGCGGAGGCTGGTGGGACATCGCCGCCAGGCTGGGGATGACCGGCACGTTATGCTGGCTGGCTGGTCGCGAAGCGCGCGCCGGCCTGTTCGCAGAACTGCGTCGCACTCGTGGAGACGATGAGCTCGCGATGCGTCTTGAGGACGCCCATCCCGCCTTGGCTGGACGCCTGATCTCCACCGTCCAGTTGCTGCGTGCCCTCGAAGCGGGCGATCCGGGAGTCGCCTCCCCTGGTCTGGTCCAGGCGTTGGCCGAGGACACCGAGGAACGGGCCTCCACCGTCGACCACCGCCAGGCCTGGCAGCTGCGTTCCGCCAAACGGGCGGTGCTGCTTGGTAGTGTGCTGCTCCTGATGGGCATCAGTCTGGCGGCGTGGCGTCCGGACATCGCCGGGGCTTTCCTGCGCCGCCTGGCCTTCATGTCGGCGCACTACCCGACTGCGACCAGCATCGTCGCGGTGCATGTCCCTGAACTGGTCGGTCGTGGCGATCCGGTGACGGTCGAGATCGAACTCGATCCGACATCGGTGGTGCCGACCCAATGCACCGCCACCGTACGAGGCGCTGATGGTCGCAGCTCAACTCTGCGCCTCGATCGGGTTATCGACCAGCCCAAACCGCTGTTTCGCGGGACACTCAAGCAGGCGATCGAGGACATCGCAATCCGGCCGATCGCCGGTGACCATCGCTGGGAAACCTGGCTGCCAGTGCGGGTCATACCCCGTCCCACCGTCAAACAGCTGTCGCTGCGCCTAGTCCACCCGGAGTATCTCGCCCTGCCCGATGAAAAGTCCTCGGTCGGCGACCTGCAGGTGCCGGCCGGCACTGTGGTGGTGGTCGAGGCAGCGGTCAGCCGGGCGGTCAGCACGGCCACCTTGACCCTGGTGGCAGGCCTTGGCGATCCGGTGTCCCAGCCGATGACCATGTCTGCCGATGGCATGACGGCCAGCGGCCGATTCACCGCCGCCGAGGACGGCAGCTGGTCGATCTCACTGCGTGCCTCCGATGGACTGGACAGTGCGGATCCGTCCCGCTGGACGATCACGGCCATCCCGGACAAGCCGCCGGTTGTGACCGCCACGTTCCCATCACGTGACAAGGACGCGACACGCTTCGCTCGTTGGCCAATCCGCTTCACTATCCGCGACGACCACGGGGTCGCTGGGGTGAAGCTGCGCTGGCAGGTCTTAGCTCCTGGCGTCGACCTCGACGCGTCGACCGGTCAGCCGGCCAGCCTGGAGATCTCCGGAGTACGCACGAGTGGGTCTGAATTGGCCCAGGGCGAAACTCAATTTGATCTGGCTCCGTTGAACCCTGAGGTGGGATCCCGCGTTATCTGGTGGTTGGAGGCTCGTGACGCCCGGACTCCTGAGGCCAATGTCACAGCCAGCCAACGTGGAACGTTCAATATACTAGACCCGGCCGAAATGCGCGAACGTATGGCCCGTGAACGGGCTGATCTTTTGAACAGCATCAAGACGATCCGCGATCGCCAGCGTGACGCCCAGGACGGCGTCGATGGTGCCCGCAAAGCCGCTGAAGACGGCAAACCCTAGAGGATGGACCCCATGATCCGCATCGCCCCGACCCTGCTGCTCCTCGCCGCCTCGATCGTCGCCTCGGCGGCTGATGGTGGCCTTGATCGCGTTGTGCGGGCCCAGGAAGGCGTCCAGCGCGGGGTCGCAAGCCAGGCCGAGCAGACCGCAACCAAGGCAGATCAGCTGGCCGACAACCTGCGTTTCAACCGTGTTGGCGATGAGGCCGACGCCGACCGCCTCGACCAGCTGGCTACCGAGCTCAAAGGCTTGGTCCGCTCGCCTGAGGCCGATGCCAAGACCATGACCTACGTGGTCGACAAGCTGGCCCGGGCCCGGCGTGGCGAGACGTCCGAACTGGCGAGCGCAGCCGCGGCTCAGCATGACTTGGTCGGACACCTCGAACGAATCACCAAGGGTGCGGCTGGTAAGCTGGCTGGCGCCGACGGCCTCAACGACCTGCGCGCTGCGATTGATGCGCAGCGCCGTCTGCAAGAAGAGACCGGCAAGCTGTCCGATCAGACTCTTGGCAAAGAGAAGGCTGAACTGTCGACCAGTGAGAAGTCGGACCTCGGGCGCTTGGCCAAGCAGCAGCAGAACCTCGACAAGGCCTTGGACGAGGCGGCGAAGTCCCTGCGCGAACAGGCCAAGTCAGCCGAGAACGAACGCGACAAAAAGAACCTGAATGCTGCTGCTGACGAGCTGGACAAGGGCCAGGTCGCCAAGGATGCAGCCAAGGCTGCAGAAGCGCTTCAGGAGAACCGTCTGGCCGAAGCCCAGGAAGCCCAGGACAAGGCCTTGAAAGGTCTTGAGGAGGCCGAGCGCAAGGCCGCTGGCGCAACCCGTGATCCGCTCGCTGAACTCGATCGTAAGATGCAGCGCCTTGAGGAGACCAAGCGCGATCAGCAGAAGCTGCTCGACGAGACCCGCTCCGAGAAAGAACTGTCCAAGGCAGAGGCCGACCGCCTTGCCGCCAAGCAGCAGGATATCGCCCGCGAACTGCAGGATATGGCCAAGCCTGACGCGCAGTCGCAGAAAGATGCGCAAGCGCAACAGAGTCCACAAGCGCAACAGAGTCCACAAGCACAGCAGAGTCCACAAGCACAGCAGAGTCCACAAGCGCAACAGAGTCCACAAGCACAGCAGGACGCTCAGTCGCAGAAGGATCAGCAAAGCCAGTCGTCCCCGGACCAGAAGCAAATGCAGCAGGCCCAGCAGAGTGCTGAACAGGCCAAGCAGTCCCTGCAGCAACAGGACAAGGCCAACGCCGAAAAGAACATGGAGCAGGCGCTCAAGGACATGAACGCCGCCCAGCAGCAGATGCAGCAGGAAATGGCCCAGGCTCAGGCAGCCCAGGACGCTGCCCGCCAGCAGTCTGACCAGGCTCAACTTGATAAGATGGAGCAGCAGGCTCAAGCCCTGGCCCAGGCTGCTCAGCAGCAGCAGTCTCTGCTCGACCAGCTTCAGAAGCAGCAGGGTCAGCAGTCCAAGTCCGAGTCGCAGCAGATGGCGCAGCAGCAACAAAGCATTGCCAATCAGATGCAACAGGCCCAGCAGCAGCAGGCGCAGCAAAGCGCCCAGCAGGCCAAACAGTCGCTGGACCAGCAGAATCAGCAGCAGGCTCAGCAACAGATGCAGCAGGCCCTGCAGGCCATGCAGCAGGCCCAGTCCCAACTCGCCCAACAGATGCAGAAGACCAAACAGAAGATGCAGGCGATGGCCAAACCGCCTCCGGCCAAGGACTCGCAGGCTGCGGAAGAGCGCAAGGGCGCGACCGAGATCGAAGATGGCGATCGCAAGGGTACGCAGCGCAGCGGCTGGAACGTCTCAATGGACCCGGGTGACCGCGAAGTCCTCTCACAAGTGAAGGCGGATGAGTTCCCGGCCCGCTACGAGCAGGCCCTGGTGCAGTATTACCGCGCCCTGGCAGGCGAGAACGACAAGTGAACGCTGGCCGCTGGCTGCTTGCCGCCAGTTGCTGGCTGTTGATCGCCGGTGGTTGGCAACAACTCGCTGCGCTTGAGAGTACCGAGCAGCTGTCGCCCCAGGCTGCTGCTGCAGTGAAAAAGGCGGTTGCGTGGTTGGCCAACAACCAACGTCCAGATGGTACGTTTCCTGGTGGGCACGGAAACTCGTCCGGCGTAACCGGAGCCGTGGCCATCGCTCTGATGTCGCAAGGCCACCTGCCCGGCACCGGCGAGTACGGGGTGCAGACCGCCAAAGCGATCAAGTTCATCCTCGATACGGCCCAGCCTGATGGGTTGCTCTATCAGGGTTGGATGGGAGGTCATGGTCCGATGTACTTCCATGGTCTCGCCGCCTTGGCCTTGGCCGAAGTGTGGGGGCAGACCGGCGACCGTCGCATCCGCGAAACGCTACGGAAGGCGATCGATCTGATCTGTTCCTGTCAGAATCAGAAGGGCGGTTGGCGCTACCAGCCGAAGATCTCGGACGACGATCTATCGGTCACCGTCATGCAGTTGATGGCGTTGCGCGCTGCGCGCGATGCCGGCATGGATGTGCCCAAAGAGGTTATCGACGCCGGCATCGAATACGTGAAGTCCTGCCACAACCCCAAGGGCCAGGGCAAAGACGGCGGCTTTGGCTACACCCCAGGAGGCGGCAGTGGATTCGCCCGTTCGGCGGCTGGTGTGACTTCGCTACAGGTGGCTGGCGATTACCGTGCCTCCGAAGTGGTTGAAGGCATCGAGTACCTGATGGCCTTCCAGCCGTTGACCGACAAGAAATCGGACCATGGCGAGTGGTACCACTACGGACTCTATTACACCGCCATGGGCATGTATCAGGCGCAAAGCCTGGGCGCCCAGGGCAAACGGTGGTGGAACACGTGGTATCCTGCTGCTGTGCGGGATTTGTGCGATCGCCAGGAAGCGGACGGTCACTGGAAGGGCAACTGGGAAGCCTACGACACCGCCATGGGCGTGCTGGTCTTGACCATTCCCTACAGGTATTTGCCGCTCTACCAGAAGTAGGTCTTTGTCCGGTGCTGCGTGCTGCTGAGCGAGGGATCCGTACAGACCCACGCCGTGTCTCATCCCCCCACACGGCTTGCGTCCTTGACGGATGATGCTGTCCAGGCATCCCGCCTATCGTCCTCACATCACCAAGATGCGTTGAACCGCGACCAACTGGTCGCGTTAGACCGAGTGCAGGAGCCTTCCATGAGCCAGAATGATCAGCAGTTTGACGACCAAGAGCAGCCAGAGCAGCTGCTTGATGAGAACGGCAACCCGATCGAAGAGGGCCAGCAGGCAGAGGAGGGCCGCGGAAAATACGCCGGTCTCGTCTCTTGGGTGGTCTCCGGTGCTTTGCACGCAACAGCGATCATGTTACTGGGAGCGATCGTCTTACTGGCCCAGGAGCCGGAGCAGGAGATCCCGCCGGTTCGCGTCCAAAGCATTCCTCCTCCGCCCGCGAAGAAGGAAGAGAAACCGAAACTCGAACGCGAACTGCTCGACCCGAAGGTCCAACTCGACATCGAGACCAAGTCCGACAAGCCGAATCCGATCACCCAGCTCGACCTGCCCGAGGAAGACTCGCAACGCGAAGAGGAGAACGACAACCCGGTTCCCAAGGGCCGTGAAGAAGCGGTTGCCGACAATGAGATGGGCGGCTCTGGTGCGTTCATGGCCATCGGTGCGGGTGGCAGCAGTGCCGGCATGTTCGGCAGCCGCAGCGGCGGTGGCCGCAAGCGCGCGGTCGGCCGCGGCGGTGGTTCGAAGGGCTCCGAGAGCGCGGTTGACGCTGCGCTCCGCTGGTTCAAGAAGCATCAGTCGCCCAACGGCATGTGGGACGCCGAGAAGTACTTCCAGAACTGCACCGAGGATCCGAAGTGCGAACCTGGTTCGTTGGCCGGCCACGGAGCCGACGAAGTCAACCCGGCTATGACCGGTTACGCGCTGCTCTGCTTCCTGGGCGCCGGCTACGACCACAAGACGCCGAATAAATTCAAGCCGACGGTCAAGAAGGGTATCGACTACCTCCTCTCGATCCAGAAGCCGGACGGTCTGCTTGGCGCCCGTAACTACGAGCATCCGGTCGCTGCCATGGCCCTGGCTGAAGCCTACGCTATGACCTCGGACCCAGATCTGCGCAAACCGGCCCAGACGGCGATTGACGTGATCATCAAACGTCAAAATCAGGACAAGGCTGGCGGGGCCTATGCCGGTCTCGGCTGGGACTACGTCGGGCCCAATGAGCGTAACGACACGTCCGTTTCCGGCTGGAACGTCATGGCGCTCAAGAGTGCCTATGCCGGCGGCTTGAATATCGGCAATAGCATGGAGGGTGCGAAGAAGTTCCTTGAGAAGAGCTGGCAGGACACCAACACCAAGCAGCCCTGGTGTGAGGACTACACCAAGCTGGATCCGTACAAGGATATCAGTCGCTACCCCTACATCTGGACCACGGGCAACGCCAAGCCGGTTGAGATCGCGGGCTGGGACGCCGCGGCCAAGAAACCGACAAGCGCGAACCACGACATGGCACCGGTCGGCATGGTACTGGCCGTGTTCCTCGGCCACCGTGCTGGCGATCCGATGCTAGAGACGTTGGCCAACTACGTGATGAAGTACCAGACCCCGACCGCTTATCCCTGCAACACCTACTACATGTACTATAACACCCTGGGTGTGTTCCAGCTGGGTGGCGACAAGTGGAAGACCTGGAACTCGGTCGTGCGCGACATGCTGGTCAATGCTCAGATCAAGGGCAATGGATGCCTTGACGGCAGCTGGGACTGGAAAGGCACAGTATTTCACGGCAACAACGTGGGTCGTGTCCTATCAACGGCGTACAACACCTTGTGTCTGGAAGTGTACTACCGCTACGCCCAGGTTGCGAACCAGAAGCACTGACTCGGGACGCAGGCAGACGGCCTGCCAGTCCGATGATAGCTGATGCACCACAGCGCAGGCGTAGCCTGCGCTGTGGTCTTGTGTGCTTGGCGCGTCTCGCGTGCAGGAAGTGAACGTTTCTCTGCACGCTAGCTGGCACGTCTCGCGGCGCTCAACCAAGGGTGAAACTGTCGGATGCGATCAGACGTACGTCCGGTGATGTGGGGGACAGGGATGGTAATCTCCCCCTCTGTCCATTTTTGGGAGCATCAGTGAGTTGCACCAACCGGGCAGGCCATGCATGTCCAGTGCTGGACGTGTACTACAGTCACGAATGGGCCGACGCGACGTTGCTGAACCGGACTTGATCCGCACAATCACCCATACCCAATGTCCCGTACCATCCTGACCCTGTGTTTCTGTGCCTTACTTGCAGGTGGCGAGCCTGTGCCATCGAGTCTTGCCCTGACCCTGCGCGGGACCGTGAATAGCGGTGCTGCAACTACGGTCAGCACAGGCCTGAGCCTGGGCGGGACGGTACTCGCCTGGAGCGACCTGGCCGTCGTCGCCCTGCCGGCCCAGCCGGCCACCCGCATGGACTCCGGCCTGGTGACGGTCGTGGGCGAGGTGCTGCGCGGTGTTCCGGCATCGCTCGACAAGGAGGCGATCAGTTTCAGCTGTGATCTGTATGGACAGCTGAGCGTGCCCCTCGGGCAGGTCGCTGCCGTGGTGTTGGCGCCGATCAGTCTGGACCAGTTGGCCAACATGCTGACCGGACCATCCGGGGCGGTACTGATCAACGGTGAGCGGGTCGCCGGCAAGCTCATGTTCATCAATGCGGAAGCCGTCGGCATTGACACCGGTCGGCGTACGGCCCAGGTGCCACGCGCCCGGGTTGCTACCGTCGTGGTTACCACCGCGGCTCCACCAGGCGCCGACGCGCACGTCTGGTTCCATACGGTCTCCGGAGATCGACTCCTGGCACGCAGCGTCACCGTCAGCCTTGAAGGATTGGCCATCACCGGGCCGCTCGGCACGGCGACCGTTACGCTGGTCGGATTGTCCGGCGTGACGAGCAGCAGCAGTCGCGTGCAAGCCTTGGAACGTGCGGGGTCGCTGCGGGCATCGGCAACCGACCGTTTGGGTGTCGCCCTTGCGTTGCCAGAGGTTGGGTTTCCGGGCAGCTATGGCGGCCTGTCCGCCCAACGTGGCGTGGTATTGCCGGCACGCGGGGAAATCGCCTGGCGAACTGCTGGCGCTGCCAACCTGGTTGGTTGGGCCGTAGCTCCGGCCTTCGGGGTCGATGCTGTCGCTCGCGTCGTGTGCGACGGCAAAGTATCCTGGGAACAGACTCTGCGTCCTGGCGCTCCGGCCACCCCATTCGCACTACCGGTGCAGGGCGTGACTGAGATCGTCTTCAGGTGTGACGGCGTCAATGGGGCCCTGGCACGCTGTACTGTGGTCTGGTGCCACCCGACCCTGGTGAAGTGATGAATCTGCGCTGCGTTCCGACCCTGCTCGCCCTCGCCTGCTTCGCGCAGGCTGCCGATATCAACTGGGCCGGAGCTCCCGGCGACAAGCCGCCGGCCGGATGGACCCTACTGGCCGGAGCCGAGACCAGCATCGTCTTCCAGCAGCGCGCGATTGAGATCACCGCGCCAAGCGGCCGTCAGGCCCTGGCGGTGGCGGCCACCGAGCTTCCGGATGGCAGCGACGACCGGCCGATGCGTCTATCTGCTCAGCTTTCTGCCTGGGGTGCGAAACCAGTCGACGAGTACCCGTTGGTACTCGCTTTAGAATGGGGTGGTGGAGCGGTCTTCGCCGTTGGACTGGGCGATGATCCGCACACCAAACGTGATGACCGGCGGGCCTGGGCGTTGTGGAACGGCCGCGGCGTCGATGGAAATGACCACGGCGAGACGGAACTGGGTGCCGGCGCCAGTCCGGCTCATCTGCGCATCGTGCTGACCACCCGCGAGCTGGTGGCCTACGGTTCGCGTGATGGCTGGGTATGGGGTCGCATCGCCGGCATCGCTCGCGACCGCATCGGTGCGAGCGGCGCACCGGCCCGCGTGGTCGTCGGGCGCGGCCAACTGCGTCCGGGCGCTACCGGCCTGGCTGCCGACCCGCCGGGTGATGCCAAGGGCAAGCCCTGCACCTACCGCATCGCTGAGCTGCGGGTCGAGCACGGTTCCGCCGATGTGCCAGCAGCCCTGCTGCGGACCTACGCTAAGAAAGACTCGCTATCGGATACGGTCGAGGAGTTCTCGGCTGCGGGCATGCCGCGGCAGTGGCGCGTGCGCGGACCCGATGACGGCAAGAAGACCGAGTTGCCGGTGCGCTTGCCCGAGGGGTTCACCGCTGGCGATGGGTGGAAGCCGCTCGATCTCGGTGAGACCGGGCGCATCCTGCAACTCGGCAAGGTGATGCCAGGTGGCGGCGAGCAGGTGCGTTGGGCGACCACCGAGGTGGTGGTCGCGGAGGCCGGACTGGTCCGCTTCCGCTTTGATGGCACCAAACGCTGCTGGCTGTGGGTCGCCAACCAGTTGCTGAGCGCCCCCGATCGCGAGACCAACGAGGCTGAGATCGATCGTCAATCCGCCTCGGTGTGGCTACCGGCCGGCACGCATCAGGTCGTCCTGGCGGTGCGCGGTGGCGATGGCCGCGCCTCGGCCACGCTGCGCTCGGAACCTGGCGACCCACGGGCCCGCATCGCCCTGCTGCGCCGCCTAAACATCGACTTCACCGGCGACGAGCAGCTGATCGATGCACCCTTCGAGATCGCCAGGCTGTGGGAAGGTCTCGGGTTTGCGCGCGAAGCGGTGTCAGTGAGGCTTAAGCATGCGATGAGGCGGGAGAGCTGCAGCGATTGGTCGCGAGCGACGCGGCGGCCAGACGGGATTTCCCGCTGGAACCACGCACGGCAGGGCGGACGTTGCCGCTCCCCCCATCGGAGAAACCATGCCCAACGCCATCATCCACACCCCCCGCGGCGACATCCGTCTGGCCC
>ENA-ORBV01005720-ORBV01005720.1-microbial-mat-metagenome-genome-assembly--contig:-NODE-5720-length-22581-cov-57.606026_pt1 | contig 22581 bp, 16 predicted proteins | sample MGYA00237777_ERZ505514 | MGnify/ENA primary metagenome ERZ505514 (study PRJEB26160, sample SAMN06269048) | microbial mat metagenome | isolation source: Oligotrophic lake microbial mat | place... | reverse complement strand
TTTTTCAAGCAGAAGACGGCATACGAGATTCGCCTTAGTCTCGTGGGCTCGGAGATGTGTATAAGAGACAGATTGGATGCCAGCGCAGGGGTCCGGGCCGATCGCCTCGGACGCAGCGCACGCGCCCAGTCGTGCAACCCACGGCACTTCCCCCTGCTCCCTGCTCCCTTCCCCCTGCCCTCGGTATCGTCCCGACCCATGGCCATCTCCCCCGACCCGGCTTCGTCGGCCGCGCCATCGCTGCCGCCCGACCTTCCCCGGAAGGTGGGGTATTGGGGGGCCATCGCGGTGATGGTCGGAGTCGTGATCGGCAGCGGCATCTTTCGGACGCCGACGACGATTGCCGAGAACCTGGGGGATCCGTGGCTGATCCTGGGCTTCTGGCTGCTCGCGGGACTGATTGCGCTCTGTGGGGCACTCACCTTCGCCGAGCTCGCCGCGATGATGCCGCGAAGCGGAGGAATCTACGTCTTCCTGCGCGAAGGCTTCGGGCGCTGCCCCGCGTTCGTCTTCGGCTGGACGTACATGCTGGTCACCAAGCCCGCGGCCGCCGGCGGGATTGCGATCATCTTCGCCGAGCACTTCAACTCCTTGACGGGTCTCGACTGGAACGCGCCGCTGCTCACCTGCGCGGCGCTCTTCGGGCTCACCCTCATCAACGTCCTCGGCGTGCGCGGCAGCGCTCGCTTTGCCGTCGTGCTCACCTCGCTCAAGTTCACTGCCGTCGCGGCGGTGGTGGTGCTCGGAATCGTCGCGGCGCTGCGCGAACTGCTGGCGCCGGGCAGCAGTGAGATCATCTCCCAGGGCGGCTTCGTTGCGGTGGCGGCGCCCAAGCCGCTCTTTCAGGCGATCGTCCCGGTGATGGCCGCGATCATGTGGACCTACGACGGCTGGAGCGACGTCGGGGCCATCGCCGGCGAGGTGAAGAACCCGCAGCGGACGCTTCCGAGGGTCTACCTCACCGGCACCGTGAGCGTGATCGTCCTCTACATGCTGGCGAATGCCGTCTATCTCTGGCACATCCCACTCGAGGAGATCCGGGCCACGACCACTGTCGCGCCGCTTCTGCTCGAACGATTGGCCGGACCGATCGGGGCCACGGCGGTCACCGTGATCATCATCGTCTCGACCCTCGGCTCCTCGCACGCGAGCGTGATGACCGGGGCCCGCGTGACCTTTGCGCAGGCCCGCGATGGTCTGCTGTTTCGCTTCCTCGGCACCATTCATCCGCGCTACGAAACTCCCGCGGTCGCGCTCTGGGTGCAACTGGTCCTCTCCTGCACGGCAGTGCTCGTCCTCCAGGACTTCTCCTCGCTGGCGGACAGCTTCGTCTTCACCATGTGGATCTTCTACGGACTCGGAGCCATGGCGCTCTTCATCCTGAGGCGCCGACACCCGGAGGCCCCGCGCCCGTACCGAGTGCCCGGCTATCCGGTGGTGCCGGCGATCTTCGTGCTGGCCAGCATCGCGATGACGGTGCTGGCCATCGCCGACGATCCGTGGCAGACCCTGGTGTGGATCGGGGTGCTCGCCGCAGGCGTTCCTGCCTACCTGCTGTGGAGCCGCCGGGCGCCGCGGAGCGCGCCCTGATCCGAAGTGGACCGCGGATTGCGCACCCGACCATGACGCTGACGGAGGGTGCGGCGAGAACACCGAAGTGGCGGCGCGCGAGTGCTTTCGGTCGCCTTTCAAAGAGGCAGCTCCGAGTCACACCCGTCCGATTCAAAGTGGTCTTCCGAGCTTCCAGGAAGAACTTGGAGGGACGCCTCGGGAGCGAGCGTGAGGCACTCGCCTGGTCTGAGGGAGAGTGTGGGCAATTCACCCGCTCGGTGGTTCATCGCCGAAAGAGTGGGTACGCTTGCCTCCGTTGGTGTCGTGACGAGCTTCGAGGAAGGACGGAGAGCCTGCGGGCTTTCCCTTTCTTGAAGAGCCGTTGCTCCGTCTGGTGGAGTCCTTGCATGGAAGGGTGCCGTCAGTTCGTTGAACAGATGGACTCTGCGCCGCAGCCGCACGTCGCAGCGCAGGTGTTGCTCAGCAGACGATTGCCTTCCGGCCGAGCGCCCATCCGCATCATTCTTACCGCCAGTCACCGCGCCGCTGCGTCCTTGCGATGCGTGGTGATCGCGCCCGTACGTGATCGGCTCCCAGTCTCTCGGGAAGCAGTCTCTCGGGAAGCAGTCGGGCGGGAAGGGAAGCGGATCGGTCGCCGCGTCCCGGTCGAGGCCACATGGCTTCTGGCGGTGGTGCTCGGTGCCCCCGTCTGTTTCGGTTCGAATATCGGCAGCAACACGCCAGACTCGAGCGCAGCGACTCCCAACACCGCGTGGGCAAAGGCCGGCGGTCACAACACACCAGCTCCATCAGTTCCACCAGTTCGGGGCCCGGCCAAGAAGACCTCATCCGAGGTCGCAATCCCACTCGATCTCGCCAGGATGGTTGCTCAGAACGAGCCGCCGTGGCTCGGGCCGGATGACGCGCTCGAGATGGCCGAACTCCTCGGTGTCGAGAGCGACGCCGTCGCGGTGCTCTTCGAAGCACTCGAGGCCCGAGAGATCTGTCGCAACCTGAAGTTGGTCGAAGTCGCTGCGACGATCGAGTACCAGCGCTGGTCTGCAAGCGCTCCCTTCAGCACGCGATCTGGTCGGGCCGAAACCGCGTCGAGTGTGTCGCCAGTGTCAGGCTGCGGCGCAGAACCATGCGACCCCGCGGCCCAGTTCCGGATGCTGCTCATCCTGCGACAGTCGGTCATCCGCGGATTCGACCAGTGCGACCGGGCGCTTGTGACCCAGATCGCCCCGTTGACCCAGGCCGCGGCGAGCTCATCATTGGACGTGGTCTCAGAGTCGATTCTCGAGAGCCTTCGGCGCCGACGGGCTCTCTCCCAGGCGAGAAGCCCCGCGATGGTCATCGCCCCGACAGCCGACCTTGATCGGATTGCCATCGTCCTCCCGACCACGCCCGGGGCGGATTTTCCCGCGGTCCTCCTTGCGGCGTTCATCGTCACAGACCCCGAGGCCCAGCTCACGGGTGCCGCGGCCGAATTGGCGACGATCGGCCGAAACTGGCGCGAGCAGATCAATCTCACCCTTCAGCGCGTCGAGGCCCTCGAAGAGTCGGGACTCGCGGGCTTTTTGGCTGGGGCATCGCACGGCGCCCGCGAGGAAGTCTTCGTCACCAGTCTGAGATCGTTCAAGACCAAGCGCCGAGAGGTGATGCGAACGCTCCGCGCTCCCACGCTCTCCGCCGCCACCAACGTCGCGACTGTGCTCGAACGGGAATCGGACGACCCCACCGTCGCCATTCAGTGGATGCGCGAGGTGTATCGCCAGCTCTGCCCTGATCTGGTCGGAACGGACCTTGCGGAAGAGCTGCTCTTTCGCGTCGCCAGCACACCAGTCGGACGCCTCGCCACTCCCCCTGCGCCCCCTGCTCCCCCTGCTCCCGCTGCTCCCGCTGCTCCGACAGGTGCCGCTTCCGGGCCTGGGGGCGAAGCGCTCCTTGCGTCGCGTCTGGCAGCGCTCAAGGCTCTCCGCGCCGAGCATCTCGCCAGTGTTGTCGTCCTCGAGCGTCGGATGGTCGAGGCCGCTGCTGACGCCGAGCGCTCGCCGGGAGGAACCGCCGGAGCCCTCGGTCCCGACGGCAGACTGGCGCCGCTCAACGAGCGGCGACAACTGCTCGCAACCCAGACCTGTCAGCGGATTCTGGGGCTCCTCGACGGGACGCCCGTCGTCGCCGAGCTCGACGAGTGGCTCACCACGAGTCGTCGCGAGCGTGGCGGTCTTTGGTTTGTCAGGCCGTAGCTTTTTCGCACGCCTCGCGGCGGCAGCGAGGCGCTGTTTGTGCCAGACGCCTGGCTTGGTCCGATGGGACCGGGTCGCCTTTCCGGGAAACGTCACTCCTTTGGAGGATCTGCACATGTTTGGCTTCCGCATTCCATTGATGGCATCCATCGCAATCGCAACCGCGGCAATCGCCTCGGGCACAGTGACCACAGCCCTGGCCCAAAGCCAGAGCCAAAGCCAGAGCCAGAGCCAGAGCCAGAGCCAGAGCCAGACGCACCAGGCGACACCCTGGACGCCACCACCGACCTGGAGCCCAATCGGCGCGCCCAACACACAGCCACCGGCGACACCTTCGACACCGCCGAGCTGGCGCTGGGGCAAGGACAACTGCGTCGCCATTGGAAGCTGCCGAAACCTGGGTGTGCACCCCTGCGTTCCCAGCGGAGGGTGTGCGGCCAATCAGGATCCCACCGGCGCTCCGCTGATGGCCACGTGGTGCGATGCCCCGCTTCAGATCGCGGAGTGCAAGCCGGGCTGGAGCCCCTTCATTCAGTGCTACGAGACAGCCAACGCCGACCCTGATTGCGGACCCGAGTTCACCGCCCCGTGCCAGTGCAACGGTTTGCTCGGGACGCCCACACTGACCGGGATGCGTTGCGCTCGCAACGCCTGTTCGACGTAGGACGGAGTGACCCCGAGGCCTCCGTGGCGTGGCCAGAGCGAGCGAGAGAGCGCGAACGATGCGTGAGTGATTCAATTGTGGATTGAGTAGTGCACCGCAAGGTCCCCGGAGGAGGTCGACTGATGTGTCCAGTGATTGACGCCGCGATTGCAACTCTTGCCTCGCTCTCTCTGGGCGCGGGTGAGATGCAGCCCTTTCCATCGGCGCCCCTGACCAACGTGCCGATTCGGTTCTCGTTCCAGGCCACGAGCGAGTCGAGACCGCCGCGAGGTGCGCCGTCGATGCGTGGCCCGGAGCTGAAGGTCCAAGGCATGGCCTTCCGCGGTGATTGGGTGCTCCAGATCGATCAGATGATCCACGCATCCGGGCACAGTCGTCTCACGCAGCCGCTGACCCATGTCGGCTTCGACGGAGAAGCCCTCTGGCTGCGCCTCAGCGGTCAACCGGTGATGGTCAGCCGCAACCGGTCCGCGGCGCTGACGCCTTCGCTCTGGTGGTTTCCTGCGTTGATCGGAATCGGCGATCGCTATGACGGTGAGCGGCGCGAGTCGGGTGATGTCTGGACACCGCTCACCGACGCCATCGTCACCCGCGCGGAGTCGGAGGAGGGGCTGACTCTGACGGCCGAGTGGCGCAACGCCCGACAACAGGTCGGCCAGCGCGACACATGGCTGTTTCATCCGGAGCCACTGGAGCACGCGGAGGGTTCGTCGCATTCGCTCGTGCGTGTGCGCTCACAGCTCCTGGCCCGGTCTCACGCTGGCGAGCCGACCCTTCATAGTGAAACGCTGGTGGTTCTCGAGGGCCCGACCAACGCAGAGGACGCACCGGGAGCCGAGGGTCGCGGCGAGGCCGGTGAGGGTGGACACTGGATCCAGTTCGGCGATCGTCGGCTCCCATCGCGCCTGATCGCCACGGGTCGGACCTTCGTCGATCCGCCCGACGTCGTGGCGGTGGCCGAATCGGTGCTCACCCTGCAATCGATCGAGCGGATGAAGGAGAGAGCGATCACGCAGGAACTCGATCGCTTCTTCACCCTCGCCCCGGGTGAAGTCCTGATCGACACCGATCGAAGCCTCACCATTCAGCAGGGCTCGCTCATGTTCTCGCTCGATGGGGTGGTCTACGTCTCCAGGACCCCGATCCTCACCTTTCCGTCGGAACTGGAACTGGAACAGATCCTCGAATCCGCGACGCCCGCCCCCACCGAGGATCCGGCCAGCGACGAAGGAAGCGATCACTCGAACGATGCCGCGGCTGGAGGGACTGCCGAGAGGGCGAGTGACGACGCCGCGCAAGACGATTTCGCGGCGGGCGAAGCGCTCGACGCCTCCGCGGCGCCGCGTGACGGCGCCGAGCGACCGGGCGTGTCAGGAACCGCAGCGCCAGCGAGTCGAGTGACCCTGATCCCGCCGAACAAGTACGCCAGCCTCAACTTCGCGATCGTGGCGATGATCGCGGCGGGAGTCATGGTCATTGTGGCAATCGTCGGCTGGGGCCTCCGATTGCGCGTGGCCAAACCCTGATTCGGAGCTCTCGCGTGGCTGAACAGCGACTCAACGGGTCCCGCTTGGCGCTCCTCTTCCTGACTGCTGGCTGCGCCCTCGGCGGCTCACTCAGTCTCGGCGGCTTGGGGATCAGCGCTGGCGGCAGGTCGCTGACGACCGTCGACACCGACTTGCCTCTGCCTCTCGCGCCGAGTGGCTTCCGCGTCGAACCCGCCGTGGGGCACGACTTCGGCACGGTCGATCTCGATCGTGATCCGAACGAACTCGAGCATCGCTTCACGGTGGTGAACGACACGTCCGCGGCGCGCCGACTTGAAGACGTGACTTCGAGCTGCGGCTGCACCGTCGGAACACCCGACCGGATGGCGCTTGCCCCCGGCGAAGCACTTCAGTTGATTGCGATGCTGTCGGTGAGGACGAGCCGGGTCTACGAGTCGACGATCTGGCTCCGCTTTGACGATGAGACGGCACTTCGTCTGTCGCTTCGGGCCCATGCCACTCGCGCGCTGGCGATCCGCGCCACGGTGCTCGAGAGAGACCACGAGACCGTCACCATCTCGCTGCGAGCGACCTCGCGAAATGGTCCGCCGCCCCCGGAACTAAGACTCGAGAGTGGCGGACAGATCGAAGCTGACGACGGCTGGCAACCCCTCGGCGGAGGGGATCACGCGGTGCACTGGAAGCGACGCCTCCGGCTGCGGTCGTTCGAGCCACAAGCCAAGATGACAATCGGCGGCGACACTCGAGTGCGCGTCGAACTCGAGCCGTCCCGCGTGAAGGTTCGCCGGCCAGCCAGGAGCTGAGGGCGCGGTCTCCGGCCGCGTCCACACCAGATGTCGTACGCTCACGCCTGAATGCCGGTGGCAGTCGCGCCCAACACCACAGAGCACCCGCCCCCTCCGCGGCGGCCCGCGGTCCTTGCCGCCGGGCGGGTGTGCGTCGACTACCCCGGCGTGCGGGCGCTCGATTGCGTGAGTCTTGGCTTCGGGCTCGGCGAGATCCACGCCATCGTCGGAGAGAACGGGGCCGGCAAGAGCACGCTCATGAAGGTGCTCTCGGGGTTCTCGAGGCCGACCTCCGGCGGCCTGATCCTCGACGACCGCCCCGTCAGTTTCGCCAGACCGGCCGACGCCCTGCGCGCCGGGATTGCCATGGTCCACCAGGAGCTCAATCTGGTGCCGACCTTGACCATCGCCGAGAACATCCTGCTGGGCCGCGAACCGCGCCGCGGGGTCCTCAAGCTCGCCGTCGACGGACGACGGCAGCGACGCGAGGCGGAGCGACTGCTCGCGCTGCTCGGAGCCGAGCTCGATGTCCGCCGCGAGGCCCGGCACCTTTCGGTCGCCGAGGCCCAGTTCGTCGAGATCGCCCGTTGTCTCGCCTCCGAGGCCCGCATACTGATCTTCGACGAACCGACCGCGGTGCTGGGCGAGCGCGAGACGAGTCGGCTGCTCGCTCTCCTGCGTCGACTTCGCGACGAAGGGCGAGCGATCCTCTTCATCTCCCATCATCTCGACGAGGTGATCGACGTCGCCGACCGCGCCAGTGTGCTCCGCGACGGAGTGCTGGTGGCCGAGTTCGCGCGGCAGAGGCGTGGAGCCCATCCGATCGACCAGCCGCATCACGCGCCGCGAGCGCCGCACTCCGCGCCGCTGATTGCCGTCGGAGATCCGCGCGAGCGCCCGATCACCGAAGGCACTCTCGCCGAGTCGATGGTCGGTCGACCGCTCGGCTCGATCTTCCCACCGCGTCGCCCGACGTGCCAGCGCCCTGGTGACGCGTCGGCTCCGCGCGTGCCGCGGCTGGTCCTTCGAGCGCTGCGACCTGCCGATGCCCCGTTCGCCGATGCCAGCTCCAGCAACGCAGGTGTCGAACTCGAGATCGCTGCAGGCGAAGTGGTCGGCATGGCTGGATTGATCGGGAGCGGGCGGACCGAACTGGCCGAGTCGGTCGTCGGAATCCGCCGGGCCCTCGGAGCAGTCATCCTGGAGGGCCAGCCGAGGCGCTTCCGCACCCTGCGCGAGGCGATGGGCGCCGGCGTCGTCTACCTGAGCGAGGATCGCAAGGGTCGAGGTCTGCATCTCTCGCTGTCGTCGATTGCCAACACCACGCTGCCGTCGCTGAACAGCTTCAGTCAGTTGGGCGGACTGCGCATTGATCACCGCGCCGAGCGCGCCGTGACTCGCCGCTGGATCGACGAGCTGGCCATCCGCTGCGCTCGGCCGTCGGAACCCATCGCCACGCTCTCCGGCGGAAATCAGCAGAAGTTCGCCCTGGCCCGCTGGCTTCACACCCGACCGTCGGTGCTGCTTCTCGACGAGCCCACGCGAGGGGTCGATGTGGGAGCCAAGGAAGAGATCTATCGCCTCATCGCCCAGCTCGCCGCAGAAGGCCTGGCGTGTCTGGTGATCAGCTCGGAACTTCCCGAACTGATCGGGCTCTGCGACCGCGTGGTGGTGATGCGCGAGGGCCGCCTGGTGGGCGAGCTGTCGCGCGAACAGCTCGATTGGCACGATGCCGAAGTTCGCCTGGTCCGACTCGCCTCCGGACTCTCGGCCGCAGCGGAGAGCGCATGACTGTCGACTCGTCGAACCGACCCCGTTCGCCCGCGCCAACGCATCCGCCGCGGCAGACCCGCTTCAGTTTCGCCGGCGTGCTCGAGCGCTGGGGCGTGCTCGCCGCCTTCGTCCTGATCTTCACGGTCAGCGCCGCGAAGCAGGGTGGCGACTTCCTCAACGTCGAGAACTTTCGAAACCTGCTGAACCAGAATGCTCCGGTGGGCATCCTCGCCATCGGCATGACCCTGGTGATCGTCTCGGGCGGCATCGATCTCTCCGTCGGCAGCATGCTGGTGCTGGCCGCGGCAGTCGGCACCACCACCATGAACGCCCTGATCGGCGCCGGGTGGTCCGAACTTCCGGCGGTCGCACTCGGCGCCGCCGCCGCAATTGCAACCGGCGTGGCCGCAGGCTCGCTCACCGGTGGACTGATCGTCCTCGGGCGGATCAATCCCTTCATCGCCACGCTGGGCGGGCTCGCGGCGTTTCGTTCGATTGCCCTGGCCATGGCTCAGGCGGGCGAGATCCGTTCGCAGAGCGCCACCATCTTCCGCATGCTCGGCACCGGCGGCGTCCCGCTCCCCGGTCTCGTCAACAACGCCGGCAAGCCACTCACGCTTTCGTGGAGCACGGTGATCATGCTCTCGATTGCCGTCGTGGCCCAGTGGTTCCTCTCCCGCAGTCGCTACGGGCGCCATCTGGTGGCCATCGGAGCCAACGAGACTGCGGCCCGCTACACGGGGGTGGCCATCGGCTGGGTGCGCTTCCGCGCCTACGTGATCATGGGTGGACTCGCCGCGGTCGCCGGGCTCGTGCAGAGCTCGCGGATGAATTCGGTCTCGACCAGTCAGCTCGGAATCGGCAGCGAACTCGACGCAATCGCCGCCGTCGTGATCGGCGGGACCAGCCTGCGCGGTGGATTCGGGCGGGTCTGGGGCACGGTGGTCGGGGTGCTCATTCTCGGGATGATCACCAACTTCCTGACCATCTCCGGGGTCAGTCCCTACTGGCAGGGTGCAGTGAAGGGCGCGGTCATCGTGCTGGCGGTGCTGGTCCAGCGCAGCTCGGCCGATCGCTGAGCCCGGACGGCGGGGAACCCGCGCGTCGCCGCAGGTGCCTGCCGACCGATTGCGTCGCCGGCTGTATTCTCTGCGGTCATGCCAACCCTGACTTCTCTTCATCGTGTCGCGTGCGGCGCTCTCGCAGGCGTCGGCGTGCTTGCACTGCTCGGCTTCGCCGCGAACCAGGAGCCGACGGCTGCGGAGCCAGCCGCCCTCGATTCCGCTGCGCTCCAGTCCGGGGCGGCGTCGTCGATTGCGGCCCTGACCGTCACCGCCCAACCTCTCCCCTCGCAGGCCGCTCGCCCGCGCATCGGCGTATCGATTCCGGCCGCCGATCACGGCTGGACCGCGGGCGTGGTGTGGTGGGCGCGGGAGTGCGCCAGGCTCAATCCCGGCATCGACTGGACCATCGCCACCGCCGAGACTCCGGAGAAGCAGATCTCCGACATCGAGACCATGATGGCCAAGGGCGTCGACGCCCTGGTGATTCTCGCGACCGAGTCTGCCCCGATCACGCCGATTGCCGAAGAGGCCCACAGCCGCGGAATCCTGATCGTCAACGTCGACCGCGGCTTCCTGAAGCCGGTCGCCGACATCTTCATCGAGGGTGACAACAAGGCCTTCGGGCGCACCAGCGCCGAGTTCATGGTCCAGAAGCTCGGCGGCAAGGGAAAGGCCAAGGGGAAGATCATCGTGCTCGAGGGAATCCCCTCCACGGTGAACACCGATCGCGTGAACGCGGCGCTCGCCGTCTTCCGCAGCGAGCCGGGGATTCAGATCGTGGGACAGCAGGCTGCCAACTGGAATCGCCAGAAGGCCCTCGAAGTGACCGAAACGCTGCTTCAGAAGTCTCCGGATGTCACGGCCATCTGGGCCTCCGACGACGACATGGCCCTCGGCGCCGAGCAGGCCCTGCGCGAGAAGGGTCTCGAAGATGTCTGGATCCTGGGAGGCGCCGGGATGAAGGACATCGTCAAGCGAGTGATGGACAAGGACCCGATGTTCCCCGCCGACGTCACCTATCCCCCATCGATGATCGCAACCGGCATGCATCTCGCCGGCAGCGTCCTCTCCGGAGGCAAGCGGAAGGAAGTGATGCGCTACATGCCGCGGCACCTGATGATCGATGTCGAGCTGATCACCCCGGAGAACGCGAAGAACTACTACTTCCCGGAGAGCGTGTACTGACCGGGGTCAGGCCCGCGACGGCATCTGCCTCCCCATGGGAACTCTCACGCTCGGCATCGACCTCGGGACCAGCGCGGTCAAGGCGCTTCTCCTGCGAACCGACGGGGCGGTCGTCGCCATGGCGGGAGCGCCCTGCGTGCTCTCGACGCCCCGTCCGAAGTGGAGCGAGCAGGATCCGAACCTGTGGTGGCAGGCGACCATCGAAGCGCTGCGCGGGCTGTGGCGGATGGTGCCCGGGGCTGCGGCGGAGATCGGAGCCATCGGTCTCAGCGGGCAGATGCACGGACTGGTGCTGCTTGCCGCGAACGGTGCGACGCTCCGGCCCTGCCTCCTCTGGAACGATCAGCGCAGCGCCGAGGAGTGCGACCAGCTCCAGGAACGGTTCGGCCTCGACGGGCTTGTGCGGATGACCGGAAACCGCGTCTACGCGGGATTCACGCTGCCGAAACTCCTCTGGGTGCGCACTCACGAGCCTGCGGTCTTCGCGGCCACGCGGCAGATTCTGCTGCCCAAGGACTGGTTGCGCTGGCGACTCACGGGGGCGTTTGCCAGCGACGTCTCCGACGCCTCGGGCACGGCGATGTTCGACGTCGGGGCGCGGCGCTACAGCGCCGAACTGCTGGCGGCCCTCGATCTCGATCCGGCCCTGCTGCCACCGACCTTCGAGTCGATGGAGGTCACATCGACCGTCGGCCTCCACGCCGCGAAGGAGACGGGACTGCGGGCGGGCACTCCGGTCGTTGCTGGTGCGGGCGACCAGGCCGCGAGTGCTCTCGGCCTCGGACTCCGCGACGAGGGCGCGTGCTCGGTGACGATTGGAACCTCAGGAGTGGTCTTCGCGCCGCGACGCACGCATCGGCCTGATCCCCAGGGCCGCCTTCACGCCTTCTGTCACGCCGTCCCCGGCCGCTGGCATCAGATGGGCGTAATGCTCAGCGCCGGCGCCAGCCTGCGCTGGTTCCGAGACACCATCGCTCTCCCGGAAGTGGCCGAGGCCGCACGCCGCGGGATCGATCCGTATCAGTTGATCGACACCCTCGCGTCGAGCGCGCCGCCCGGAGCCGACGGGGTCACCTTTCTCCCCTACCTCAGCGGCGAGCGCACCCCACACGCCGACCCCAACGCCACCGGCGCGTTCCTGGGCCTCACCGGGCGACACACTCGAGGGCACCTTGCCCGCGCCGTCCTCGAAGGCGTCACCTTCGGTCTGTGCGACTGCCTCGATCTGCTGCGCGGAACCGGTCTCGCAGTGACCCGACTGACGCTCGCCGGCGGAGGCGCCCGAAGCCCGCTCTGGCGGCAACTGTGTGCCGACGTCTTCGGCTGCGAGGTGGTCGGGGCCCAGATCGTCGAATCGAGCGCCCTTGGCGCGGCCCGACTGGCCGCGGAGGGAATCGGGGCGGAGGGAATCGGGGCGGACGCAGGCGCTCTGAAAGGAACACGGCGTGCCCAGATCGAGCATCCGGCGGGCGGCTCCGGCGAACTGGACAGGCCCGGACTGGACACACCGGGACTGGACAGTGCCGTCGCACGCCCGGTCACCCATCCGGAGCTCGCGGCGGCCCTCGGTCGATTCCGGGCGCTGTACCCCGCGATCCGGAGGGCGGAGAACTCTCTGGAAGGATGAAAGGCCTCGCCAATCGGCCTCGCCAATTGGCTGGTGAATCGGGTTCCCAATCCCGGCTGACGCCCCGCCCCGATGGCCGTCTATCTGCCAACTTGACGAACTTCGGCCTGCAAGCGTCCGTCTCATCACTCGTTTGCCTCACAATCCCTGCTGCGTCGGACCGGAGGATGCCACTCTTCCGTTTCCCCACCCACGTCTCACTGGAGTCAACCAATGTCGATTCGCCTTCGCTCGGGTCTTCCCCTTCTCGCGTGCCTCGGAACGGCGCTCATTGCGGCGCCGTCGCTCCATGCCGACGAGACCGCCCCGCCTCCGGCGGAGAAGGCCAGTGACACTCCGGCAGCCAAGCCGGTCGAGAAGTCTGCGGAGGAGCTCGCTCGGGAAGCCGCCAAGAAGGAGGTCGAGGGCATGCAGCTCGAGCTCCAGAAGCTGACCACCGAATATCAGTTGATGCAGCAGCGGCAGAAGAACGAACTGGTCAAGGCCGAACTCGAACGGCAGGAGATCGCTTCCCGTGCCGCCCTCGAACAGGCCAAGCTCGAGCAGGAGCTCGCCTCCATGCGCAGCGAGGTCGCCCGGGTGCAGGCCGAACTTCAACTCGAGAAGACCCGCCAGGACAAGACCAACGCATCGGTCGAGAGCACGCTCTCGCAGAAGGCCCTCGAGGCCCGCGTCGCCGCGTCCGAGCTGGAGTCCGATCTGGCCAAGCTCCGACTCGAGTCGCAGAAGCTCCAGACGGAGAACGCGGTCCGCCAGGAGCAGGTCAAGGCAGCGCAGATGGATGCGGCGCTGGTCAAGCAGAGCATCGAGGCCGAGATCATGGGCCTTCGCAACAAGCTCGAGATCCGCACGGCCCAGGATCAGGCGGCAGCCAAGGTCGCCGATCCGGTGGCCCGGCGAGCCGCTCCGCTCGAAGGCGAAACGCTCTGGGTCAGTGATCGCCGCATCTCGCTCAACGGTCCGATCTCCGCCGGCACCGCCGACTACGTCTCCGACCGCATCGACTTCTTCAACAACGCTTCCAAGAGCGATCCCATCTTCATCGTCATCGACAGCTCGCCCGGCGGCTCGGTGATGGAGGGATATCGCATCGTCAACGCCATCAGCACCAGCCCCGCGCCGGTGCATGTGGTGGTGAAGAGCTTCGCGGCCAGCATGGCGGCGGTCATCACCACGCTCGCACCGCATTCGTACTGCCTGCCGAATGCGATCATCCTCCACCACCAGATGAGCAGCGGCATGTCCGGCAACCTCACACAGCAGTCCGAGTCGCTGAAGATGGGAATGGAGTGGGCCAAGCGCCTCGCCGATCCGGTCGCGAAGAAGATGGGCATCTCCTACGACGAGTTCGTCAAGAAGATGTACGAGAACAACTCGAACGGCGACTGGGAAGCGTTCGCGGACAAGGCCCGGGAACTCAAGTGGGTTGATCACGTCGTGGCCGAGATCAGGGAATCCGGATTCCGCGACCAGCCCACCGGTGCCCGGACGAGCCTGCCATTCTGGATGCAGGACATGCAGGTGGACGAGAAGGGCAACCGCTACGTCACCCTGCCACCCCTCATGCCCTTCGACTACTGGTTCATCTACGACCCGAACGACTTCTTCCGCTGAGCGGAAGAAGTCAGGGAGCAGGGAGCAGGGAGCAGGGAGCAGGGAGCAGGGAGCAGGGAAGGATCGCAGGGGGTTTGCACGGTTGGGTCCGGGCGCTGCGATTCGGACGAGGGAGTAGACCGGCCGCTGCGCGGCCTTGCAGGGAGCAGCAGGGATCGCAGGGGGTTGCACGACTGGGTACGGGCGCGGAGTTGCGAAGCCAAGACCTCGGAAGCAGCGCACGTACCCAGTCGTGCAACCCCCTGCGATCCTTCCCTGCCCCCTGCTCCCTGCCCTTTGGCACACTCTTTGCCTTCTCTGTCCTCCATGCTTCTCCGCTGGCTCCGTCGCCGATCGATTCGTCGTCAGCCGTTTCCTGCCGCCTGGGAGGCAATCCTGGAGCGGGACTTCGCCCGTTGGCGCTCGTTGAACGATGCGGATCGCTCGCGTCTGCGCGATGAGCTTCGCTTCTTCATCGCCGAGCGGTACTGGGAGGGCTGCGGCGGACTCGCCATCACCGACGAGATGAAGGTGCTGGTGGCGGCGCAGGCGTGCCTGCTCCTGCTCCATCGACCGCAGGACAGCTTCTCCAACGTCAGTTCGATCCTGATGTACCCGAGCGGGTACTTCGCACCCACCGGCCCCGTGTCGATCTTCGGGGCGCCGCGGGTGACGCATGGCGGGACCATGCCGGTGCTCGGACAGGCCCACGACCGCGGTCCGGTGATCCTCTCGTGGCGTCACGCCCGCGACGGTGCCGCGGCGGACGACGGCGAGAACCTCGTCTACCACGAGTTCGCCCACAAGCTCGACATGATGAACGGCCCCGTCGACGGCACCCCGCCGATGGACACTCGCGAACAAGCCCGCGAATGGCGCGAGGTCATGTCCCGCGAGTTCGCCGCCCTGCGCGAGTCCCTGCTCAACTCCCCGCAACACCCAGGACTCGCCGGTGCTCCCAGCGTGCTGCGCCCCTACGCCCTCACCAATCCCGCCGAGTTCTTCGCGGTTGCGACGGAAGTCTTCTTCGAACGTCCCGACGCCCTGCGGGCCGAACGCCCGGAACTGCATCGAGTGATGGGGAGGTTCTTTCGGACTCGCCCGGACTCGCCGAGCGAGTCCGCGGAATGAGGAATGGGGAGCCGATTGATCGTCTGCGTGGAGCGCCAGTGCGTCCGTCCCACGGCGAGTTCGAGTCCGTCGTCCGTCTTCGGCACCAGCACCAGATGCACATGATTCGACATCAGGCACCACGCGAGCAGCCACACTCGATGCTCGGCCATCTGCTCCCGCAGCGTGCCGAGGTAGAATCGCCGGTCGTCATCGGTGAAGAAGATGTCCCGGCGGTTGTTCCCCCTTTGGGGTGACGTGCTGGGCCATCCCCGCGACGACGACTCTGGCGACTCGCGGCGTGCGGACGACTCCCGTGACCCCAATGACTCAAATGACGCGCCAGCATCCCGACCCGTTTCAACAAGGGGCGAGTCCACGCGCCGCGGTCCATCATTGGTGGCTGTCCCGCGTTCTGGCCCGACGTAACGTTAATGCCGACTCTTATGAGGAGTGGGTCGGAGTTCCAGGTACGTCGAGCGGTGTGTGGGAGCCAAGGACCAAGGCGCAAGTCCAGCAACTCCTATCCGCGCCATGAGAACTCCGAAATCGGCGCTGTACCTCAACTTCGCGATCGCGACTGTACGCAAGCTTGCGACCGCGTCGCGACTTGAACAGTTCGAACGACTCTTCAGCGGCCTTCCTGAATCGCTCGTCCCCACTCACTTCTCGGAAGATGAGCCAATCAGAGATCGGTTCGACATTGGAGACATCTCGCGCCTTCAAGGCATGATGCTGAAGCCTGGCGGCGCGGACATCCTATTTGCGATGCGAGGCAAGTCGTCCGGTTCGATGCAGCTCTCGGCGACTCTTGGTCCGCGGGTCGACTCAAACCGCGTCAGTTACTCGATAGAGCTCAAGCGCGATGCCGATGTATCTTTGGTCGCACCGGTTCGTACGCTGTTCGAACGCATGGTGACCTGGGCGGATGCCTCGTGGGCGGGGCTGGGTCTCGCATGCCATGTGAAGGGTGGTGGGTGGCAGGCGGACTACGAGCCGCAAGGCGTACGCTGGCGCAGCGTCCAAATTGTCGAGACAGGTGAGTGGGGCGCCACCTTAGCATGTCTACCTTCATTCAAGTGGATCACGGTACTTGGAGCACCATACGTGCGATTCCTTGGCGAGGAGCGATTGCGGCAGGCGCCGGTGTTCCGCGCGTTCACCGATGACGACTCAAGGTTGTGGCTCCAGTTCAGTCAGAATCCGGAGGAAGCGTTCGAGCCAGACAGTGTCGCACTGGTTGAGCGGCTGCGGATGGAACTCGATTCCGGCGACAACTTCTGCCGCATGCCGACATTCGAGGAACGGGTGTCGGGAGGGACGAAGTACCGAACCCCTGATCTTGACCGCTCAGAGTTGCGTGATTCATGCCCGTCCGAGGTGCCGTAATGCCACTCAAAGGACTCGCCTCCCCTCTCCTGCGAGCTTCATGCGTCGTCACGATTCCTCCGTCGTATTAGACCCCTCGGTCACGACCCCTCGGGTTCGGGCCATGATGGAACTCCCGCGCGACTTTCCGCGGCGTATCACGATCCCTCTACTTGAACGGAACGGTGCAACAGCGCTGACTCGCCGGTTAAGGCAGAACGCCCGCGGGGCAACTCGTGGGCGTTCGCGTTTGTCTGAGAGCTTGCTTCTGGGTTGGGCGGTGGAGTGCTGGGGCCAGCGACGCGGTGCGTGCGCTCTGGACCATGCGCGGCCGCGACCGAGAGACCAGCGAGAGACGACCCCAGAGACGACCCCAGAGACGACCCAGAGACGACCCAGAGACGACACGGAGACGACACGGAGACGACTGGTCGACAAATGTCTCCGAGTCTCTCTCCCTGAGGCGACCCCCGGTTATGGAGCACGACCGGCGGCAGCCCCGCGACGGCTGCATCCTTGGAGACTGTTTCAGAACTCGCGCTGCCTGCGGCCGGCTGCGACTTCGCGTGGCGGCGTCGGACTGCGCCGGGTCTATGGACCCGGCTGCTTCGTCCTCCTTGCCACGCTCGGCCTCGCTCGGCCTCGGCGACGCGGGAGTTCTGAAATAGTCTCTGATTCCTGATCCCTGATTCCCTGCTCCATGCCACTTCGGACTTCGCTGAAGTGGGCGATTCGCCGCTCTGCGCGGCGACTGTGGCGTCGCCGTACGCCGAGGTGGGGCTCGGCGGTCCCAGGCTCGGCGGTCCCAGGCTCAGCGGCGCTGGGGCCGTGATTCGTTCTCGGTGTTGGCCGCTGCCCCAACAGACGAATCCACGTCCGACCGTGTCGCATCACTCCGACCGCTCAGTCTGCGCGCCCTCCCTTCCCCCTTTGTCCGCTCGACTCGATCGACCAAACTGACGAAGTCAGCGCAGCGTCGATCGTGCCGAGCGCTACAAGGTGCCGCGCAGCGGCACACCTCAGGAGTCGGCAAAGCCGACGACCCTGTCGGAGTGAGCCGACGCCCCTCCCTTCCCCCCCTATCGCTGCGCGATAGCCACGTACTCCACCCCGTGCGGTCCGGTGTAGTCCGCCTTCGGGCGAATCAGCTTGTTGTCGACGAGCTGTTCGATGCAGTGGCCCAGCCAACCTGGCATGCGGGCCATGGCGAACATCGGGGTGAAGAGATCGAGGGCCAGGCCGAGGCTGTGGTAGGTCGTCGCCGAGTAGAAGTCGACGTTCGGGTGGATGCCCTTGGCCGCGACTTCGCTGGCCATGATGTCCTCGATCCGGCGGCTGATCTCGTAGAGCGGCATGTTGCCGGTATCGGCGGCGATCTGCTTGGCGAAGGTCTTCAGATACGTGGCCCGCGGGTCATAGGTCTTGTAGACGCGGTGGCCGAAACCCATGATCCGCTCGCGCTTGGCGAGCTTGCCGCGGATGTACGCATCGACCTTGTCGATCGACCCGACCTCCTTCAGCATGTGCATCACTTCCTCGTTCGCGCCGCCGTGCAGCGGTCCCTTGAGAGTGCCGATTGCGGTGGTCATCGCCGAGTAGAGATCGCTGAGCGTCGAGATGGTCACGCGGGCCGCGAAGGTCGAGGCGTTGAGGCCGTGATCGGCGTGCAGGATGAGGCAGACGTCGAGAGCCTTGGCCATCGCCGCGGTCGGCTTCTCGCCGTTGAGCATCGTCAGGAAGTTGGTGGCGATGTTGGCGCCGGCCTCGGGCTTCACGTACGCCTTGCCGCTGCGGTGGCGATCGAACGCGGCGACCAGCGCCGGGGTGCGGGCGACGAGACGGATCGCCTTTCGATGGTTCGCTTCGACGGAGTCGTCTTCGACATCCTTGTCGAAGAGGGCCAGTGCCGAGACCAGAGTCCGCAGGGCGTGCATGGGGGCGGCGTCCTTGGGCAGAGCGCCGACGATCTCGTGCATGCCCGAGGGGAGGTCGGCGCTGGCCTGGAGTTCCTTCGCCAGACCCGCGAGTTCGGCCGCAGTCGGCAGGCGCCGATTCCAGAGCAGGAAGATGCACTCCTCGAAGGTCGAGTGTCGGGCAAGCGAGTCGATGTCGATGCCGACATACTCGAGCACACCCGCGTTGCCGTCGATGAAGGAGAGCTGCGTTTCCGCGGCGACTGTGTTGGCGAGTCCCTTGTCGATGTTGGGTCCGGACATGGGCGGCGGCGCGGTGGCGGTCATTCGAGATCCTTCGTGCAAAGCGGTGAACGGAGAGCTGGGCTTCGGGCGACCGAACACCTGTCGCGAGGGCCCGACCCTCCCCTCTTCAAGCGTCGACCCGCCCATCGAATGGGGCGGAGCTGCCTGGAGAGGCTGAGATCGTGCAGAGATGAAGATCGGATTCGCTCGGCGAAGTCGCGTGGCGAAACCGGGGCGTCGATCGTAGCAGCCGACCGGACGGCCCGGGCGGACACGCCGGATGATCCACGAGGGCGTGCTGGATTCGCCGGCCCCGCACGTTCCGCACGCTGCCGATAACGTGGGACTGGAGCCCCTCGTGTTCATCATCGGAAGACTGCTCAGCGATCCCCACCACCGCCCCGAACTGGGGTGGCTTCGGCTTGCGGATGGCCGTATTGCGGAGATGGGCGACGGCCCCCCGCCCAGGGACGCCGTCCCCCTCGTGGGCGGCGTCGATCGATTCGTCGCCCCCGGGTTCATCGATGCCCACATGCACCTGCCGCAGATCCGCGCCATCGGCTGCGATGGGCTCGCGCTCCTCGACTGGTTGGAGCAGGTGATCTTTCCGGCCGAACTCCGCTGGGCAGAGTCGCGACAGGTGAGTGCGGATCTCGACCTTGCCCTCCGTCAACTGCGTCGCAGCGGAACCTTGGGGGCCGCGGCCTATTCGAGTCCGCACACCGAGGCGATTGCAATCGTCGCGCGGCGCGCCCGAGCGAGCGGCATCCGGCTCATTGCCGGACAGGCCTTGATGGATCGCGCCGCGCCCGAGGAATTGATTCGCGAGAGCATGTGGGACTGGGGTCGTGAAGGCGGACAGGAGGCGGCTCCGACGACGATGCTCGGGTCGAGTGGGCCCGCGACTGCCGATTTCGGCTGCTTCGAACCCAGCGTCAATCCGCGCTTCGCACTCTCCTGCAGCGACCAGTGCCTCGCGGCGGCCTCGACGCTGGCCGCGCTGAGCGGCTGCGCCGTGCAGACTCATCTGGCGGAGTCGGCAATCGAAGTCGAGGCGGTGCGGCGACTCTTCCCGCATGACCCGAGCTACACCGCCGTCTACGACCGGCACGGCCTGCTCGGCGAGCGCACCCTGCTGGCCCACGGAGTCCATCTCAGCGCAGCGGAGTGGAGTCTGATTGCGGCGCGCAGGTCGGTGGTCGTGCACTGCCCGACGGCCAACACGTTTCTCCGCTCCGGCCTCTTCGATCTCGGCGCCGCCCGGGCCCACGGTGTGCGCCTGGCTCTGGGTTCGGACCTCGCCGCCGGGTGCGATCTGGCGATGCCCCGCGTGGCTCGGGCGATGATCGAGGTGGCCAAGCTTCGCCAGGCGACCCTCGACCCGGGCGCGTTCGTGCCCACGCCTGCGGAGGCCTGGCGGATGATCACGCAGGGCAATGCCGAGGCGCTTGGCTGGAGCGACAGCGGCATCCTCCGCGTCGGCGCCCGGGCGGATCTGCTCCTTCTGCGCCCCGACGAAGGCGTGCTCGATGGCCGCGACGGTTCGTTCGACGAACACCTCATCGGACGGCTGATCTATGGATGGCGCGACGAGTGGATCGAGCGGTCCTTCTCCGCCTGCGACGGCAACCAGGCAGAACCCGCGTAGCCTGCCAGTCGATGTTCATTCCACTTCGCACCGAGGTCGACTCCCCGCGCCCGGCGCTGGTCACCCCGGCGCTGGTGCTCGCCAACGGGCTGATTCTGCTCGCGGTGCTTCTCGCGGATCGCGGCGGGGTCCTCTCCGCCCGAGCGGCGATCGAATTCGGGTCTCTCAAGCGCGGCGACTTCCACTGGTGGCAGCCCTTCACGTACCAGTTCCTGCACGACACCCGCAGCCTGTGGCATCTGGTGATGAACATGCTGTTTCTGTGGGTCTTCGGGAGTGCCGTCGAAGGCCGGCTCGGTCGACTCGGCTTCCTGGCCTTCTACCTCCTTGGCGGAGTCGTCGCGGGCATGGCCCACATCGCCTTCAGCGCCTCGCCGGTGATCGGCGCCAGCGGCGCGGTCGCCGGGTGCAGCGGTGCGTTCCTTGCGCTGTTTCCGCGGGCCCATGTGCGCGTGCTGATGGTGTTTCTCCTGATCGGCGTCTTCCGTGTTCCGGCGGCCTTCTTCATCCTCCTGTACGTGGCCATCGACCTCGTCTCGCAGTTCACCTCGCTGCTTGGCGTGAACCCTTCGAGAGTGGCCTATGCCGCCCACCTCGCGGGATACGCCTACGGGTTCGGACTCGCATTCCTGCTGCTGGCGACGAAGCGTCTTCCGCGGAAGGACTTCGACATCTTCTTCCTCGTCACCCAGTCCCGTCGTCGCGCCGCGATGCGCACGGCAGTGCGTGAAGGCGCGAAGGAAGAGGAGAAGGCCCGGGCCAGAATCCGCCTCGCGACTGCCGCAGCGAGCGCTCCTCCGGCTCCACCCTCGCGGCAGGAGACTCCTGCGCCGCGGGCCGCCGCCGTTCGTCCGAGTGCGCCGGGGGATGAGGCAACCGCGAAGGCTCGCGCCGCCGTCGAAGCTGCAATCGCCTCGCGCGACTTCGAGACGGCTTCCGCTCGCTACCGCGATCTGCTGGGGCGCGATCCGGCCGCGATCCTCAGCTACGCGACGCAGATGGACGTTGCCAATCAACTGCTGCGCGACGGCGACAACCTCACCGCAGCGCGGGCCTACGAGCTCTTCATCAAGGCCTACCCGGAAAGCCCGCGGGCCGACGAAGCTCGACTGCTGCTGGCAACGATCTACACCAGGCGACTTCCGGATCCGACCAGGGCCCGATCCCTGCTGGACGCCATCCGCGCCCCATCTCGTCCCGGTCGCGGTGATGAGGGACATCTCGCGCTTGCGGCCCAGCTTCGCCTGGAGCTTCCCGCGTGACCACAGGCGCCGCCGCGTCCCTGACGTCGCCCGTGTCGCGGACGGCGCCGAGCCGCACGCGGATCAAGATCTGCGGAATCCGCGACGTCGAGACCGCTCTCGCCGCTGCAGATGCCGGCGCCGATGCCATCGGTCTGGTGCGCGTCTCCACCTCGCCCCGCGTGGTCGAGATCGATACGGCGAGGCGCATCGCCCATGCTGTGCCGCCCTTCGTGACGCCGGTTGTGGTCACCGCCGACGCCGGGCCCGACCAACTCCTCGCGGAGTGGCCTCACGACTGGATCCAGTTGCACGGCGCAGAAACCGCAATCGATGCGATCTTCGGCGGCCGTCGGATCATTCGCGGCCTACCGCTTGCGGTCGGCGAAGGCGAGCTCCTGCGGTGGGACCGCGATCCGCTCATTGCGGCGCTGCTGATCGACGCGCCTCGACCCGGCAGCGGCGAGCCGCTCGCAATCGACGACCTGATCGCACTCCGCCCTCGGCTCCGGGCACCGCTCATCGTCGCCGGTGGACTCACGCCATCCAGTGTGACCGCGGTCATTCGTGCGCTTCGCCCCTGGGCGGTCGACGTCAGCAGCGGCGTGGAGAGCTCGCGCGGCGTGAAGGACCTCGGCCGGATCCGAGAGTTCTGCGCCGCCGTGCGCGCAGCGGATTCGTGATGCCGTGAGCGCGAGTCCGGCAGCGAGCATGCCAGGCGTCGGACCCGCAACAGCGAGTGTGCGGCGAAGCCGCTACCGAGCGCTCAAACAACCAGCGCACGCACGCGCGAAACCCGCAACAGCGAGTGTGCGGCGAAGCCGCTACCGAGCGCTCAAACAACCAGCGAGCGTACCAGGCGTCGGACCCGCAACAGCGAGTGTGCGGCCGAAGGCCGCTACGGAGCGCTCAAACAACCAGCGAACGTACCAGGCGTCGGACCCGCAACAGCGAGTGTGCGGCGAAGCCGCTACCGAGCGCTCAAACAACCAGCGAGCGTACCAGGCGTCGGACCCG
>ENA-ORBV01005719-ORBV01005719.1-microbial-mat-metagenome-genome-assembly--contig:-NODE-5719-length-22584-cov-4.884081_pt1 | contig 22584 bp, 20 predicted proteins | sample MGYA00237777_ERZ505514 | MGnify/ENA primary metagenome ERZ505514 (study PRJEB26160, sample SAMN06269048) | microbial mat metagenome | isolation source: Oligotrophic lake microbial mat | place... | reverse complement strand
CTGGGCGCTCAGTGGCATCAGGGCTTGCCCTGCTCCAGAATGCGACCGGCAATGGCGCGGCCGTCGAGGCCGGAGCCAGCGGCCTGGAAGCTGGGCACCAGGCGATGGGCGAGAACGAGTGGCGCGACGGCGCGCACATCCGCCAATTCAGCCGCTGGCCGGCCGGCTCGTGCTGCACGCGCGCGGGCACAGGCGACCAACGCTTGGGCGGCGCGTGGCCCAGCGCCCCAGGCAACGTTTTCGCGTACCCAGGAGTCACCGCCTTGCGGACGGGTGGCACGACACAGATCGACGGCGTAGGCAACCGCGGTCTCCGGAACCGGCAGGCGCGCAACCAGCGCAGTCAGCTGCAGAAACTCTTCGATCCCAATCACCGGATCGATGTTCGGACGAGCAGTCAGGTCGAGTGCGGCAATGGCCAGTTCCTCGTCTCGCCCGGGGTACTCCACCGGTACGGCGAGCAGGAAGCGGTCGAGCTGGGCCTCGGGCAGTGGATAGGTGCCTTCCTGTTCAATCGGATTTTGTGTTGCGAGGACATGGAACGGACGCGGCAGGTTGCGGGTGTGGCCGCCAACCGTGACCGAACGCTCCTGCATCGCTTCGAGCATCGCGGCCTGGGTCTTAGGCGGTGTGCGGTTGATCTCGTCGGCCAAAACCAGGTTGGCGAACACCGGACCGGGTACGTATTCCAGGCTACGTGCGCCGCTGGCGCGATCTTCGCGCAACACCTCGCTACCGAGCACATCGGCGGGCATCAGATCGGGCGTGAACTGAATGCGCTTGAAACGCCAGCCCAACGCCTCGCACAGGGTCGAGACAAGCAGGGTCTTGGCCAGACCCGGCGCACCGACTAACAAGGAGTGGCCTCCAGCGAATAGCGACGTCAGAACGGCATCGACCGTAGCGGCTTGGCCGATCACCCGACGGGCGACGGCGGCACGCAGACGGGCATCCGTTTCGGCGAGTTGGGCGAGAGTGGCAAGATCGGTCATGTGGTTCCCGTTCAGAACAGAGCTTTGACGTCGACAGGAGCAGCAACTGGCAGGACGTCTGGCAACTTGGCGGCGGCGAGATCAGCCCGCGCTTTGTCGCCAAATGCATCGGCCAAGGGGCGTAAGGCGGTATCCCTTGTCGTTGCCTCTGCCCACAGATCCATCGTCGCATTGCCCAGTTCGTGTTCGCCAATGCGCCACGATAACGTGCGTGCAACTTGAAAGGCAACGTCACAGACGCGCAGGCCAGTGGGGCTGAGCTTCGGCTTCTGTTCGGCTGGCTTTAATTCGGCCGTACCCTCTGGCGTCTCCTCCTGCGAGTCCTTGAGTTGAACGCCCACTGAGAGGCCGGGCACCTTCAGCTGAGCCCATTCTCCCCGCTCCTGCACATCTATCGTGCAGATGCTGTCACCGATGGGTCGGCGGTCGGCCAGCATGGTGCAGGTCACAGCCAAAGCGATGGCCCGGCTCGGATCCGGATTATTCCCCGCTCGGCCACTACGGTTAAACCTACGCTTGTTGCCCTGGCTGAGCTGCTCGACAGCCATCCACGATGCGTCGTAATAACTGTTCTGCTCGCCAGCAGCACCGAGCACGGCCCAGGTGCGACGATCGGCAACCGGGCCGGCGGCCAAAGCCAGACAGCGCTGCAGACGGGCCGGCGATGCGTGAAGCATGCTGTACTTCAGCCCCATGTTGAGCAACCCCGCTGACTGGTCGTCGGCGTTACCGGCAGCAATCAGTTCGTCGAGCAGCTTATCAAGCTCTCCTGGACGATTCTGGCCATCATTCCACACGGCCAGCAAGGGGCGTAGTTTCCCGGCAACCGGCCAGGACCCAATCTTACTGGCGATGCCTGGATGGGATTCAGCAACCACCAGCAATTGGGACACCGCCGTGCCGGTGATATCCTTGCCCGGTGTAGCCGGCAACGCCTTGGCAATGCGATCAAGCAACGGTGCACGCTCGTCGGGCTTGCGCTTGGCAATCAGTGAAGCGGCGGCGCCCAATGGCAGACGCTCGATGGCATCAATGATACCTTCGTTCATCGGCTTGCCTCCGAGTCCTTTCCACCAGGTGCTGATGGCGGCGGCGCTGGCGGTACGCTCGGCAGTTGTCCACGGCGTCAACGGGTTGTGCCCAACCAATAGACGCGGATCGACACGCATCGCGGTATAAAGAGCGCGTAAGGCGTTGTCGCCAACAGTCCGTGACGTGCGTCCGTCGATCCAGCGGCTTGGACGCGCATCGTCGAGCAGTGCGATCAACCCGGGCACGTCCGTCTCGGTTGGACGCCAGGCTGCTCGCTGTTCGAGCTTTTGGCGGTAATCCTCCTGTATTTCTGCAGGCATTTGTACGATAATCGCCTCGTCCGGAAGCTGCGCCTCAGCGCCATCGCTTTCCTCGTCGGTTGGGCCGCCGTAGGAACCACCACCGCGACGCCCCTCCGTCTGCCAAGACTGCAACTTGACCGCCAGATCGGCTCCCGCCGGCGCCTTCTTCGGCAGCGCTTGCGCAGCAATCAACAGATCCAATTCGGCTTTGACCGAGGCACGCTGGCTCTCTGGCGTGAACACGAGCACTTGCTTGGCCGCTTGCTCAGTACTGATGGCAAAAGCATCTCGACTCCGCTCATCGAGCAGTAGGCCGCGAAACCAGTCGGCGATCTGCAGATTCAGAACCGGTGTTGGATCAGGGAGAGTGATGGTGCCTTTGTGTTTCGTCATCCACGTCTCGGGGTCCTCTTGTTTATCCGACGAATCATCACCATCCTGGCCCCCCCAGTTGTCATAGTGACCGCCACTGGAATCCAGGATGAGCGGCCCGGTATGATCGATCCTCTTATTATACCAGGGCCATATCTGCGACATACCACTGAGCAGCATCATCTCATTACAGCCAGGAACGCCGGCACGATGCAGCAGCGGGAGCGCCAATCCCCCTCCCCATTGAAACTGCAATGACATGAACGATTTGGCCATCGCTTGCGTGGCTTCGACGCGCTGTCGCGATTCGGGAGTGAAGACATCCAGCCATTCCTTGTTGTCATCTGCGTCCCAGGAACGTCCTGGTGGCTGAGCAGCAAGGGTCTCCAGCAATCGTGCTGGGGGTACGTGTTTGGCCTCGGCAGATGGCGTAATCGTTCGCTGGGCGATTGGCGCGACCAGACGACTCAACTGCATCAGCCAGCGGCCGTCAGCGAGCAACAGATGGCAACCACGATAGGTAACCTTCTTTTCGCCGTTGGAGACTCGTTCATCGAAGCCGCTGTATTCGCGTGAAACGCTGCTTTTCGTTTCAGGGGCAGGCTCGGCGACCACTACCTCGCCCAGAATCACCGTGGCTCCGCGTGAATCAGGAGCGCCTCCAGCAATCAGTGCCTCCACGACCCGGGTAATTGCAGCGCGTTCCGCATCGGAGGCCACCGTCGTCGGAGCGGCCATCGGCCGCGGCGGATCGGCAGCGCATAGCGAGGCGGCCGCAAGTGCGGTCAGGCAGGGCACGACACAGAAGAGAAGACGCATGGACAACTCCGTGATGAACGGTGGTCGAACGTTCGGGTTCGAAAGGCCTGCATACCTCCCCCACCAGAGGAAAGCAACCAGTAGAGGTGTCTGGATAGCCAGACACTCGTATGCACACAGCGCCTGGGCTGCAATCGCATGTTCGCCTGCTGTTAGCTACACCCAGCTACACCAAGCTACACCTCCCTGCGAGATATCAGCGCGACTCAAACTAGCAGAAAATAGCCGCCACCCAGGACTTGATCCTTGCTGCTGTCGCCCATAGTGCCAGGGCAATGCGCGCTCCATCTGTACTTCTGGTGCTTCGACTTACCCACGGGTTCTGACCTCGTTGGTCCGGGACCCGTCCGCGCTGGTGCGGTCATGCCAGCATCCTTCGCATAACCAGTAGTTCCCAGAAAGTCGCGGGCACCGCCCGCGCAACAGCCATGAGCAACCGCGTCATCATTTTCGACACCACCCTGCGTGACGGCGAGCAGTCGCCCGGCGCCTCGATGAATCTGGAAGAGAAGCTGGAGATCGCCCGCACCCTGGAAGCCCTGGGCGTGGATGTGATCGAGGCCGGTTTCCCGATCGCCAGCACCGACGACTTCAATGCCGTCCAGGCGATCGCCCAGGTGTCGACCCGGGCCCGCATCTGCGGCCTGGCGCGCAGCCTGAAAGGCGACATCGACAAGGCTGCCGCTGCCGTCAAGCCAGCTGGCGAGCGCGGCCGGATCCACGTCTTCCTGGCGACCAGCCCGATCCACCGCACCTTCAAGCTGGACAAGGCCAAGCACGAAATCGTCAAACAGGCCGCCGAGGCGGTGGCTTATGCCAAGAGCCTGTGCAACGACATCGAGTTCAGTTGCGAGGATGCCAGTCGTACCGAACCCGACTTCCTGGCCGAAGTGGTCCAGGCCGCCATCGCGGCAGGGGCAGGAACGATCAACATACCGGATACGGTCGGCTATGCCTATCCGTCGGATTACGCCGATCTGATCACCTTCCTGCGCGCCAAGGTGCCAAACATTGGGCAGGCCGTGATCTCCGTGCACTGCCACAACGACCTGGGTTTGGCCGTAGCCAATTCGCTGGCAGCAGTGCGCGCCGGAGCCGGACAAATCGAATGCACCATCAACGGTATTGGCGAACGTGCGGGCAACTGTTCGTTGGAGGAAGTAGTGATGGCGATGCGGGTGCGCAAAGACCAGTTCCCAGGCATCACCACCGGCATCGAATCGTCGCGGCTGTTTGCTGCCAGTAGGCTGGTCCAATCGATCACCGGCCTGCCCCTGCAGCGCAATAAGGCAGTGGTCGGCGACAACGCGTTCGCCCATGAAAGCGGCATCCATCAGCACGGGGTACTGAAGAATCCCGAGTGCTACGAGATCATGACGCCGCAATCGGTCGGCTTCCCGGATACCAATTTCGTCCTGGGCAAGCACAGCGGCCGCGCCGCCCTGGCCAAGCGCTTCGAGCAACTGGGTCTGGGCGTCACCGACGCCGACATGGACCGCTTGTTCATTGCCTTCAAGACGCTGGCCGACCGCAAGAAGGAGATCTACGACGGCGACCTGATTGCGCTGGTCGAAGAGATCGTACGCGGCCGTACCGCTGTAGCCTGGACCTTGGACTACCTGCATACCTCGGCAGGCACCGGTGCGGTGGCCACAGCGACGGTACGCCTGAAGCGCGCCGACGAGATCGTCACCGACGCTTCGACGGGTGATGGACCGGTCGACGCGGCCATCAAGGCGATCAATCGCATCACCGGCGTACAGGGCACAGTCGACGATTATCGACTGCGCTCGATCACCAAGGGCGGCGACGCTCAGGGCGAGGTCAGCATCCGGGCGCACATCAACGATCGCGCTGTTGGAGGCAAGGGCGTCAGCACCGACATCGTCCTGGCTAGTGCCCACGCCTGGCTGGACGCAGTCAACCGCGCCGGCTCCGTCACCAAGGCTGCAACCGCACCATGAGCAGAGCGCTGCTGTACAAGGATCGCTCCGAGATGGATGCTTCCCGGCCCGAGAACGCATAGTGCCGACAAGGAACTAACATGAACCGCATTCTCATCTCCAGCCTGCTCATTCTCGGCGGCACCGCCGTCACGCTATCGGCCTGCGCCTGCGAGCATTCGACTGCCGTGGTGGCTGACGTCGCGGTCGCTGATCTGAAATCCGCAATCGGCGCCAAGACCGCCGTCCTGATTGACGCCAACGGCAGCGCCTCGTTCGCCAAGGGGCATATCCCCGGAGCGATCGATTTCGCCGCCAACGAGAAGACGCTGGCCAAGAACCTGCCGGCCGACAAGGCCGCCCTGATCATCGCTTATTGTGGCGGCCCCAAGTGCGGCGCTTGGAAAGAGGCTGCTGATGCAGTGGCTAAGCTTGGCTACACCAATGTGAAGCACTTCAGCGGTGGCCTGAAGGGCTGGACAGAGGCCGGCGAAAAGCTGGAACCGGTCGCTCAGTAAACCTGGGATCTTCTCCGAAACGCACACAGCCGGCCGCATTGCGGCCGGCTGTGTGCGTTTCGGTACCAGCCGTCCAAATCAGGATGCGTTGGGGGCGACTTTGCCGACCAGGGCCAGCTCAGCGCATTGGACAGCATTGAGCGCCGCACCCTTCAGCAGCTGGTCGCCTACCACCCAGAAATCGAGGGTATTGGGATTTGACTGGTCGACACGGATGCGGCCGACTTGGACGTCATCCTTACCAGCGACATCGAGCGGCATCGGCCAGCGGTTCTTGGCCCGGTCCTCGACCACGCGTACGCCGGGTGCACTACGCAGGATCTCGTAGGCGCGGGCGACGCTCAGCGGTTTGACGAACTCGACATTCAGGGCCTCGGAGTGGGCTCGCAGGATTGGCACGCGCACGCACGTCGCGGTGATGCGCGGACTGGTGTCGCCAAGGATCTTGTGGCCTTCCTTGAGCAGCTTCAGTTCCTCTTCGCAGTAGCCCTGGTCATCCATCCACGGACTGTTGTGCGGGAACAGGTTGAAAGCGTACGGGATCGGGATCACTTTTGGGGTGAACGGCTTGCCGTCGAGAAAAGCGCGGGTGCCTTCCTGCAGTTCGACCATGGCTGCATGACCGGCGCCGGACGAAGCCTGGTAGGTCGCCGCAACCAGGCGCTTGATGCCAGCCTCTCGGTGCAGCGGGGCGAGAACGACCAACGCGATGATGGTCACGCAGTTGGGGTTGGCGATGACACCCTTGCCGCCGTTCTTCTGCAGCGCCTTGGCCGCCTCCTGCGGGTTCACTTCGGGGACGACCAGGGGCACCCCGTCCTCCATGCGAAAAGCGCTGCTGTTGTCGACCATCAGGCAACCAGCCGAGGTGCAGGCCTCACGGTACTGCTTCGACACCGGCGAGCCGGCGCTGAACAGTGCAAGGTCGTGGCCCTTGAACGAGTCACTGGTGAGTTCGGTGACCGTGATGTCCTGGCCCCGGAACTGCAGCTTGGTGCCGGCCGAGCGCTTACTGGCCAGCAGTGTCAGCTGGGAGACGGGGAAATTGCGACGTTCGAGCACCTGCATGAATTCGACACCAACGGCACCGGTGGCACCAACGATCGCGACCTTGAAGGCCATGGCGGTTCTCCTACCCGTGTCGGGCGGCGGGAGGCTATTAGCCCGTCCGGGTGTCGCAAGGAGCCTGCAGGTGAGGAGTGCAATCCCCGTTGTCCCCGCATGAACGCATGATTAAATCTATAAGTATGGACGTGGACGACCAACTTGTCGCTGCTGCACGTTACAGCGGTCTGCATCAGGGTCAGCCCTATGAGGTCCGTCTTGAGGCGCGCGCTCCAGGACTGTGCATGGTGTTCCATGGCCCCGTTCCGGCTGCGGTCCCGCCGGCGACCATGGCTGCTATTCAACGCGCGGTGCAGGCCCATTCGTCGCAGCGTACCTATGTCGATCTCAGCCGGTGCTCGTACCTGGGCAGCGGTGCTATCGCCTGCCTGATGGAATTCCTTCGCCTGTCCTCACCACGCGGGGCCGGTCCGCTAGCGATGGTCAACCCGCATGCCCGCGCCATGACCGTCCTACGCATGCTCGGCCTGAGCAATTTCTTCGTCTCTCAACCGGATGATGCGGCGGTGGAGAAATGGATGGCCGACCAGAAACGCTGAGCGTGACTCAGCCAATTCTGGCCTGCGGATCGGGATGGCCCGACGTGTTGCACTGTTCCTCTGCCATACCCGTGGCCACGGTCGAAACGGAATCGACCTTACCGCGCTGACCGGAAGGGCCGCTGTAAACGGCGTCGGTTGCGAAATCGGCCTCGAACGCAGTGATCGGATGTCCATCATGCTGGCTTTGTCCGAATTCTTCTTCCAGGATGCCACGTCTCTGGCCACCATTGGGGCCTGACTCAGTTTGGTTCGAACTCGGTATGAACCCTGCCGCTGCAGATCATGGGTAATACGCATGTTACCGGAATGGATCAACGTCGCAGCCCTTAGGGACTCTAGGATAGGATGTGGCCGGAAGCCGGACATTGTCGCTAGCACGAAGTCTATCTGGCAGGTATAGAACGTCGTGGAACCGAACACCCCGATCACAAACAACTCCGATACTACCTCGTGGTTGAGTCTACTTGAAAACGGTGATGGACTCGCCTTGTGGGAACTCGACCTCGCCAGCAGCCTGATCGTTAGTCCATGTGGCCTCGAACGCCTCCTGCGGATACCGACTGGCAGCTTTGACGGCACCCTCGAGGCATTCATGGCGTGCGTCCATTCGGAAGACAGGGTCTGGGTCCGCAGCAAGCTGACCGCCTGCTCCCACGCCGAGTCGAGCCTTCATTTCCGCACCGTTCATCCGGACGGATCTGTCACGCGCCTCCAGTCCCGCCTGCATGGCCTAGCCCCGGATGCCCAAGGCAGGCCAACCCGGCTGCGCGGCATCCTCCGCGATGTCAGTGATCAGAGCCATTACCGTGACCGTATCCTGGCGGTCGCCGGAGTAGTCGGCCGTGCCCACGGTTCAGAGTCATTGCCTACGCTAGTCCGGGCGCTCGGCGAAGCGACCTCTGCAGATCTCTGCCTCGTGGCCCGCTTCGAAACCGACGGATTGATCGAGCGCGCCCGTCACGTCGCCGTGTGGAAGCGGATTCCTTTGCCAGACATGACCACCTGGCCGATAGCCGATTCGCCGTTCCTGGAGGTTAGACATGGCAGGGCCTCGGTACATCCGTCGAACGTTGCAGCAGCATTTCCCAATCATCCCCTCGGCCAAGTCCTGCTGACGCAGGGGTTCGTCGCGGTGCCCCTGTTTGATGCTCTGGGCCAGGTCCTCGGCTGCGTCGCCAGCCTGTCCCGTCAACCCATGCGTGAGGATCCCGAGGCAATCCGCGATCTGATGTCCATCTTCGCGCCGCGCGCCGCCGCCGAACTGTCCAGGCAGGACATCGCCGCCGACCTGGTGACCTCTCAGGAACGGCTGCATCAGGCAGAGAAGATGGATGCCCTGGGTAGGCTTGCCGGCGGGATCGCCCACGATTTCAACAATATGCTGGCCGGGATCATGGGCGCCGCCGAACTGCTCGGAGCACGACTTGGCGTGGACTCTCCGCATCAGCGATTGATACGGACCGTCGTGCAATCAGCCGACCGCGCCGCCGATCTGACGCGCAAGCTACTGTCCTTCTCACGCAAGGCTCCGGTCCAACGCCGCCAGATCGACTTGCGCAAGCCGGTCGAAGAGGCACTGGTCATTCTGGAACGGTCGATCGATCGGTGCATCGCCGTGCGGCGCGATCTGGGTGCAGGTTCGGTGGTGGTGGCTGGCGACCCGGGCCTGCTCCAGGCGATGGTGCTTAACCTGTGCATGAATGCCTGCGATGCGATGCCGCGCGGTGGCACTCTGTCTGTGACCGTGCATGCCGTCAGTGACCGTGAACGCGATGAAACCTGGAACCTGCAGGGCCGACTGGTTCAACTAACGGTGGCCGACTCGGGCATGGGTATGGATCCAGCCACGGCAGCGCGCATCTTCGAGCCGTTCTTTACCACGAAAATGCAAGGATCCGGCACCGGACTGGGGCTGGCAGCGGCCTATGGGACGATTCAGGAGCACGGCGGCGCAGTGCGCGTTGAAACGGCACCAGGCAAGGGTACAATCATACGCATCCGCCTGCCGCTACTGACCGGCGTCGCATCCGATCCACCCACCGACCGGGTGACCCAGACGGCCATGGTCGGCAAGGTACTGTTGGTCGACGACGAAGATCTGGTCCGCCAGTCCACCGGTGAACTGCTCGCCTCGATGGGCTGGCAAGTCGTGCATGCCCGCGATGGCGAGGAGGGCATCCGTCGGTTCATGGAGAATCCGGGATCTTTCAACCTGGCAGTAGTCGACTCGGTCATGCCCCGGCTCGACGGTCTGGGCTGCTTCCGGGGTTTGCGCGAAGCGCGCAAGGATCTGCCGGTGGTCTTCTGCAGTGGCTACACACGCGATCGCACGCGTACTGAAATGCCTGGTGATCCGCGCATCGCCTTCGTCCAGAAACCATTCCGTCTTGCCGAACTAGTGCGGGCGATCCAATCCGTCCGTCAACCGACGTAGCGCAGGATCTTTACCACGCGATGACGTGGCCGGCGTCGATGGTGGCGATACCTCCTGCCGGGACGATCACGAGTAGCCGGCCGGACTCGTCGATTCCAGCGCCTTGGCCGTCAATTCGTCCCTGGCGCGTTTCGACCGTCACGCTGCGACCCAGCAGGGCGTCACGCGCACGTAATTGCGGCAGCAATGGTGCCAGACCACGCGCCAAGCAGAGACCTACTGCCTCCAGCACGTAGGTGCGGATCGACTGCAGCAGCACGAGATCCTCCGGAGGCACGGCGTGCAGGTGGAGGCTGGTCGCAGGCAGATTCGCAGGCAAGTCGGCACATCGATTGAGTCCAATGCCGATGACCAATCGCCCGCCAGTGCCTTCGCAGAGGATTCCAGCCAGCTTGCGTCCACCCAACAAGACGTCGTTGGGCCATTTGATGGTCAGGGCATCTGCAACCAGCGATGGACACGCATCAGCAACTGCATGGATGCAAGCCAGACCGGCGGCTAACGCGATCGCCGTGGCCTGGGCTGCCGAGGCATCGACGACGATCGATGCGGTAAGCGTCCCCTCCGGCGCCAGCCAGGTTCTTCCTTCCCGACCGCGACCAGCGGTCTGCTTCCTGGTAAACACTACGCTGCCATGGTTCAGTTGGGTGATGTGTTCAATCGCCCAACTAGAGGTACTTGTGCAGGTCGATAGTTCGATCAGACCGATCACCGGTCGGCCTCGAAATTATAGACGATTTCGATATCCGTGCCGTATGGCACCCGTCGGACGGCAGCAGGAACCGGGGTGCCTGCCGGCACCAGGAAGGCGGCTGGCCCGGACTGGGCCATCACCGCAAGCATGTCCGGAATCGTCTTGGACTTGTCCCAATGCAGAAGGAAATAGCGCACGGTAGGCGGCACCCCAGCCACCCAGCCGATCACAGCCCCCTGCTGCTCCGACTGGCTGAGCGCAGAGGTCGCATCGAGAATCGCCCGGCTGGCAGCAATCTTATCTCCTTCGATGTCCCGGGCATGATGGTGATACCAATACAGCGCACTGACCGTCAGCAACGTCAGGCTTGACCAGAGCAGGATCTGACGCGATAGACGCCACTTGGCGAGCCAACGGCCGGCTTCTGCACCGGCAAGGATGGCGCCAGGCAGAAGCATCGGCAACGCCAACACCATCCGCTTATGTGGGGCGAGACAAAGCAACACGAGCCCGAGCCCCAGCCAGCACGCCATGAAGCGCAAGAATCGAGCCCGTCGCGGAGCGGCCGGAGGCGAGCGGACCAGACGGACCACCGCGGCGATGCACAGCAGGCTCCACGGCATGAACAAGCCCAGATACCAGGCGGGAGGCTGCCAGAAGGTCTTCCAGATCGGTTTGCCGTGGTCATTGGCAACTAGGTGTCCGATCAGTTCGCGACCAAGCATGCGGTCGATCAACGGCTGACCGAGCTGCTGGTAGGCAAGTAGGAACCAACCACCGGTGATTGCCAGCAGGATCAACGCACCAAGGAAATGGATCGGCCAACGCTGCGGGGCGAGGATGGTCTTGGGCCGCGCCCCCCACCACATGGCAGCCAGGCCGCAGGCGGCGAAAACCACGCCAACCGGGGATTTGGCCAGACTCACCACCGCGCACATCAGCCAGAACAGCAACCAGCCGCGACCATGCTCCCAGGCACGCAGGGCAAGCCAGGCGGCCAGCCCGACGCAGGCCGCAAAAACAGCATCGGTACGTGCCAGTGCCACGGCCTTCTGGGCATCCAGCGAGAGGGCCAGAATCATGCCCGAGGCGAGACCTGCGGACATGCCCAGCCGGCAGCGGGCAAGCTGGAATGCCATTAGGACAAGGACGGCAATGGCACCAGCACACGGCAGATACAGAGCTAGGCGATTACCCCCTAGCACCAGGGACGATATGGCGGCCAACCACGTGTAGACGGGCGGCTTACTGCAGGGACTGCCTCCCGCGTCGCATTGAACGATCCAATTGCCATCAGCGGCAGCATCGAGGATGTACTCGATCGGCCGCGGCTGATCCTTATCAAGCAGGTCTGGAGGCCCACTGATGCGCAGGACGGCAATGGCGGCGATGGCCAGCAACGGCAGCAACCAGACCCACCGCTTCATCGGCCGCCAACCACCTGCAGATCGTTGAGCTTCCAATCGGTCCCAGCCGCTTCCATGCGTAGCTGGGACCCGGCCGGGATGCGGCTCTTCTCAAATCGAGCGAACTCGCGGCCGTCGATGACCACCCGGAGATCCCCAGCTCGGCAGGTGAGACGGATGCGTTTGGCGCCTTGGATCGTGGCTGCAGCCTTGCGCTCGACCTCGCCGTGGCGGACCACGATCTGACCTTCCGCCAGTCGAACCATCAGTCTGATTTCGCCAGCAGCCACGCAGCTGATCACGATCTCGGCCTCAGCAGCAGCCAACTCGAGATTGAAGTCGGCCATCCAGTCGGTGCCGCCAATCGGCACCGTACAGGCCACGCTGGCAGCATCGCCTTGGCGGCCCGCCAGAGCGCCGCCGGCCATGGCCGGCTCGCCACCGAGGATCTCGATGTATTGCATATCCGCGGGATCATCGAAGCCGAGTACGGCTGCAAGTCCGCTGACCAACGCATCGCGACGGCGCACTAACGGCGGTTCGCCTAGCTTCGGATCGCTCAGCAAGACACGCCGGGCGCGTGCCGGATCGCCGATTAGCAGCAGGGCTGCGGCGGCGGCCAAGGCCCGCTCACCATTCTGGCGTTCGAATGCGATCGCGGTGGTGGACCAATTGGTGTTCCACAACGGAGCAACCCCGGTCGCCTCCGAGCACAGGTTGGCGAACTGACGGTGCAGACCGGCCACGGGCGTACCCGCAAACGCAGCTATCAGTCCGTCGGCAATCCGAGGCAGACCTGTCGCCTGACCCGACTCCAGGGCTCGACGAGCTTGGCGACGGGATTCATTGAGCCGCTGCACAAGGGTGGCGAGTTCGACCTGATAGCGCGCATCCGCGTCTTTGCGCTCGCCGGATCCAGCCTCGTCACGTAGGCGGGACAGTTCGGTGAGGCGAAGGCCGGTTGCGGTCGCAGCACTCGGCAACTTGGCCAGCTCCTGGCGATACCACGATTCGGAGTCATCGGCGAGCTGCTGACGCACTAAGCGTAGCTCGGCCTCTGCTGTGCTGCCGGCAGTCAGCGACGTGCCCAGCACAGCGGCCTCGGCCTCTAGCTTGGCCCAGCCGACGGTTGCGGCCGAAGCTAGACGAAGGCGCAGGACCCGCACCTGCGCCAAATGCGGATCGAGGGATGCGACCGCCTGCGTTGGCTCGGGATTCGCAGGCATCGGCTTCGGCAGCACTTTGGCTGGTTGTGCCAATGGCACAGCTGGCGGTTCAGTTAGTTCCTCTTGCGCTGGGATAAAACTGCGGACCAGGCCAGGCAGGACCAGGACGCCGATCAGAATGATCAGCCCAACGCCGCTGATGACGATCACGCGTTTCAGCGCACGATGCTCCTTGCGGAATTTAGCCAATTCCGCATGGGCGACCACACGTTCTGCCTGGCCCTGGGCCGCATCACCACCATCAACCAGGCTTTCACGGATAGATCTCAACGTGTTTGCCACTTCGGCCATGTCAGCCAAACGCCAATCGCGATTCTTGGTCAGCATGCCCTGGAACAGCTCATCTGCAGAGATCGGCAGTTGCGGCGCAACTGCACGCAACGATGGGATCTCGTCAGCGGCGTGGGCCCGACGCACGACTTCGGTATTCGCACCCTGGAAGGGCGGCTTGCCACTGATGAGATGGAACAGCAGGCATCCAAGGGCATAGACATCATCAGCCGGCTGCGGTGTGGTTCGTTCCGATGCGTCTGTCGCGGTGTACCAGGCTGCTTCTGCCTTGCCGAGGTCGCGGCCACGACCCAGCAGTGCGGCGATGCCGAGATCGAAGATCTTGACCTTGCCCTGCGCTGTGAGCATCAGGGTGCGCAGCGATAGGTTGCGGATCACGCCCGCGCGATGTGCCTCGGCCAGGGCAGAGGCAACGCGTTCACAGGTCAGGAGCGCCAGTTCAGGAGGAATCCGGCCCTCGCGTTGAACAATCGCTTCCAGAATTTCGCCTTCGACCAGTTCCATCGAATACCACACCAGTCCGTCCTCGACGCCATTGTCGTGCAGCAAGGTGAAGCCTTCGTGGACCAGCGAACCGGCCTTGGACGCCAGTGCGCCGAAACGCTCTGCGAACTGCGGATCACTCTCAGACACCTTGCGCGCGAACACCTTGAAGGCGACGGTGCGTTGCAGGCTGGTCTGCTGCGCCTGGTAGAGGAACCCCATGCCCGAACGGCCGAACAAATTGCCGATGACGTACCCGCCGATCGTACGCCCCTCAAGGGACTGCGGATCCAGCCGGACCAGGGATGGCTGGACGGACGGCGCGCTCTCACGTTCGGAGCAGTGGAACTGCACCTCCGATGCGCCGATGCGGATCGCGTCGCCATTGCGCAGGCTGCTCCGGGCCTCAATCCGGCTACTATTCAGACGGGTGCCATTGGCGCTGCCGAGATCTTCCACCCACCACACACCGTCGGCGAGGAACACCCTGGCGTGCTTGCGGCTGGCGCCGTTTTCGCGCAGGGCGACATCGCATTCTCGTTGGCGCCCGAGAACGCACTCGCCGGTCAACTCGAACTGGGCACCCTCATAAACCAGCATTGCCATGGAGGTCCCATGCTGGGCCAGGGTAGCGCAGGTCCAGTCCCGGACTGGACCTGCGCTGCCTAGGGCGGATCATCCACGTGTGCTCATCGTCCTCGTTAGGCTCGTCTTCGTCCTCCTCGCCGCCTTCATCGGCGCCACGAGCGGTCGATACTTCTACGCCCCGTTGTTCGGATCAGGCCTGCCGCCCTGGTTCGGGGCGGCTATAGGCTTTGGCATTGCCGTTACGCTGATCGCCGCGGAACAGGGATTCCGCCGTCGTTTTACACGTAGCCTGGTGGCTTTCCTGATCGGACTAGCCGCCGGCCTGACACTTTCGTACCTCGTCCTGGCCGTGCTCCGCCAAGTCATCCAGGACGAAGATGTCTATCGCAATGTCGATCTGCCGATTGCTCTGATCACGACCTATCTCGTGCTGATCACCGTCCTGCGGAGCGCCGATCGCCTGCGCGTCATCGTCCCCTTCGTCGAGTTCCGCGCTGAGCGGGTCGATGGCGGTGGCGCCCTGGTGCTGGACCCTCAGGTCCTTGGCGACGCCCGTCTGCCAGCCTTGTTGCGCGCCGGACTCAGCGCCGCCCGCCTGGTGGTTCATCGCAGTGTACTGGAGCATTGGCGGCGTCAGGCGTCCGATGGCGATGCCGTCGTGCGCGCCCGGGCCAAGCGCGCCATCGACGGCATCCAGACGTTGCGTGAACCCGGGCTGCCGCTGCTGGAGATCGACGATACCGAAATCCCCCACGCCAGCGACGCGTCCGATATCGTCATTCGCCTAGCCCGGCTGGAGAACGGTCGGATCCTGGCGGTCGATCGTGAATTGGTGCGCCGGGCCACCGCCGAAGGCGTCGTGCTGGTCGATCTGATGGCGCTGGCTGCAGCCATGACCCCGGACTTGGGTCCCGGTGCATCGTGCGAGGTGCTGCTGGAAAAGCCCGGTGAAGGCAAGAACCAAGCAATTGGTCATTTGGACGATGGCTCGCTCGTGATTGTGGCGGAAGGGGTAGAACGGATCGGTCAACGGGTGCGGGTCGTTGTCCGTCGGCTCCATCACACCGCCAATGGGCGAATGGTGTTTGCCGACCTGGATGGGTGAAACCGGAAGCCAGCGTCCATAGCTGAATGTCTCTGGCGTAGGGTTGCAGCGGCTACATCTCACCGCGCCAGCGTCCCGGCGTCGTCTCCGTGATCGACTTGAACAGGCAGAGTAGGCCGCACCTTGATGCCCTCACGCAATGGCTGGCGCAGATCCGCCGCCGCCGCTGGCCCGATGCGCAGATGTCCACCCATGGCGAGTTCGGTCTCGCTTGGCAGGAAGCCCAGGGCGCGGAGACGGACTTCGCCCACCGCTTCGTGTAGATCGGTAGCTGCGCACCCGGCTCGGAACCCGATCAGCGCATTCGCTGGTTCATGAACTGCGGCTTCCGCCTCGCCCTGCTTGGACCAGCGGTGGACGGAACCGAGCAGGTCATCGACTGCACTGCACCCGCTACGATCTTCCTGCCCAGGAACCACAAACGCTGATCCGCAACCGGACCTTGTTTGGCCAGATCAACCAGAACCGTCGAGCAAATCGGCGATCCCGAGGCAGGCATCGTCTGCGCCGGTGAACGCTGGCATATCAAACTACGCCCCGCGAGCGCTACGTAGCCCCTTCTGCCACTTGCATATGAGAATCATTCTCTATAAGATCCAGCCATGCACATCATCCTTATGGCCGTCCTGACCCTCCTGATCGCTGGAACCCACGGTATTTCTGCTGCCGACCAGCCCCGCTTGGTCCTAGCCCTCAAACCAGACAAGAATCCGGAGGCGATGTCAGTTGAACGGGCGGACCTCGGCCGCGTCCTGTCGCAAACGTTGGGTCGGCAGGTCGAGGTCATTATTCCGATTTCCGCGGCCATCATCTCCACCGGCTTTGCCAACGGCACGATCGATGCTTCCCATCTCTCGGCGACCGACTTCGCCAAGGACGCGATGTCCGGTGACGGACCAGCGCGCATCGCCCGTGCTGTGCAGGTCGGCGGCCTGACGACCTACAGCAGTGTCTGGGTAACTTTGAGCGACAAGCCCTACACCAGCGTCCGGGATCTGGCCAGCAGACCGGTCGCCTTCGCCAGCCGCACCTCGACCAGCGGATGCATTGTTCCGCTGTACCATCTCCAGCAGCTATCCCTAATCGCTCCTGGCGGTGGCCCAGCCGACTTCTTCGGGGCCGGCAACGTCTTCTATGGCACCGGATACGTGAGTGCCGTTGACCGCGTGCTGGACGGCAGCGCCGAAGCAGCAGCGGTCAGCGATTATGTGCTGTCCGGAACCAAGTACCTGAAGCCAGAACAGCAGGCACGACTACGGGTGCTGGCTACCCAAGGCCCGGTTCCGACCCATGTGCTGGCCGTCAGACGCAATCTGGCGCGCCCAGATGCCGACGCACTGGTGTCCGCCATTGCCAACATCGAACCCGGTCTGCGCGATAGGGTCTTCGGCGGACCGCTCATTCAGGTCGACGAGCAGGCCCATCTGGCTCCGATCCGGGCTGCACTCCAGGCCGTCCAGTCGATGAAGCTGTGATGCTCGCCGAGGCGGCAGCAGCAGTCCGGCCCGGGATTCTCGGCATCCGCAACCTGATCATCCGGAGGGGTGGTCGTACGCTGATCGACACACTTAGCCTTGATGTGCGCCACCACGAGCTGCTGACCATCAGTGGACCCTCAGGCTGCGGCAAAAGCAGCTTGCTGCGGGTGCTTGCGGGACTGGACGCCCCAGCAGCCGGTTCGGTCGATCTGGTCGTGCCGAGACGCGGAGCAGTAGCGGTGGCATTCCAGGACGCCGGGCTGGCCGGCGCCATAACCGGACGTCAGGCGATCGGTTCGGGTCGGCTTCACGCCGGAGACTGGTGGAGCGGCTGGCTCGCCATGCCAAGCCGGCACGCCACAGAGATCGAAGCCGAAGCAGAGGCGCTCGGAGTCGCCCATCTGCTCGATCGGCCGGTGTCGACCGCGAGCGGCGGTGAACGCCAGCGCCTGGCGGTCGCTCGCGCCCTGCATCATGGCGGAACTCTGGTCCTGCTGGACGAGCCTGTCTCGCAACTCGACCCGGCATGCGCGTCTATGGTGATGCAACGGTTGAAGGCGGTGACCTGCGCCGGTCGTACCGTCCTGTGCGTGATCCATCAGCCAGAAATGGTAGTGCAGTGGGCGGATCGTTCGTTGTGCCTAACCGGCGATGGATCGTGGAATCTGACATGAAGAAACCGTGGAAGCGGCTTGACGGGGTCGACTGGTCGATGGCGATCTTCCTGGTCTTGGTCTGCGCCGCCGCCAGCGGGATCCAGGGCAGCGGCAGGGATCTCGACTACTGGGGCAACCTCCAGGCATTTGCTGGTCGCTTTGTACCACCGGACTGGTCGGTGCTGCCCGATGTCGGCGTTGCCATGATCGAGACGGCACGCATCGCCGTCGTGGCCACAGCGGTTGCCGCGGTCGCCAGCCTGCCCCTGGCCATGGCCGCCTCGCGGACCATATCGCCGTGGTGGCTCTCCGTACCCGCACGCCTGGTTCTGAACGCGATCCGCAGCGTTCCTGCACTGGTCTGGGCGGTCTTAGCGGTGGCAATCACGGGACCGAACGCGCTGGCCGGTTGCCTAGCGCTCGCCGGATACAGCGCTGGATATCTCGCCAAGTTCTTCGCCGAGTCGATCGATGCGGCCGACCAATGGCCAGCGCGCAGCCTCCGTGCGATGGATGCGAACGCGATCCAGGCATTCCGTTGGGGCACTTGGCCGCAACTGCGGACGCAACTCGCCAGCCACGGTTTATGGATGCTGGAGTACAACCTGCGCTCGGCCGCGATCGTCGGATATGTCGGGGCTGGTGGGGTAGGCCTGCTACTCCACACCTACCAGGAGTACGGTCGCTGGGACCGCTTCGCGGTCGTGCTGCTCGCCATTCTGGTTCTCGTGACGATTATCGATTGGGCTGGCCAGCGTATCAGGTCGGTTTGGAATCCATCCGGCGAACGGACTTCAGACCATTAGGGACAATGACTTAGAACGATGTCTCTTGGCACGGTTGATGCGTGTATGCCCTCAGACGACTCCCGTCGTCGCAGGAGCAGACAGCCATGGTCATCATCAACGACGAACACGCCTTCGCCCCAGCCGACTTCCGCCTGGTCAATACGGATGACGGCCGTGTGCTGATGACCCGGCAGTTGCGCCCGGTCGACGCGGAAGGCTTCAACCAGCAGTGGACCGAACGCAACATCCCGACCCGCTGGGAACGCTTGCAGGTCACCGCCGCTGGCTGAACTGCCGGGATGCGTCCCCGTATCCTCGTCAACTGTTCGCTCAATGACCACGAAGCCGCCACCCGCACCCTGGTGGCCTACTGTGACCCGGTCACCGCTGCCGGTGGGCTTCCGCTAATCGCTCCCGCCTTCACCGATGCGGCTACCCTCGATGAGGCTCTTGAAGGCTTCGACGGCGTCCTGCTGATCGGTGGTCCCGACTATCATCCCGACGCCTACGGCGGCCACAGTCAACCGGTCGAGCAACTGATGGATCGGCGACGTCACGATGCAGATCTGATGCTCGCCGCGGCCACTCTGCGCCGACGCCTGCCCGTCCTGGGCATCTGCGGCGGGCATCAACTGCTGGTCATCGCCCGCGGCGGTGCGCTGGTGCAGGACATCCCCGGCGAGTGGCTACAGCCGATCGAGCACACAGCGAGCGACGACACCCCGTGCATGCACGCCCTGGTCGTGCGGCCCGGCACCCGAATGCACGCGCTGATCGGAACTGACGTCACGGTCAACAGCTTCCATCACCAGGCCGCCCAGCCCGACCGCTGCGCTGGCCTAGTGGTGTCCGCCACTGCTCCAGACGGCGTGATCGAGGCAGTCGAAGATCCCGACCACCCGTTCTGTGTCGGTGTGCAATGGCATCCCGAGCGGCTGGCCAATACGGCCCACAGTCAGGCCCTGTTCCGCGCCCTGGTCGACGCAGCTCGGTTGCACCGCGACTGAAAGTCCCGAATCTGTTCGACCTTCCGGAGATACGATGCGCGCCAGCCGAATGAACCTCGCCACTTTGCGTGAGGACCCTGCCGAAGCCGAGATCGCCTCGCACCGCCTGCTCACCCGAGCCGGCTACATCCACAAAAGCGGTGCCGGCCTCTACCTGTACCAGCCGCTGCTGAAGCGCGTCATCGACAAGATCGCCCGCATCGTCGCCGAGGAGATCAGCCGGGCCGGTGGCCTGGAGATCACCATGCCGATCATGCAGGAGCAGGAACTGTGGGAGAAGAGCGGCCGCTGGGCGCAGTATCAGGCCAGCCGCACCATGTTGACGGTCAAGGACCGCAATGGACAGCTGTTCGGCCTCGCCCCGACCGCCGAAGAAGTCGTCACCGACTACGCCGCGAACGTGATCAAGAGCTACAAGCAGCTGCCAGCCTGTTTCTTTCAACAGCACACCAAGTTCCGCGATGAGATCCGTCCCCGCTTCGGCCTGATGCGGGTGAAGGAGTTCATCATGATGGACGCCTACTCGTTCCATGCCTCGACTGACAGCCTGGATGCCACCTACGAGGACATGCGCAAGGCCTACCTGCGCACCTTCGCGCGCATGGGCCTGACCGCCTTCGCCGTCGAAGCCGACAGCGGCGCGATCGGCGGCAACGGCAGCCACGAGTTCATGATCGCTGCCGAAGTGGGTGAAGACGCGATCATCTACAATCCTGCCAGCGGCTATGCCGCCAACGTTGAGCGCGCCACCGGCACGATCCCCAAGCCGCCGAGTTGGAAGGCTCCGGCAGTGGCAACGCTCGTGCCTACGCCGGGTGTCGGCGCGATCGCCGACGTCATGGGATTCCTGCGCGCCAACGGCTATGCCGACATCATCGCCGAGCAGACCTTGAAGTGCGTGCTGTTCATCGCCACAGTGTCCACCGACAAGGGTGAACGAATCTGCAAGGTCGCCGCCTTCGTGCGGGGTGATCGCGATGTCAACGAGGTCAAGCTGGGCAACGCCGCGGCCCGTTCGGCCCGTGGCAGCTTGCTGGACCTGCGCCCGATGCATCCCGACGAGGTGCGCGGCGCCACCGGCTGTGAACCCGGCTTCGCCGGCCCGGGCGACGGACTCAAGGTCGACTTCTGCTTCATCGATAATTCGCTCAAGGAAGTGGGACCGCTGATTGCCGGCGCTAACCAGACTGACCACCACTTGGTCGGCTTCGTCATCGAACAGGACGTCAAGATCCAGTTCCGCTGGGAAGACATCGTGCGCACCCGCGCTGGCGATTTGGATGTGCGCGGAGGCGTCCTGTCCGAACGTCGCGGCATCGAGGTCGGCCACATTTTCAAACTGGGCACCAAGTACAGCGCAGCGATGAAGGCCGAGTACCTCGGTCCCGACCAGAAGGTCCATCCGTTCATCATGGGCTGCTACGGCATTGGCACCTCGCGCGTCGCCGCCGCTGCGGTGGAGCAGCACAACGACGGCGACGGCCTGCGCTGGCCTATGTCGATCGCCCCCTACCACTGCGTCATCGTCCCGGCTGGCAAGCCAGGAGACACCGCCGTCGAGGGCGCCGCTCAGGCGATCTACGAAAAGCTGCAGAAGGCCGGCATCGAGGTCGTCATCGACGATCGCGACGCCAAGCCGGGCGTGAAGTTCAAGGACTGGGATCTGATCGGCATCCCGTTGCGTGTCGTCTGCGGCCGTGGTGTCGCCGAGGGCAAGGTCGAGTTCAAGATCCGCGGCGGTGAGTCGATGGATGTATTAATTGACGACGCCGCGGCGACGGTGATCGAGGCATTCATCAAGGCGACCGAGCAACTCGACGGCGCCGCTGATGCGGTGAGTTGATATGGGCAAGCACCTGCTGGTGGTCGGATCAGCCAACGCCGACGTGTATGTCGAGATCGAACGACTGCCGGTGCCGGGAGAGACGCTTCCTGGCACCAATGCCGCGGTTCGTCCGGGGGGTAAGGGTGCCAACCAAGCGGCCGCAGCGGCGCGACTTGGGCTGCCAACCCGCTTCGCAGGTCGCTTCGGAACCGATACCTTCGCTGCGCCGTTACGGACAGCGCTACGCGACGCCGGGGTGGACCTGACTCCCAGCCGCGATGTCGCGGGTCCAACCGGACAAGCCTTCATCCTGCTACAAAAGGGCGGCGAGAACTCGATCGTCTTGGTTGGCGGAGCCAACCGGGCGTGGGAATCGCAGCCGGTGTTCGAGGTGCGCGATGCTGGCGCTGTGCTGCTGCAGCGTGAGATCCCAGAAGCGGTCAATCTCGCGATAGCCACGACCGCTCGTGCTGCCGGCGTTCCGGTCGTGCTTGATTGCGGTGGCGACGACACCCCTCTCCCGGCCAGTCTGCTGCCGCTGCTCGACGTGGTCAGTCCGAACGAGAGTGAACTGGCGCGCCTTAGCGGCCTGCCGACCACTGACGATCATCAGGTGCTGGCCGCAGCCCGAGCGCTGCAGGCTCGCGGTATTGGCACCGTGCTGGTCAAGCTGGGCAGTCGAGGCTGCCTGCTGGTGCCGCGCCAGGGAGAACCGCTCCGCCAAGGCGCATTCAGGGTCCAGGTCGTGGACACGACTGGGGCCGGTGACTGTTTCACAGGCGCGTACACCGTCGGCCTGGTCGAAGGCCTGCCCGAATTGCAGCGTCTGCGCCTGGCCTGCGCCGCGGCTGCACTGTGCGTGCAGGGACTGGGTGCCATGCCGAGCATGCCGAGCCGTACCGCGACCGAGGCCTTCCTCGCCAAGCAGTCCTGAATGATCGGGGTCGCGCTGCAAGAA
>ENA-ORBV01005718-ORBV01005718.1-microbial-mat-metagenome-genome-assembly--contig:-NODE-5718-length-22585-cov-4.523369_pt1 | contig 22585 bp, 22 predicted proteins | sample MGYA00237777_ERZ505514 | MGnify/ENA primary metagenome ERZ505514 (study PRJEB26160, sample SAMN06269048) | microbial mat metagenome | isolation source: Oligotrophic lake microbial mat | place... | reverse complement strand
TATAAGAGACAGGTTCAAATACAAGTCCGGCGCGACGGAAAACTCCACGCCGCTCGCGACGATCTGGAAAAACAAGGTCGGCGTCTGCCAGGACTTCGCGCACATCGGGCTCAGCATCCTGCGCACCGCCGGCCTGCCCTCGCGCTACGTCTGCGGCTACATCGAGACCGATCCGGTGCGCAATCCCGACGGCACGGTAAAACGGATGGTCGGCGCCGTGGCCACGCACGCGTGGATCGAGGTGCTCGTGCCCGGCATGACGTGGGTGGCCATCGATCCGACGAATCGCCAATGGATCAACGAACGCTACGTCGTGGTGAGCTTCGGGCGCGACTATCGCGACGCCACGCCGCTGCGCGGGACGTTCAAAGGCAGCGGCGGACAAAATATGAAAGTACGCGTGATCATGAAGCGGCGGGCCGTTCGGCCGGAGAAAGTGCGGGTCACCTCGTGAACGTCCGCATCCTTTACCAGACGCAGTATCTCTACGAGGAGCCCGTTAGTTTTTCGTCGCACCTCTTCCGACTCTTTCCGAAGGCCGATCGTTATCTCGCGGTGCGCTCGCTGGCTTTCCAGACGAACGCCGACGCCTCGGTGAGCTACCGCCGCGACCTCTTCGACAATGAGATCGCGTCCTGCTTTTACCCCGGCACCTCCGCGCTGCTCGCGGCGAACCTCCAGATCGAACTCGAGATCCAGCCGCGCAATGCTTTCGGCTTCCTGCTTGCCCAGCACGCGCTGAATTTTCCTTTCACCTACGAACCCCGCGAAACGCAGGTGCTCGCGCCGTACCTGCAGGCCAGTGCCGCCCTCACGCTCCCTTTCTGGCAACCGCCCATGACACCGCAGCCGACTGTGGACATGCTCGTCGCCCTCAATGCTGCGCTGCATGACAATCTCGCCTACGAACGTCGCGAAGAAGGCGCTGCCTACGCGCCCGAAGAAACACTCAGGCTCGGTCGCGGTTCGTGCCGCGACTTCACCGTGCTCCTCGCGGAAGTCGCGCGCAGTCTCGGCCTCGCCGCGCGACTCGCCAGTGGCTACCTCTGCGAATTCGGCAACGAAAGCAAAGTCGCCGAGGGCGCGCTGCACGCGTGGACGGAAATCTACCTCCCCGGCGCGGGCTGGGTCGGCTTCGATCCGACCAACGGCTACCTCTGCAATCATCACCACATCACCGCCGCCGTCGGTCTGACCCCGGAAGACATCTCGCCCATTCTCGGTAACTATTTTCATCCCACCCACGTCCCCGCGCAGATGACGACCTCCCTGCAAATCTTTCCCGCATGAAAATCCCTAAAGCCCTCGCCAGCGTCGCTGACAAAGTGGACGCCACTTTCGCCGAACACGGAGTAAAACTAACCCTCGGTGGCGAGCCGACTTACATCCCGGTCGATCCCACCGGTCCCGAGTGGAGCGTCACCGCACTCGGCCCGACCAAGCTCCGCTACGCCTACGCGCTGACCGACGCGCTCATCGCGCAATCGATCCCGAACGCTGTCGCCATCTACTCTCCCGGCAAATTCTACCCTGGCGAAGTCAACCCGCGCTGGGCGATCAACCTCGTTTGGAATCGCGACGGCACCCCTCTCGTTCCATCGCTCGGACTAGTCGTCCGCAAACCCGCGCTGCTTGATCAAGCCGTGCTCGATGCGTTTCGCACCGGGCTTTCCGGGCGCCTCGGCGTGCGTGACGGCTGGCTGCGCGGCGTCGATCCTTTCGAGCCCACGCGGCCCGTCGCCGTCCTCCCACTCGACTACAAAGACAACGCTTTCACCGTCGAAGAGTGGCGTATGGGAGACGCCATCGATCTTCTCCTCACCGACGGCCCCGCCGGCCTGCGCCTGCCGCTCAGCAAGCTCCCCGAAGACGTCAATCGCCGCGCCTTCGCCGTGGAAATCCTCGACGGCAAACTCCAGATTTTCCTGCCGCCGCTGCTCCAGGTGCCGTTCCTCGCCTTGCTCGAAGCCGTCGCCGCGACCTTGCGCGACCTCAGCCTTGGCGACGCCATCCTCTCCGGCTACGTCCCTTCCGACGAAACTAAATCCTGGAATCGCATGGCCGCCGCCTCCGATCCTGGCGTCCTGGAAGTCAACCTCCCAGCCTGCGCGAACTGGCGCGAATACGCCGAGTGGCTCGACATCCTCGAACGCGCCACGACCAGCGTCGGCCTGCGCTCTTTCAAACAACTCACGCCTGAGGACCAGATCGGCAGCGGCGGCGGCAACCACCTCCTCTTCGGCGGCCCGAGCCTGGACGAAAATCCGCTCTTCACCCACCCCGCGTGGGTCACGTCCATCCTCCGCTACTGGCAGCATCACCCGTCGCTCGCCTATCTTTTCACCGGTCAATACGTCGGCTCGTCATCGCAAGCGCCGCGCCCCGATGAGTGCGCCACTTCGCTCTACGATCTCGAGATGGCCTACCGCTTTCTCGAGGAACTCCCACCCGGCGATCACCGCTACCTGCTCAGCGAAACGCTCCGCCATCTCCACACCGATACCTCGGGCAATACGCATCGCAGCGAGACGAGCTTCGACAAATTCTGGAACGTGAACTTCGATGGCGGGTGCCGGGGTCTCGTGGAATTCCGCGCCGTCGAGACGCTGCCGCACGCGCACTGGATGTCCGCCATTGCGCTCCTCTGGCACAGCCTCGCCGCGCATCTCCTTACGCACTCTTTCAAAGAACCGCTCATCGATCTCGGCGATAAACTGCACGACTCCTTTTTCCTTCCGAGCTTCCTCTGGGCGGACTTCGAAAAAATCCTCCGCGATCTGCGGCGCACTGGTTTCAAATTGCCGACCGCTCTCTTCCGCGAAATTTTCGAGTGGCGCTTCCCCGTCATGCTTCAGCACAGCGAAGGCGCGGCCGCGCTCACCATCCGCCGTGGGCACGAAGGCTGGCCGCTGCTTTGCGAGACGCCACTCGAAGGCGGCAGCACCAGCCGCTTCGTCGATACGTCCATCGAACGATTGGAATTCGTCGCCACGCGTGAGTTCGCCGCGCAATTCAAGCTCCACGTCCAAGGCCGCGCTCTCCCGCTCCAGCGCTTCCCAGCGGGTAAACTCGGCGCCGGCCTGCGCTACCGCCGCACCTCGCTCTACCCTTCCCTCCACCCCGGCATCCCACCGCAAATGCCGCTCGTCCTCACCCTCACGAGTGAAGGCAAAACCACCATCTATCAGCTCGAAGAAGACCGCCGCCTTTTCACCCTCCGCCCCGAAGCCGAACGGCCCAAAACTTCAGAACCTTGCAAACGCCTGCACCCCGGCCTCGTCACCTACGACCTGCGCCTTCCGTAGCGGCGAGACATGGGCAGTGAGGGATTCGAACCCCCGACCAACTCGGTGTAAACGAGCCGCTCTACCACTGAGCTAACTGCCCTGAAAGACGCCGCCACTATGCGGAGCGCGGAAACTGCGGCAAGCGCTTTTCATCCGCGCGGCAAACTGCCATCAACAATCACCTCATGAAACGTTCACCCGCCAAGCCGAGTGTGGAAACCCTGATCGGGCAACGCATCCGCGCCTTACGCGCGCAGCGCGGGGTGACGCTCGAACAACTCGCCTCTGAGGTTCGACTGACCAAGGGGCAACTCTCGCGCATTGAAAACGGGCTGGTCTCGTCACCGGTCTCCACGCTGACGCGTATCGCCGCCGCGCTCGGCGTCGGACCGGGAGCGTTTTTCCAATCGGATACCAGTGCGCCGCGCGCGGTCCTGGTGAAGAAGGACACCCGCAAGGTAATCGTCGGGCGCGGCTCGAAGATCGGCCACAGCTACGAATCTCTCGCGAACGGAGTGCCGTTTCCAAAGGACTTCGAGCCTTACCTGATGACGATCGAGGATAAGAAAATCGATCCCGCGAAGAACACGTTTCGGCATCCGGGACACGAACTGCTTTTCATGCTCGAAGGCGCGATGGACTATCGCCACGCCACGCAGGTCTATCATCTCGAAGCCGGCGACAGCCTCTTCTTCGACGGCACGATCGAACACGGTCCGGTGAAGGTGTATCGGCCACCGGTGCAGTTTCTCAGCATCATCAGCAACGCCCAGCAATAGGCGCCACGACTTCCGATTCCTACACGCCGCGCGTCGCTATTCCTGGAATCCAATCCGTCCCGGCCAGCGGGATTTTCGCCATCGCCGCGGCCTCGATCGTGAGGGCGGCAAGGTCTTCCGGTTCGAGATTGAGAACGTGAGATTTCCCGCAGGCGCGGGCGAGCGTCTGCACTTCGAGCGTGAGCACGCGGAGATAATTGGCGAGGCGACGCCCGCCTTGCACGGGGTCGAGGCGCGCGGCGAGTTTTTCATCCTGCGTCGCGATACCGGCGGGATCGGTGCCGTCCTGATAGTCGTCGTAGAAGCCGGCAGCGCTCCCGAGCTTTTCATAGTCGGACTGCCACTTCGGGCTGTTGCAGCCGAGCGCGATCAACGCGGCCGTGCCAATGGACACAGCGTCCGCGCCCATAGCCAGCGCCTTGGCGACATCGGCTCCAGAACGAATACCGCCGGACACGATGAGCTGAACTTTGCGGTGCATCCCGAGTTCGTTGAGCGCTTCGACGGCTTGGCGCAGCGCAGGGAGCGTGGGAATGCCAACGTGCTCGATGAACACATCCTGCGTCGCCCCCGTGCCGCCTTGCATGCCATCGACCACGATCACGTCGGCGCCGGCTTTCACGGCCAGCGCCACGTCGTAATAGGTCCGCGACGCGCCGACCTTCACGTAAATCGGCTTTTCCCAATCGGTGATCTCGCGCAGTTCCTCGATCTTGATCGTGAGGTCGTCGGGGCCGGTCCAATCGGGATGGCGGCACGCGCTGCGCTGGTCGATCCCCTTCGGCAAGGTGCGCATCTCCGCGACGCGATCGCTGATCTTTTGCCCGAGCAGCATCCCGCCGCCGCCAGGCTTGGCGCCTTGTCCGAGCACGATCTCGATGGCGTCGGCTCGGCGCAGATCATCGGGATTCATACCGTAGCGCGAGGGCAGATACTGATAGACGAGATGCTGCGAATGGTGACGCTCTTCGGGCGTCATGCCGCCGTCGCCAGTCGTCGTCGAGGTACCCATTTCCGTGGCGCCGCGCCCGAGCGCTTCCTTGGCCTGCGCGGAGAGTGCGCCGAAGCTCATCCCGGCAATGGTCACGGGAATCTTCAGGTGCAGCGGCTTCTTCGCGGAGCGCGTGCCGAGTGTGACGTCGGTCGCGCAGCGTTCGCGATAACCTTCGAGCGGATAGCGCGACATGCTCGCGCCGAGGAAGACGAGGTCATCGAAATTTGGCAGAAGCCGCTTCGCGCCCCAGCCGCGGATGTCGTAAATACCGGTCTCGGCGGCGCGTTGGATTTCGTGGATGACGTGGCGATCGAAGGTCGCGGATTCGCGAAGACCGGGGCGTGGTTGGAGAGGCATGGCTAGTATTGGCCGGCGTGGTCGATGTGAAAGCGGTAGAGGCGCCGCGCGGAACCGTAGCGCCGAAACTCCTCGGGCTGCGCCTCGGAGCCCGCGCGCTCGAGGAGAGTCTTCAGCAGCGAGAAGTGCTCCGGTTCCATCGGCTTCTCCACACAATCCGCGCCAAGATCCTTCACCTTGCCGCGGACAAAGATTCGCGCTTCGTAAATGGAATCGCCCAGCGCTTCGCCGGCGTCACCGCACACCACGAGGTTTCCCGCCTGCGCCATGAATCCGCTCATGTGCCCGACCGAACCTTTCACGACGATGTCCACGCCCTTCATCGAAATGCCGCAGCGCGCCGAGGCGTCGCCATCGATAACGAGCATCCCGCCGTGCGCCGTCGCGCCCGCGGACTGGCTGGCGTTTCCATGCACATGCACGAAACCCGACATCATGTTCTCCGCCACGCCGACGCCCACATTTCCCGCGACTCGAACGGTCGCGAATTGATTCATCCCTGCGCAGTAGTAACCGGCGTGGCCTTCGATCTCGACCGTCACCGGAACACGCAATCCGCAGGCGATGGCGTGGGCTCCACGCGGCTCGCGCACGACCCAGCGCGGCCCCGGGTCCGTGGGTTCGAGTTGATGGAGTGCGTGGTTGAGTTCACGCACCGTGGTCTGGCTGAGGTCGATGACGTTCACGGGTGATCAGTTGCGCGAAGTGGTCCACGAATAGACAGTCGCCGGCTCCGGCTCCCACAAGTGCGCACGCTCGATGCCCGGCAACCCGACCAGCGAACGATACTCGGAGGCCATGGCCACGTAGTCATCCGTCTCGGCCATCACCGCGGGCTTGCACGCGATGGGATCGCGGAGCACCGCAAAGCCGTCACGCGTGCCGATGGTAAAAGTGTAGAAGCCGTCGAGATCGTGGAGGGCCGCCTCGAGCGCTTCCTTCAGCGAAGCGCCCTGCTGCAGTCGCCACGTGAGATAACCAGCGGCCACTTCGGAATCGTTATCCGTGCGAAACTCGATCCCCGCACGCTGAAGCTGCGCGCGCAGGCGGTTGTGGTTACTGAGCGAACCGTTATGCACGAGGCACAGATCCGGGCCCGTAGAAAACGGGTGTGAGCCAGCGGTCGTGACCGCACTTTCTGTCGCCATCCGCGTATGCCCGATCGCGTGGCTGCCCGTCATTTGCCGGACATTAAATCGCGCCAGCACCGCCGCGGGCGCTCCCACTTCTTTCATGATCTCGATGCGCCGCCCCGCACTCATGACCGCAACGCCGGGAAATCGTTCGGTGAGCCAAGCACGCGCGTCCTGCTCCGCGGCGGGCAGGATCAAGCGGGCATGCGTCGCATTTACCTTCACGTTCGGCGCCACCTGAAACCGGTGACTCATGGCGCTAGCCAACGCGGCCCAATCGAACTGCTCGTTGGGATGATGCAGCGTCAGCTTCACGCACCCCGCCGGCACTTCGTCGCCGTAGACCGCAAAGCCGGCGCTATCCGGTCCACGACTGCTCATGCTGTCGAGCATGACGCTGAAGTAGTGGCCAAGCTCTGGCTCGAGCGCAGGGTTTTTGAAAAAGAGACCGACGATGCCGCACATGATATTGGAATGCGCGAAATCAATTGACCGAAGTTGCAGCAAATGCAACCTCCATTGCGCGCTCAATTCAACCAATAGGGACACACCAAGATGACCAGGGATCAAATCAAGGACCGCCTCCAGCAAGACGGCATTCAATTCGTGCTCGCGCAGTTTGTGGACATCCACGGCTCCGCCAAGGTGAAGATGTCACCCGCCGAGGCGCTCGACATGTTGATCGACGACGGCGCGGGTTTCGCCGGCGGCGCAGTGTGGGGCATGGGCCAGGGCGCACACTCGCACGACATGATGGGGCGCATCGATCTCGCCTCCTACACACCGCTCCCGTGGCAGCCCGGCACGGCCCGCTTTGCGTCCGATCTCTACGTCGACGGCAAGCCGCATCCCTACTGCCCGCGCGTGAATCTCAAGCGCATCCTCGCGGCCGCGGAAGCAAAGGGCTTCACGCTGAATCTCGGCATCGAACCAGAGCATTTCCTCGTGGTGAAAAACGCCGACGGCAGCATCTCGCCGTGGGACCCGCAGAAGATCGATCACCTCGCGAAGCCTTGCTACGACTTCAAAGGATTGGCGCCGGCGATGGGCTATCTCCAGGAAATCACCAACGCCTGCAACCAACTCGGCTGGGGCGTATATCAGACCGACCACGAGGACGCGAACGGCCAGTATGAAGTGAATTTTCACTACAGCGACGCGCTCACCACGGCCGATCGATTCACATTCTTCAAGATGATGACGAGCCAGATCGCGCCGAAGTATGGCGCGATCGCCACGCACATGCCCAAGCCGTTCAGCGATCGGACCGGCAGTGGCGCACACATTCACTACCACCTTGCAGACGCCAAGACGGGTGAGAACGTCTTTACCGATCTCGAAGACCCGCGGAAGCTCGGCCTGTCGAAACTCGCGTATCATTTCCTCGGCGGGATCCTGGCCCATGCGCCGGCGCTCTGCGCGATCAATTCACCGACCGCCAACTGCTACAAACGCCTGCTCGTCGGGCCGGGACTCTACAGCTCCAGCTCGGGCTTCACATGGACGCCGGCGTTCATCAGCTACGGCGACAACAACCGCACGCAGATGCTGCGCGTATGCGGGCCCGGGCACATCGAGGACCGCAGCGTTTCCTCGGGCTGCAATCCGTATCTTGTCTTTGCCGCGTATCTCGCCGCGGGGCTGAACGGCATCGAAAAGGAACTGAGTCCCGGGGACCCGAACCTCGGTAATCTGTATGGGCTGACGCGCGAGGAAATCTACAAACGCAACCTGACCACGCTCCCGCAGTCGCTGAAAGAGGCACTGGTCGCGTTGGAAGAAGACGGCGTAGTGCGCAATGCCCTTGGCCCGATTCAGCAGGAATTCCTCAGACTCAAGTGGCAGGAGTGGAATGAGTATCACCGGCAAATCTCGCGCTGGGAGACGAACCACTACCTCACGATGTTTTAGCGTGTGAAGTCCTACGATGTCCTCGTCATCGGCGTCGGCGGATGGGGCAGCGCGGCGCTCTACCACTTGGCCAAACGTGGGCTGAGCGTTTGCGGCGTTGAGCAGTTTTCCCTCGGCCATGATCGCGGGAGTTCGCACGGCGAGAGCCGCGTTATCCGCATGGCCTATTTCATGCATCCGGATTACGTGCCGGTGCTGCGGCGCGCGTATGAACTGTGGCGCGAACTGGAAACGCGCGCGAGCGAGAGCCTGATGTCCCTTCCCGGCTTGCTCTGCATCGGCGAGCCGGACGGGCCATTCATCCGCGGTCTCGAGACGTGCTACGCCCAGCACGACCTCCCACATGAACGCTGGACGACGACCGAAGCGACCGCGCGTTTTCCACAGTTTCATCTTCCGGAAAACGTCACCTGCTACTGGGATCCGCTGGGCGGTTATCTCCGGGCCGACGCTTGTGTGCGCGCCCACGCCCGCCTCGCGCAGGAGCATGGCGCCGACATCGTGGAGAACGAAGAAGTCATCGGAATCGAAGACGACAGCCGCGGCGTCAGGGTGCGCACGACGAGCCAGACGCTGCACGCGGCCAAGGTCATCCTGACGACCGGTGCATTCGCGCGCGACTTGGTGACCGAACTCGGGGAAGTAGTCGTCGCGCAGCGCAAAGTCCTTTTCTGGTACGAGACCTCCGACCCGTCCGCCTTCACCGCCGGACGTTTCCCGGTCTGGATCGCGAAAATAGGGGGATTGAACTACTACGGCTTCCCGTCCACCGATGGGCTGACGATCAAAGCCGCTGAAGACACCGGAGGTGAAATGCTCCGCAGTGCGAAGGGCGTGGAAACCGGCTTGCGAGGCGAGGACGAAAGCAACCTCGGGCCATTCATGCACAGGCTCTTCGGGGCGAAGCTCGGCACGAGGCGGGCGCACAAGACGTGTCTCTACGAGAACACTGCGGATCGCAATTTCATCCTCGATGTCCACCCGAAGAAACGGAACGTCATCCTCGCGGTCGGCGGCTCAGGGCATGGGTTTAAATTCTGCAGCGTGATCGGCGAAATGGCCGCGGACCTTGCGGCAACCGGCCACAGTCCCTTGCGCCCCGACATTTTTGCACTCGGCAATCGGGTAACTCCGGCGAGCTAAGGCTATTCCAGCGCTGGCAGAGCAAAGATCGGCGGCAAATCCAGAGGTTCCAATTTCGCCGCCGGATCGAGAAACGTCACTGCGAGCAGGAGGTCGCTGGGGCGGCGGTCGGAAAATCGAAACCAGATCAAATACTCCCCGCCGGGTTGGAGTTCGCGCGCCGGTACGCCCAAGACGTGCAATTGAAAGATGTCCCATGGGCGAGGCAGCGAAGAAACCCGCCGACCCGGCCGCTCCTGTTCCAAGTCGGTGCTCGCAGTTGCCGGAACGATGAACCGCCGCGTGTCACCCACCACCGAACCAGCGCGCACCGGGGTGAGGTCGTATTCGTCGATGTTCCCGGTATCGGAGAAAAGCCACGCCAGGCTCATTGGCTTGCCCGGCGGGCAAACCACCCGCACCGCACCGTATCGTTCATCGGCGATTTGGATCGGAGGCGCGTTGAAACGCACCACGGTGAACTTCGGCGAGCCCGCCTCTTCGCTGGCGGCGAGGACCGGGAGCATCGGCGCACGCGTGCGCAGGACTTCGACGAAAGCCTTATCCTCCGCCCGAATGATGGCGGGAAAAAAGAATCCGCAAACGCCGACCAATGCTGCGACCAGCATCGAGAGCGTTTGCGGATTCATGATTCTATCGGTTTACCCGACCTTCTGTCCCGAGCGCTTGCGGGCCGTTGCGTCGAGGACCTTCTTGCGCAGGCGCAGGCTCTTCGGCGTGACTTCGACATATTCGTCGGGCGCGATGTATTCGAGCGAGCGCTCGAGCGTCATGACGAGCGGAGGCGAAAGGCTGATGCCTTTGCCGTCGCCGGTGGAACGCATGTTCGAGAGCTTTTTGGCGCGGCAGGGATTGACGGGCATGTCGTCGTTGCGAGCGTTTTCGCCGATGATCATGCCTTCATACACTTCGGCCTGTGGCCCGATGAAGAGACGTCCGCGCTCCTGAATCGTTTCGAGGCTGTAGCTGGTGCTGATCCCCTGCTCCATGGCCACGAGCACGCCGTTGTTGCGCGTGGGGATGTCGCCTTTGTGCTCACCGTATTCCTTGAAGATGTGTGACATGATGCCGTGGCCTTTGGTGGCATTGACGAGGTCCGTCTCGAATCCGATGAGGCCGCGGGTCGGGACGACGGCCTGCACGGTCACGCTGTGCGGATTGTGCTCCATGCTCGTGATCTCAGCTTTGCGGCCAGCCAGCGATTGGAGGATGTCGCCGAGGTTTTCGTTCGGCACATCGACGTAGAGGTTTTCCAAGGGCTCCAGAAGAGTGCCGTCTTCGTCGCGCTGGAAAATGACCTCGGGCCGCGAGACCAGCAATTCAAAGCCTTCGCGGCGCATCTGCTCGACGATGATCGCGATCTGCATCTCGCCGCGGGCCTGGATTTCGAAGTGGCCAGCGACATCAGTGTCGGCGAAAAGAATCGAGACGTTCGTGCGGGTTTCGCGGACGAGACGTTCGCGGACTTGGCGGGCGGTGAGAAGTTTGCCTTCACGGCCGGCGAGTGGGCCGTCGTTGATGCAGATTTTCATCGTGATCGTCGGCGGATCGATGTCCACGAACGGGATCGGCAGACGCTCTTCGGTATCGGTGATGGTCTCGCCGATGAAGGCGTCTTCAAAACCGCAAAGACCAATGATGTCACCTTCGCTGGCGTTCTGCAGTTCGACTTTCGCGAGGCCGACGTGCCCGAAAAGCGCGGTCACGTTGGCGCGCTCGCGTTTGGCGTTCTTCGCGATATGAACCACGCTGTCGCCGACTTTCACCCGACCGGAGATGATGCGTCCGTAGGCGATTCGACCGAGGTAATCGGAGTAATCGAGGTTCGAGACGAGCATCTGGAAATAGCTCACGTCGCTCTTCGCTGGAGCCGGGATGTGCTTGATGATCGCCTCGAAGAGCGGGGTCATCGTGGTGCTCTCTTCGTGGATCTCCTTCATCGCGTAGCCGTCGCGTGCCGAAGCGTAGATGACCGGGAAATCGAGTTGGAGATCGGTGGCGTTCAACTCCATGAAAAGCTCGAACACCATGTCCAGCACCTTGTGTGGGCGGGCGTTCTCGCGGTCGATCTTGTTGATCACCACGATTGGCTTCGCGCCGTTTTGCAGGGCCTTCTTGAGCACAAATTTCGTCTGCGCCTGCGGGCCGTCGTGCGCGTCCACCACGAGGAGCACGCCGTCGATCATCTTCATGATGCGCTCCACTTCGCCGCCGAAATCGGCGTGGCCGGGAGTGTCCACGATGTTCACATGGTAGTCGTGCCACTTGAAGGCCGCGTTCTTGGCCTTGATGGTGATGCCCTTCTCTCGCTCGAGGTCCATCGAGTCCATGATGCGGATCTCGGTAGCCTTGGCTTCGTTGGCCCGGAAGGTCCCCGCCTGCTTGAGAAGTTGATCTACGAGGGTGGTCTTGCCGTGATCGACGTGAGCGATAATGGCGATGTTTCTGATGTGTTCCATGTCTATGTCCTGATATTGGTCGGCGTGCAAAGGGCGCGGAATATGGGGGCGATGGGCGGGGGCGTCAACGAATATGCCCGTGACTTTTGGATGGCTCGGTTGGGAAAGCGGTTGACCGCACCGAACTCATCCCGTAGTCACTCGCCCCTCACTTTACTCACCACGATTTATGGGACAACAATCCAACAAGATTCAGAAACGCCGCCGCCGCCTCGCTTATCTCGAACGCCAGAAGCTGAAAGCGAAGGCTGCCGCGACCGCCAAGCCGGCCAAAAAGAAGGCTGCTCCCAAGAAGGAGAAGCCAGTGGAAGCAGCCGCCGAGTAACGGCCTGCCGTTTCAGTTTAGCGTCGGGCTAGAGGCCCCGGCGCTTCCTCATGCGCTACCTGATCGTTGACGGGCATAGCGTCATTTTCGCGTGGCCGGAATTGCGCAAGCTCCACGGGCGCCGAACCTTTTTGGCGCGCGATGAATTGATCAAAACGCTGACCGCGTATCAGGACGCCAGCAGCGTGCGGGTGGTCGTGGTCTTCGATGGGAAGGGTGAGAAATCCAACGAGGATTCGAGCCCGGGCGGCATCCAGGTTTTCTACTCCGCCGCCGGGCAGACAGCCGACGCGATCGTCGAGCGACTCGTCGCCAAATACGCCAGCCAGCACGAGATCACCGTGGCGACAGACGATCACATGGAGCAGCAGACGGCGACCAGCTTCGGCGCGCTCGTTGTCTCAGCGGAAGGTTTGCGCGCCTGGCTCGAGGACGCGGGAAATGATCTCCGGCGCCAGATCAAGGCCCACCGTCGGAAGCCTTAAACGGTCGGCTTCGACCCGGACTGCTCCTTCAGCAGATCGCGGATTTCCATGAGCAGTTTCACGTCGTCCGGCACCGCCGCCGGTTCTGCAGGCGCGGCTTCAGCCTGCTTTTTTGCCAGGCGCATCAGGAGGTTTATCGGCTTGATCACGAGGAAGAAAATCACCGCGGCCAAAATCAGGAAGGCGAGGACCGCATTGATGAAGGCACCGACGCCGATCGGTCCGAGGCGAACTGTGGAAAAATCCGGCTGACCACCCACCGCGCCGATGAGCGGCGTGATCAGATCCTTAACCACGGATTCCACAACTTTTCCGAAAGCGGCCCCGATGACGACGCCCACCGCGAGGTCGACGACGTTGCCCTTGAGGACGAAAGATTTGAATTCGCTCGCGATCGATTTGATTTCCATGGGCCGATGATCTAGGGCTTCGCTGCCCACTGGTAAAGCCCGCGCGCACGACGCAGCCACATTCTCCCGGCGGCAAAACCATTTGCGGCACGCACGCCTTTCGCTACGATCTCCACCCCCATGACTTTCCAAGCGCAGATCGATCAGGACTTGAAGGAGGCCATGAAGGCCAAAGACGCCGAGCGACTCGGCGTCATCCGCATGCTCAAAGCGGCTCTCAAAAACGCCTCCATTGAAAAGGGCGGCATCAGCTTCGAACTCGACGACGCCTCCGCCATCGCCATCGTCCGCAAGGAACTCAAGAAGCGGCAGGACTCGGTCGAGAGCTTTGAAAAAGGAAATCGCCCGGAGCTCGCGGCCAAGGAAAAATCCGAGGCGGTCCTCCTCGCCAAGTATCTCCCCCAGCCTCTCAGCACCGAGGAAATCAGCGCGCTGGTCGCCGCCGCGATCCAAGAAACCGGAGCGACCTCCAAAGCCCAGATGGGCGCGGTCATGAAACTCGCCAACGAACGCGCCGTCGGCCGGGCCGATGGTAAAGCCTTGAGCGCTGCCGTCAGCGCCGCCCTTTCCTAAAACTCTATGGTCTCCGCAATCATCGTCGCCGCCGGCAGCAGCCGCCGCATGGGCTTCGACAAACTCTTCGCCAAACTCGACGGCAAACCCGTCCTCTGGCATTCTATTCAGGCCTTCAGCGAAACCAAGGAGGTCGATGAAATCCTCATCGTCACTCGCGAAGACCAGATGGATCTGGTCGAGCACCTCGTCGCCACGGAGCGGATGGAAAAGGTCACGAAAGTCATCAGCGGCGGCGCCGAGCGGCACATCTCGGTCTGGAACGGCCTGCAGGCCGTGGACAGCAAGGACAGCGCATTCATCGCCATCCACGACGGCGCCCGCCCGCTCGTCACGCCCAAGCTCATCAAGGCGTGCATCGACCTCGCCGAAACCCACGGCGCCGCGTGTTGCGCCTCGCAGATTCCCGACACCGTGAAGCGCGCGAGCGTGGAGCAGATGGTCACCGAGAGCGTCGAGCGCACGGGCCTTTGGGCGATGCAAACACCGCAGGTTTTCAGCAGTGGCCTCATCCTCCAGGCCTACGCCGCGCTCATGGCCAAGCACGAGATGGTCACCGACGAAGTCTCCGCCGTGCAGAAGCTCGGCAAGAAAATCGCCCTGCTCAAGAACGACGACTGGAACATGAAGATTACCTTCCCTCACGACCTCGAACTCGCCGAGCACGTCCTCGATTTGCGCCGCAAAAAAACCGCTAAGTCTGCGAAGGCGCGCCCGATCACTCACTGATGGATTTCCCTTATCGCCTGACCAAGCTGCCCAACGGCGTCCGGATCGCCTCGGTCGAGATGCCGTACATGCGCAGCGCCAGCTTGGGTGTGTGGGCGGCGGTGGGCGGACGCCACGAGTCTTCGGCGCAAAGTGGCATCTCCCATTTCATCGAGCATTTGCTCTTCAAGGGCACCAAGCGGCGGACGGCGAAGAAGATCACGGAATCCGTCGAAGGCCTCGGCGGTTACCTCAACGCCTTCACCACCGAGGACCATACCTGCTACTACGCCAAAGCCAGCGCCCAGCATCTTCCCGAGCTCTGCGATGTGCTCGGCGACATGTATCTCGACAGCCAGTTTTGCCCGCAGGAGATCGAGCGCGAGCGCGAGGTCATCCGCGAAGAGATCCTCATGTATCGCGACCAGCCCAGCCAGCACGCGCAGGAGTTGCTCACCGCCACGATGTGGCCCGATCATCCGCTCGGTCGCCCGCTCACCGGCACCGTGGAGAGCATCAGCGGGCTGAAGCGTGCGCACTTCCTCGATTTTCGCCAGCGCCACTACAGCGGCAACACCACCATCGTGACCGTCGCCGGTCCGGTCTATCACGAGCGCGTCGTCGAGCTACTCAAGCCTGTCTTCAGCCGCGTCGGGCGTGGCCGCGCCCAGCACTTCGTCCGCAGCCGCCATCACGAAAACGGTCCCGCGCGCGTCTCGCTCTACACGCAGGACACCGAGCAAACGCACCTCGCGATGGGCTTCCACGCCTTTGGCCGCGCCGATGAGCGCCGCTACGCCCTCAAGCTCCTGAGCGTCATCCTCGGCGAAAACATGAGCTCGCGCCTTTTCCAGAAACTGCGCGAACGCCACGGCTTTTGCTACAGCGTGCAGACTAGCATGGTCACGCTCGCGGAGACCGGCTCAATCCACGTCTATGCCGGTCTCGACCCGGGAAATCTGGAGAAAGCCGTCCGCATGATCCTCCGCGAACTGGAGAACATCTGCGCCAAGGCTCCGGGCAAAACCGAGCTGAAAAAAGCGCAGGACTACACCATCGGGCAAACCTTCATGGGCCTCGAATCCACCTCGAATCAAATCATGTGGATGGGCGAGAGCATCCTCGGCTACGGCAAGGTCCTCGACCCCGCCGAGATCGAGCGCAAGATCCTTACCGTCACGCCGCAGGACATCCAGCGCGTCGCCTGCCACTGCCTGAACAAAGTGCGCCTCGGTCTCGCCGTCGTCGGCCCGCTGAAGGACGAGGAAAAGATCCGTAGTTGGGTGGCGTAGATTCGCGCGGGTTCCGCAAGGCGCGACCTGCGGCGGCAGATTGTGATCGCGCGCCTTCGAGCGGACCACCCTCCGCCAACGCTCTCTTGCCACCCTGCAGCCATGCGCTCAGGTTGAGACATCCCCATCGCCTCCTATGAGCACCAAGCGCATCATCGATCTCGCCCACAAATTCTCGAAACCCTACCGCGTCACCAACGGCAAGAAGTTCCGCCTCAAGGATGTGGACCCCGGCGATACGGGCGACCTGAAATCCGAGGACAAGCCGCGCGCGAAGGAAGCGCTGCAGACCGGCGTCCAGGCGCTCGTGGAACTCCAGGACAAACTCTACGCGCAGGATCGCTGGTCGGTGCTGCTCATCTTTCAGGCGATGGACGCAGCGGGAAAAGACGGCACGATCAAACACGTCATGTCCGGCATCAATCCGCAGGGCTGCCAGGTTTCTTCGTTCAAGGCTCCGACGAGCGAGGACCTCGATCACGACTACCTCTGGCGGTGCATGAAGCAGCTCCCGGAGCGCGGACGGATCGGCATCTTCAATCGCAGCTACTACGAGGAAACGCTCGTCGTCCGCGTCCATCCCGATTTCCTCGCGGGGCAAAAGCTGCCGCCGGAATGCGTGACCAAACACATCTGGGACGAACGCTTTCAGGACATCCGCAGCTTCGAGCGCTATCTGCATCGCAACGGAACGATCGTCCGGAAATTCTTCCTCCACATCTCCAAGGACGAGCAGCAGAAGCGCTTCCTCGAGCGGCTCGATCAGCCGGAGAAGCACTGGAAATTCTCCCCGAATGACGCCAAAGAGCGCGGCTTCTGGGACGACTACATGAAGGCTTACGAGGAGATGATCCGCGCGACCGCGACGGAAGATTCGCCGTGGTATGTCGTGCCGGCGGATAACAAGTGGTTCACGCGCGTGATCGTCGCCTCCGCGGTGATCGACGCTCTCACCTCGCTCAATCTGCACTATCCGAAAGTCAGCGCCGCCCAGCGCCAAGGCCTCGCCGAGGCGAAGAAAGCCCTGCGCGCCAGCATGTGAACACAATGACCAGGAGCTATCCCCGCTGCCCCATCCGCGTGAGCAGCGCCACGGCTTCGCTCCACTCCACTTCGTGTGGCAGCCGCTGGCTCTTCGCGGCCAGCGCGGCGACGGCGCCGGCGGCTTCGCCCATCGCGGTGGCGTTGCCCGTCACGCGGTAGCTGGCGTGGGCGATGAAGTCGCCGCTGATGCAGCGCCCGGCCATCATCAGGCCATCCACGTCTGACGCGATCAGCGCGCGCAGCGGAATGTCGTAGGGCTTCACCTTCACCGCGGCGTTGGCGTAGGCGGTCGTTTTGTTCATCTCGGCGGAGAGCGCGTGGATATCGACGGAGAAAGTCGGGCGCACCACGGCGTCGGCGTGCCGCGCACCGGCGATGACGTCGTCCTTGGAAACCACGTAACGCCCGCGGATGCGCCGCCCGTCGCGCACGCCGATCTGCTCGGCAGTGGCGACGAGTTGCAGCCCTTCCCAGATGCCGCCGAGTCCGCGCAGGCCGTTGACGATGCGGTTCATCTCGCGGCGGGCGCGCACGGTCGCCGCGGTCACTTTCGCGGCGTCAAAGGGCTTGATCCCGTATTCGTGGTTCATCATCACGAGCAGCAGATTATCGCGCACCTGCCAGAGCGTGGGTTTGCTGTAGGACGGGAAGGAGCCTGCACGCTTGATCTCCGCGAGGAAGTTCAGCGCGGTGCGGAGAAAGGAACGGCGATCGATCTGGCCAAACGTGGAAATGTGGAGGTCGTGTTTATTGGCGGGATGTGGGCTTAAGGTTGCGCGGAAAACTTTGGTTCGCCGAGGTGCTTCGTGAAAAAGGCCGCGGCGATCTCGACCGTCTCATCGCACCACGGCTGGCTCATCCAAAAGGGATGCGGCGCGTTCTTGAGCGTGTGCAAAGCGGTTTCGATGCCGAGCGCGCGCAGCTTCTCCTGCATCTCGGCGCGACCGACCTTCAGCGTGTCTTTTTCGCCCTCGATGAAAATGATCGGTGGCACGCCCGGGCGGACGTGGGTGATCGGGGAGATTTCTGCGAACAGCGCCGGTTTTTCCGCGAGCGTCGCGCCGACGAACGCCGCCACGGCATCGCTCGTCTTCTGCAAATTCGCCGCCGTGAAATCCTGCGTCGCCGCCATCACGATCGCCGCCTTGACCGCGCTCGATTGCTCCTTATTCGGACCCTCGCCTTCAAACTCCGGCTTGCCCGTGGTCATCGCGAGCAGGCCGCTGAGCTGTCCGCCCGCCGAACCGCCCATCACGCCGATGCGCGCGGGGTCGATTTTCAACTCCGCGGCATGCGCGCGCAGGTAGCGGACGGCGGCTTTGCAGTCATGCAGCGCCGCGGGATACTTCGCTTCCTGCGCCAGCCGATACGCTACGATGCCGGTCACGAAACCGCGCGCCGCGAGCCGCTCCATCATCGGGCGATCCGAATCGATCTGGCGCGCCTTCCAGCCGCCGCCGTGGATGTCGAGGATCGCCGGATACGCGCCCGGCTTGTCCGGCACGTAAAGCGTGAGCGTCACCGTGTGTTCGGGATAAACCGCGACCTCCTTCGTCACGAGCGTGAATCCCGGCGGCGTCTCCGGCAGGACCTTCTGCCACTTGGGTTTCGCCGGCGTGGCGGATGGCGTCGCCGGGGCTTGAGCGAATGCGGAAAGCGCGCCGATCATCGGCAGGACGAGGATCGCGGTGAGAATCGAGAGACGAGTGGGTTTCATGAGGAAAGAGCGGCCGAGGAGTTACTGCGCAGCCGAACCCGCTCGTGGGGTGAAGGTTTTCGCATCGAGGACTTCGCCCGCGAAATTCTTCAACGCCACGCGCAGCTCCCGTGGTTCGCGGCGGAAGGTGAGCAGGATGAAGTGGTCCTCGCTCTTAAGGAAGGCGGACTTCGGGTCGGGGTAAGGCGTGCCGCTGCCGCCGACGCTGGTGTTGTAATAAGTCATGCCATCCACTTCCGCGCGCTCGGCGTAGTAGCCAAAGCCCGTGATCGCCAAACTCCCCTGCCCGATCATCCGCCCCCACTCACCGCCTTCCAGACCGCGCACCGCCGAGTTCCGCTCGTTGTAGAACGTGATCACGTAGGGCTGGCGGCTCGCCGCCATCAACTCCCGATACCAACCGAATTGCGGCCCATCCTTCTTCGGCGAGTGACACGTCTGCCACGTCGTGCCCTGGTCGCTGAGGTGATTGAGATCGAGCGCGATAAAACGCACTCCGAACTCCGCGACGTCAAAGTGCCATTTCCACTCGTCGCCCGGCAGCGCGAAAAACTCGCGGAACGCCGTCGCATCGACGTCATAGACTGGCTCCGCAGGAGGCCTCGCACCGCGCGGACGAATCTCCCGGTCGTGATTCCCGAGCAACGGCAGCCACGGCGTCGTGGCGAAGAGCTGCGGGTTGAGGGCCACCAAATTGGCGAAGGCGCTCGTGTCATTCGACGGCACTGGATGGCCGCTGTGCAGCGCAGGGATGTGATCGCCTGCGCTGATCAGCAGATGCGGCTTCTCGGCGAGCACCGCGTCGCCCCACCAGACTTTGGCGAAGCCCGCGTTTGCAATCACCGCCACGCGCAGTTCCTCCGTCGGATAGCATTGAACCGCGTGGACGGCAGAACTCTGCGGGCCGGAGCGCACGCGATAGTGGATCGTCGCGTTGCGCTCGACGAACGGGATCTCGAGGTGATGCAACTTCACGGGCTTCGTTCGGCGGACGCTCTGCCCAAGCGCTGGCGTGTCTCCGAACTCGACGATGGAATCCAGCGGCTCCGAGGTTTCCCAATTGACCATGAGCCGCTGCGGTTGGTCCGTCTGATGGGTGAGCCAGAGGCGATGAATCTCTCCCGCCCGCGCCGTCACGGCCAGCAGGAGCAGAAGCGCAAAGCGGAGAAACATGAAATCGGGGCAACCGAGGCTCCGGACGCCGCGCTACTTCTTTTGAAGCTTCACCGCCGTGCCGAAGGCGAGGATCTCCGCCGCGCCCTGCATGACCTGCGAAGTCGTGAAGCGCATCCCGACGATGGCATCCGCCCCGACCTCGCGCGCCCGCTGGATCATCCGGTCGAGCGCCTGCTCCCGCGATTCGGCGATCATCTTCGTGTATTCCGTGATCTCGCCTCCGACCAGATTCCGCAGCCCGGCGAGGATGTCATTGCCGATGTGCCGCGCCCGGATCGTGTTGCCATACACGAGCCCGAGCGTTTCCGTGATCTGGTAATCGGCGAGTTCGTCCTGGGTGGTGATGAGCAGCTTCATTGTTTGATGTTCTTGTCGTAGTAGTCGTCTTCCTTGTTCTTCATCCGCTCGGCGATGACGTGGATCAGCAGGCAACCCATGCCGCCAAATCCGAGCAGGCCGATCAATCCGTAGGGAAACGCCGCGACCATGCCGACGATCATGGCGATCACCCAAATGGCGGCGATGATTCCGAGGAGCGTGAAACCGATAGCTTTCATGGTTGGTGAGTTGGGGGAACTGCCCGCATTGCAACGAATGAGCTGCCCATTGGCAAGGCACGAGGAGCGTCCATGTTCAGCGGTGATTCCACTCGCGGTTGGGCTTGGTCCAGCGGATGCGCGCGGCATACACGCTGTTGTCCGCGCCGGACGGATGGCCGGGCGGGATGACGATGTCCGGTCCCCAGGTCTGCATCCACTCGGCGACCGTCACCCACGTTTCCTGCTCGCTCACTTCGGTCACGCCGAAGTTGCCGAGCCGCGCCCCGCGCTCCGGCACGAGCACCCGCTCGGTGCGGCGGATCACGCGCAGCGTCTCCGGATCGACCTGCGCGATGAAGAGCGGCGCACGGTGGCGGAAGACGTGGTCGTTGCCCGCGCCGGTGCGCGTGTAGACGAGATGGAGCGCATCGCTATGCGTCACCCAATGCTGCTGCGTGTTGTAGTTGCCGAGTTCGCTGCCGTCGTCCCACAGCCACTTGCGCGGTTCGTCGAAGCGCAGCCCGTCCGCGCTCGTCGCCACGTAACCCGCGCGGTCATTGCGCATGGTCAGGAAATAGCGGCCCGCAAACTTCGTCAGCGACGGCTCGTAGAGGCCGCGCTCGATCGGCACCATCAGTTCGCTGCCATGCTCGCGATAGGTCAGCTTGGTGCCGTCGAAGCCGCAGCGCACCACCGTCGTCCGATACTGCTTCTGCTCGCGGTTCTTGAAATAGATCGGCAGCAGGATGTCGCCGTCCGGCAGATCGACGCGCTGCACCGAACCCGCCCCGGCGCTTTGGAACTTCGCCGCGGCCGGCATGACGAGCGTCGTCCACGCCGTCCAGGTCTTCGCCGCGGCGTCGTAGATCGCGTAACTCGTTTCGCGGTTGCGCTCGTGGATCACCTTGTCGCCGCGGTAGCGCACCGTCTGGCCGATGCCGAGCAGCTTGCCGGACTTCGCATGCCACTTCGGCGTGAAGTCGCACGTCGCCACCACCGCGCCGTCCGCTTCGCTCCGCCGGCCGAGCGTGTCGGGGTGCTCGCGCGGGCCCGACCATGTTTTACCGAGGTCATCGGTCCGCATTTCATTCAGGGCGAAGAAGACGTCGCTGCCTGTGAGGAGCAGCTTCTGCATGGTCAGCACCACGCTCGGCGACGCGCCCGGAATCGCGCCCGCGCGCGGATGCACCCAGCATGTCTGGCCGTCGTAGCCGCGGTGGATGGTGTCGAGTTGCAGCGTGAAAGTGGCGGGGGATTTCGCCCGCGGCGGCTGGATGAGCAGTTCGTCGAGCACGCGCTCGATGGTGCGGTCGTTGGGCTGGCCATCGATCTTGCGCTTGAGCAGATACGCCTGCCCCTGCTCGGCGCCGGGACGCCAGTCGAAGGTCATGTCGGCGCGCAATTCCATGCGGCCTTTCGTCTGGATGTCCCAGTAGTCCCGCAAGCCGCGCACGGCGTAGAGCACGGTCGTGAGATCGGCAACGTGGCGGCTCTTCACCGCGCCGAAGTAGTGCTGGTAGGCCATGCGCACGGGATTGCTCTCCGGCGTCTGCGCGAGGTTCGCGCCGATGGCCAGCCCGCTCGGCACCGAGCCAATCTCGCGCCCGACGAAGACCACCGAGCCCGGCCAATCGCGCACCACCTCCAGCGCCGACTCCGCGTCGCGCTGGAAGTTCACGTTGCCGAGCTTCAGGTCGTCGCGCGGCGGATCGCCGACGAAGTTCCCGCCCATGCAGACCCACGTCTTCACCTTGCGCCGGATCAGTTCCACGCCGCTCGGGCGTTCGTCGGAAGCCGGCACGCGCAGCAGGTTCCGTAGGTTGGTCAGGTAGCCCACAGTCACCACGACCACCGAGCCATCCGGCTGCTTTTCCAAAACGTCGCGATAGATCTGCGTCGCGTCCGGCACCTCCGCGCCGGGTTTGAAGTCATTCGCGAAGTCCTCGCCAATCCGCCGCGTGAACTTCGACGGCTCCAGCACTCCCCCGCCCTTCACCATGCCGAGCGGCAGATCGGGCCGACCGTAGTAGGTATTGATCGCGTCCACCGCCGCCGCCGACCACGGATCACGCGCGCTCACCACCGTGGCGAGGATCTCGCATTCCCCGCGATCCGCGAGCGCATGCAGCACCGCCATCGCGCCCGCGTCGTCGCAGTCCGTCATCATGTCGGTGTCGAAGAACACCTTCACCGGCGCGGCCTCAGCCGCCGCGAACGCGAGCAGGAAAAGCAGCGCGCCGACGAGCGCACGGC
>ENA-ORBV01005717-ORBV01005717.1-microbial-mat-metagenome-genome-assembly--contig:-NODE-5717-length-22586-cov-14.971523_pt1 | contig 22586 bp, 17 predicted proteins | sample MGYA00237777_ERZ505514 | MGnify/ENA primary metagenome ERZ505514 (study PRJEB26160, sample SAMN06269048) | microbial mat metagenome | isolation source: Oligotrophic lake microbial mat | place... | reverse complement strand
TTCAAGCAGAAGACGGCATACGAGATTCGCCTTAGTCTCGTGGGCTCGGAGATGTGTATAAGAGACAGCCCATGAAGTGGGCCGCGTTTACCGCGTTTGTCGCCGAGACACTCGACGGTGAATACATCGAGTTGCATGAAGACGATGAGGCGTTCGGGCTGGAAGTCCACCCCGGCTCCGAGCTGCTCCGCTTTGAGGGGCAGCCGGACAACTGCTTCTCAGTCGACATCAAGACGTCGACGCTCGGGCCGGGTTTCCATGCCGAGATGGTGCGGCTCCTGAAGCTGGTCGCCGCGGCGGGGAAGATCGAGGTCGATTGGGCCGAGGCGGATGAGACCGGATACGCGGTTGATGAGGACTTTGTTGGGCTGCAGGAGGGGATGGCAACGTTCTTTGCCGCTCTGATCGCCACGATGACGGCGCACAGTTCCCAGACGGGTATGTGCATCAACTGGCCTGTGGGCGTGCCGGTGCCGCTCGGGAACGCCGGGGGGCTCTTCACGCCGTCGGGGCCGCTGTCGGCGGAATGGTGCAAAGACGCGATCGCCGGCAAGGAAACGCAGGCGAAGTGCCGCGAGTTCTTTGTGTGGTGGAATCAGGATCGGGATGCGGAGTACTGGCGCAAGCTGGCCACGATGATACTGTGGTCCGAGGTGCGGTGGCGGCCGCCCATGTCCGAGGATGAAGCAAGAACGTGGGCAATGGTGCTCACGTGCGAGGATGAACTTCGGAAGCTGGACGTTGAGGGTTCGCTGCCTGAGGCGGAAGTGCGTGACCTCAAGGCGCTGCTGGAGTGGCCGGACGACACGCCCTGTCCCGAGCCGTCGGGGAAAGGGATTGGCTATTACCGGCACGAGGTGCGCTCGCATCTGCCCGGTGGGTGGTCGTTGACGCTTCCGGGATGGTTCTTCCACGATGTTGAAGATGATGGGGACACGCTGCTGTACTTCTTCAATGAACGCACGGTCCGTTTCAGTTCGGCCAACCTTGAGGGCGAGAACGGGCCGATCTCCGCGGAGGAGATTGTTGAGCATGTCAACGATGACCTGCCATCGGATGCCGAGCCTCTGGAGTTTGAACGGGACGGCATCCTGGCGCGGGGCTCGATGGCTGAGGAGGAGGAAGAGGGCGAACGCTACATGGTTCTGTCGGCGACGCTTGCAATCCCCGGCGGCGCGGCGTGGCTGGCGGTGTGTTTTCGCGAGCCGCGGCATCGGGAGTGGGCGATGAACGTTCTGCGATCGGTGGGGCATGTGGGGGGCGGGAGCGAGTAGGTCGGCACGTAACGGCTGTCACGCATCTGAAGTCAGTGCACGGCCTGAGCGGAACCGTGGCGACGCTCGTGTGAGGCGGGTACCGCTCAGCACGGACCCGCTGCGGCGAACCACGCGCTGAGGAATGCGAAGATGTCCGGCACGGCGATGCCGCCGATGCCGTCCCACTCCGCCGCGGAGTCCTGAGCGAACCATGCGCTGAGATACGCAAAGATATCCGGTACGGCGATGACACCGGAACCGTCGAAGTCGGCGCGGCATCCCGCCGTGGCCGTAAAGAGGGCTTCGGTGCGATCCGTGAACCATACCTGGTACAGCACGGTGCCCGAGTCGTTGAACTGTCCGCCACCATCGGATTCTCGCCCCGGCCCGAACCCGATCGCCTCGATTGTGCGGAGATCGCCGGGATTGAGTTCGACGACGTCTTCCGTGCGGGCGATCTCGAACACGCGGCCGTTTGCCGCGGCGATGAAGAGGGCACGGTTGTTGCTCTGTGTGATGTCCGGCCCTCGGAGCGTGGCGACAAACGCGATGTCGCCGCGACCGTTCAGCGTTGGCTTTGAGAAGGACGCAAAGAACCTGTTGGGCGCATCGGGGTGAACGGATTCTCCTTCGCGCACGACCAGTCGCTTGCGGCCAGATCCGTGAGACATCCAGATGCCGGTGTTGTTGGTGACGACGATTGCGTCGCTGACCAAAGAACCGACAAAGGCGATGTCCCCCGCATTGTTCAAGGTCGGATACTTGGACACCGTCTCGAAGAGGATGTCTTCGCCGAGCCCCCATGCCGACTCGCCTTCTCTGGCCGCGACGGTGACTGGTCCGGAGCGGGAGGTCAGGATGGCAACATCGTTCTCAGGGACCACGCCTTTGCCAGCGAGAGTTGCGGCCACGACGATGGCACCGTCGTTGTTAATCGCCGGCTCCGCGGCGAAGGTACGGATCGTGATGTTGTGGCCTGCGGCGGGGAGCGGGTCGCCACTGGTGAGCGTGATCTGCGGGACTTCGTCCACAACGCGGAGAATTGCGGCGTCGTTCTGATCAAGAACGATCTGGTCGCCGGTGAGTCTGGCTTTGAAAACTACGTTCCCTGAACGACTCTGCGATGGCTGCTCAAGTCGCCCGTAACTGACACCGGGAACGTTGGGAACCGGTGTTCCCGAGAAGATAGCGTTCTCTCCGTAGTAAAGAATGAGCCCGTCTGCATCGACCCATGCAAACTGGCCGGCTTCGCACACGGAGGCATCGCCGGGGATATCCGGCGTCCACGTGCTGTCAATCGGAACTTCATCGATTGCTTGAAAGGAGAGAAAGTCCTCCCGGGTGAGATTCCAGCCGACGAGCGCCGTGCGGGCGCGGATGTATGGCGGTGAACTTTCAGGCACCATTGTGGCGATGCCGTCATTACCGGCGAAGCTGAAAGTGTCCATGCCGAGAGTCAAGAGAGAGTCGTCAAAGAAAGCCGGGGTACGCTCTCTCAGGAATGAGGTCAGGATTCCATTCGAGAAGTGGAAGAGTCCGTCCGTTTCGGGCGTGAGGGGTTGATGGGTCAGCGCTCCAGCGAATGTGCGATCGATCCGGAACGCGCCTCTGCGGAGAAGGGGCGAACTGTTGGATGTGCCCACCACAATGTACACCGTACTCCCTGCATTGAGCATGAAAGTGTCGGTGCACGTCGCTCCCGGGGTGCACTGGCCCACGCGGTGTCCATAAACAAAGCTCTGGAAATCGGTCCATACGGATCGGATCCGATAGCTTCCGGATTGTGGTACATAACACGAGAACCACGAAAGCTGAGGGGAGTTGCAGTTTGTGACAGGACCGGCGGTTGAAGGAAGTACGAAAGTGGTCACACCCAGGCCGATGGGCAGGGCTGTCTGGCAGTTGACGTTGGAACCGGTGGTCGAGACCTGTGTCGCCCGGTATACGACTTCGCCCTGCTGGTTCAGGCGAGCCCTTCCGAATGTGTCCAAGCGGTCAAACTCCGCGGCGTAGTCGCCGGTGAGGGCCACCAGCGTGCGCTGGATATCCGCCCGGGCGACTTCATGAGCCATAACCGTGGGCAAAATCCCACAGAGCGCGGTCAGGATTGGTCGCCGGTATCGCATGCGTTCATCCTCAACTGGTCCGAATCGCCGAAAGCTGGTTGTGTTCCATCCGTACTGGCAGTATTCTGCCATGGATTGAATGAGTTCGCAAGTCCCTGTTTACGGTTACCAGGCGTCGAGGTGCTCATGACCGGTCGATCGTTGTCAACGCGTGCGTGGACTTTGCCCGAGGCGATCGTGCTGCTGGTCGTGGTGGCTGTGCTGGTAGGCTTCCTGTGCCTTGCGGGGGCGGACAACCGCCGCCGGTCTCGCGTGGCGGGCGGGCTCGATAACCTGCACTTCTTCGGGTCGGGCACGGAGAGCTACGCCGCGGATCATCACGATCAGTTCTGGGCGTTTACATGGAGGCGGTACATTGTTTACGCGCCGGGGTTTCCGGCCGTACCTGACGACATCAGTGCCGTGGCCAATCAGGCTGTGGAGATCATGCGGCGGAGAGGACCGACGCCGCAGGCGAGCATGATTCCGGGTTGGGTGCCTCTGGTGAGTTACAGCCACCTGGTACTTCTCGATCATCTGGGTACGACGTTGAATATTCCGCAAGTGGCCTCTCCGGAAGATGGCATGCTGCGGTCTTGGCAACGAACCAACTCGGAGAATGAATGGTTTACGCTTCCTCACCGTCCAACTGGTAACTTCGCTGGTTTTCGCTGGCGGTTTTATTCTTCGTACGAGATCGGGACAGCGTTCTCGTATCGGGATGCGGCAACATTTATCAATGGCGCACTTGCTCCCACAATCAGCCAAGGGAGTACGGTTGGCCAGTTCATTGTCCCCAGCGCCGCGGCGCCTGCGGGCCCTCCGCCGCGCCGTCGCGATGAAGTCCGTTTCCCATCCGACAAGGCGCATGTGTGGGACCGCTACCAGCGGCACTTTGGCCCCCAGGTGCTCCACTTTGGATATGCCGAAGCAAGGCTGCCGATCCTCATGGTGGATGGAAGCGCATCGATCCGGTCCAACACGTCAGCCAATCAGGGTTTCAGCCCTGCAAACCCCAACTCGCCCAACGCTACGGTCGCGGCTTATCAGCCCGACACCTGGTGGGAACCACCCACTCGCAATGGGACATCCAGTGAAACGGTCACCCTTCGCTTGCGATACACCCGCTGGGGCCTTCGCGGGCGCGACTTCAATGGTCCGGAAGTTTCGGGCCCGTAAGGTCGGGTCGAGTCTTCAGCATCCTTAGCACGGACCCGCCGCGGCGAACCACGCGCTGAGGAATGCGAAGATGTCCGGCACGGCGATGCCGCCGACGCCGTCCCAATCGGCCGCGGCGTTGCCCGCGAACCAGAGGCTGAGGAAGGCGAAGAGGTCGGGCACATCGGTTGCGCCGTTGTTGTCAAGGTCCGTCGGGCACAGGCGATCGCGGTAGAGCCTCGATGCGGGAATCACCTGCTTGGTGATGCCTGGGCCGGCCCATCGCATGATGAGGCCCGCGCCGCCGCCGCGTTCGAAGAACTCGACGCGGAGTGCGTGCTTGCCTGCGCCAAGGGCGATCTGACCTGACTGCTCGACCATTCCGTGCAGACCATCGTTGTTCACGACGGTGGTTGCGCCGATCTTCAGACGGCTGCCGTCATCGGACTCGGTGTAGAGCGTGTACAGACCGGGCGTGAGGACCTCAACATAGCCCACATACACCGCGCCGACATCATCGGCCCGGCCGCTGTCGGAGAACACACCATTGGTCGAGGGGAAGTTCACGGTGGAGGCGACCGAGGTCGCGTAGGGCGTGAGCAGATCGAAGTTGGGGAGGGAGCTGACGCTGCTGGAGAGTGCGTAGTAGCTGACATCAAGAGCCGACTGCGTGTTGACAGGGTTCTCGGGCACGCGCGCGGTTTGGTTCGTCATGGTGACGGTCACCGGCAGGCTCGGGCCGTTGGCGTTCACCGCGCGATACGTGAAGGTGTCGATGGCGGGCGTGGACACGTTTGCGGTGTAGGCGATGCGATTGGTCCCCGACCAGCCCGTGCCGACGGAGATCGAGAGCGATGCGCCGCCGGCGCTGGTTCCGCTGACCAACTGCAAGGACATGGTCTCGCAGGAGAGATCATTGGGCAGGACATCGACGAACACCGTCGAGCCTGCGATGCCGTTGCCTGCATCGGGCCGGCCGAACGGAACGCCCGGCATGAGGCGCTGGAGGCAATCTCCGCCGCCGCCCCAGAGGTAGTTGTTGATGTTGACCGTTGTGCACGGGCTGAAGGTCATCAGGCTCGTGTTCACGGAAGGGCTCATGATGTGGCCGGGGGGCGAGTCGTTGCACGCGCCGCCCTGGTTGTCATGGCCGGTGCCCATGTTGTGCCCAAGCTCGTGCGCAATGACAACGACCATGCTGTTAAAGTCGCTGGTGTAGCGACGTGACAGGCCACTGTTGTAGCCATCGCCCGCGCAGGTTGCGCTGACATACGCCAGCCCGGCGATTCCGCCGGTGTCCCGCGCGATGAGCAGGTGGACATTGTCGCGCTGCGGCGCTGCCTGGGTTGCCCAGTAGTCCCGGAAGCCGTAGAGGATCTGATAGGCATCTACACCTGTCAGGTAGGGATGACCCGCGTCGGGTGCGGCACTGGTCACGATCAACTGCACCGTCGTGATGCTGGTGCCCAGGTCGCGCTCGTAAATGAAGTCGACCTGGTTGATGTACGCCTCAGCGCCGGCGACCGTGCTCGGGACTGAGCCGTAGACCTGGTAGAACTCAAAGTCCGTCTCGAAGATGATCTCGGCGATCCGCTGGCAGGCGGTTGCCGGGCCGCGGAGCGCGGGCTGCTCGTGGTCGCCGCAACCCGGTGCGCACATGCGTTCATCGGTTCCGCAGATGACCGCTGGGCGGATGGCATCGCTGGCGCGGGCGACGACGTGCTGCACGGGCTGCGCGCCCTCGTGTCCGTCAAACTGGCTCAGGGGCTGAATGGCCCAGGGGTCCATGTCGCCGGGCATGTAGATGTTGGCGATGACCTGACCATCGATGACCGAGGCGACGACCATCGCGCCGTCATGCTCCAAGACGCGGCCGCGATACGTTGTCTCTGGCGGGATGTCGACTTCGACCAGTCCATCCGCGTTCCGCTCCATGGCCTGATAACCCGCGGCACGGATGGAGTGCGGAAAAAGCTCGAGCGTTGCCGGGCCGTTTGGGAGCGCAACCGACACAATGAACGAACCATCCAGCCGCGGCTGGGCGGCGAGTTCCTGCACGGTGCAGCGTGTGAACGGGAGGTCAAACTCCGCCGCAGCGGCCTGCCGTGCTGCGGGGCGCAGCATTCCCTGCGCTACGGCAGCGGGGACATTGGCCGAGCACAGCACCGCCGCGAGCCCGAGGCTCGTAGCAACAACCGACCGCATCGCAGTGTTCATTCGAGGCTCCGAGAATGCCCTTGCAAGCAGGGAAAAGGCCACGGCACAACCACGCCAAGATACAGAATCTACCCCAGGGGTGAGCCCCGAGCCAGAGAGAACCTATACGCGGCCGAGGGAATAGGGGTTTCCGCCCCGCTCCGGCGACGTTACCCTATTCGCATGACCACCTATACCCCCCAGCACCCCTCCCATGGCATCATCGGCCCGAGCCTTGAGAACGTCGACCCGCACACGGTCACCATCTCCGGCTTGGTGCTCGATGCGGTGTACAACGCCAGCAACCCCGCTGAATCGCTCACGAATCTGTCGAGAGATATCGCCGCGCCGGGGCAGTATCCCTTTACCCGCGGCCTGTTCCCCGAGGGGTATCGCTCGCGCCTGTGGACGATGCGGCAGTTCGCTGGCTTCGGCTCTGCCGATGACACGAACAACCGGTTCAAGTATTTGCTGGAGCAGGCCAAGCACGCGGGCGGAAAGGTGACGGCGAACACCGGTCTTTCGACCGCGTTCGATCTCCCCACGCTGATGGGCCGCGACTCCGATGATGCCCTTTCCGTTGGCGAGGTCGGCCGGTGCGGCGTCGCCATCGACACCATCGAGGACATGCACCGGCTGTATGCCGATATCCCGGTCGACAAGGTGACCGTGTCGCAGACCATCAACGGCCCCGCGGCGGTCATCTGGGCCATGTACCTTGCCATGGCCAAGCAGCGCGGCATCGGCTGGGACAAGCTCGGCGGCACCCTCCAGAACGACATCCTCAAAGAGTTTCATTCGCAGAACGAGTTCATCTTTCCACCCGATGCGTCGGTCAAGCTCGTGGTCGACACCATCGAGTTCCAATCGAAGCACTGCCCGAAGTGGAATAGCGTTTCGATTTCGGGGTACCACATCCGCGAGGCGGGATCGACGGCGGTGCAGGAACTGGCGTTCACACTGCGCGACGGCATGGAGTATGTCGAGGCCTGCATCGAACGCGGCCTGCCGATCGACGACTTTGCGCCGCGGCTGTCGTACTTCTTCAACTCGCACAACGAGTTCTTCGAGGAGATCTGCAAGCTGCGGGCGGCGCGGCGCATCTGGGCCCGCATGATGAAGGAACGCTACGGTGCGAAGAACGAGCGCTCGTGGTTCATGAAGACGCATGTGCAGACAGCGGGGTGTTCGCTGACGGAGCAGCAGCCGCTGAATAATGTGGTGCGCGTGGCGTATCAGGCGATGGCCGCGGTGCTGGGCGGGTGCCAGAGCCTGCACACCGACTCGATGGATGAGACACTCGGCCTGCCGACGGAGCAGGCGGTGACGGTCGCGCTGCGGACGCAGCAGATCCTGGCCTACGAAACCGGCGTCACCCGTACTGTCGATCCACTCGGCGGCTCGTGGTTCATCGAAGAGCTCACCGACAAGATGGAAGCGGGGGCGCTTGAGCTGATTGACGAGATCGACAGAATGGGTACGTATGCCGAAGGGACGAAGGGACGAGGCGACGCGGCGACGAAGGGCACCGTTGCTCTGTCTCCCCCTCCGTCGCTTCGTGGCTCCGTCGCTTCGTCGCTCTCGCAGCACCCCGCCTACGCCCCCCGCACCAGCTACGGCCGCTCCGTTGTTGCTGGCATCAACAAGGGCTACTTCCGCCGCCAGATCGCCGAGGCGTCGTACCGGTTCAGCGAGGAGTGCGAGGCGAACGACCGCATCATCGTGGGCGTGAATGCCTTCACCGAGGGCTCCGATGAGCGGCCGCTCGATATCCTGCAGATCTCGCACATGGTCGAGACCGACCAGTGCTCGCGGCTCGCCGCGTTCAAGCAGAAGCGTGACGCCGCGGCGGCATCCGCAGCGTTGGGCGCCATCCGCGAGGCCGCGCGTGCAGACCAGAACGTGATGCCGGCGCTCGTCGAAGGCGCACTGGCCAACTGCACACTCGGCGAAATGGTGCAGGCGCTGGCGGATGTCTACGGGCGATATGGTGGCGGGCCGGAGTGGTGAGGTGATGGGTACATAGTGGGTACGAGGATTAGCCGCGGTGTTCCGGCTACGAAGTGCGAGGATCGCAACGGTCAAGCTTCACCCGCCGCGCGAACCCCGGCTTCCGCCATCCTTTCGTCCCCGCGACCGCTCCCTGCAAAGCCCGGCCCGCATTCTTTAACGCGGGCCGAGTGAATCTATCGCACGCAATGGCTTTAGCAGCCGGCGAACCACACGCTCAGGAACGCGCAGATGTCCGGCACGCCGATGGTGCCGTTGGCGTCGAAGTCCGCCGCGGGCTGCTGGCCGAACCACGCGCTCAGGATCGCGAAGATGTCGGGCACGTCGCGAACCCCGTTGTCGTCAAAGTCGGCTGCACATCCCTGAAGTGTCAGCGTGATCGAGCCACCCGAAGCGGCGTATGCCGAAACGCGGATGATGTACTCGGATCCCGCATCGACCGGGAAGCTGAACGATCGGTCGAAGAGTCCGCCGCAGTCGGCAACATTGCAGGCAAACGCCGTCCCGCCGCACTCTGTCGTCACCTTGGTGATGATGCCGTACCCCTCGAACCCATCGGTGGAGGTCGTCGAGATGGCCGCGGTGCCCGATTCCGTCGGCGTGAACCGATAGAACAAGTCCTGTCCATAGACCAGATCACAGGTGGAGACATCACAGTTGAAGTTGGGTTCTTCACAGTTGGTCGGATTGGAGAAGTCGAACGAGAAGCTTGTCTCGCCCGCAGAGATCGGCGTGGCATCCGCGCAGTCGTCGTTGGGAATCAGCGAAGGCGCACGCGGCACACCGATGTACAGAACGCCCCGCTGGCTCACCGTGTCCGGGAACGCAAGCCCGATGCGGATCAGCACCGGCACGCCCGCCGTGACGGGCTGGAGCATGCGGGCATAGCTTGCGCCGAAGCTGTCGAAGAAGTTGTAGAAAGCAGTCCTGGACTCGGGCGACCCGCAGCCGTCCAATCGCACGGATACGCCAGCGCCCTGGGCCGAGAGAGTGCCATCGTCATTCGGAACGGTCCCGATCTCAACGACTCCGGTCGTGGTGGGAACATAGCTGAACCACACGTCCCGCACGATCTCGCCGCTGAAAGTGTCATCAAGGCACGATGCCCCATCGTTCGTCGCGCCCAGCAGATCAAACGCGAACTCGCCTTCGCCCAAGACGGTCGCGTTGCTGCAAGCATCGTTGGCCGGGGGCACGATCTGCGTGATCGTGAACGCGCCGGCACCCCGAGAGTACGGCTGATAGGGGGGGCGAATCGAAGTTGCCCAGCCCGCCAACCTGGATGGTGCACATCTGCCCGCCGATCAGATCGATGCGGAAGCCGACGGTGCCGAAACCTGTGTTCACACAGGCGATGGGAAAGGTTTCGCACGAATCCAGAACGATAAAGGTCGGATACTCCATAAGCCCGCTGGGCGAACTCGTGATCTCTCCGAGACTCGTGATCAGGTACTCGCCGGTCGCCGGTGCAGTGAAGGCGAAGGATAACTCCTTGCCCCCTGACCCGAAGATCGATGGGCACGGGTCGATACTCTGCGTTCTCGCGAACGTGTTGTCGTATTCCGTCGTGCCCAGCCCGACAAGGATCGCCCCGTCGCATTCATCGTTCGCGGAGATGTCCGATGATGGATCGCGCAGGGCCAGACGTTCGAGGCCGGTGGCCATGAGGTTGACGAGTTTATGCTCGCGGGTGCGGGGATCGACGGTCGGCGCAGGGCGACATCGCTTCCGCTTTGGCGGACGGGCTTCGGGCATCGGTGCTCCTTTGAGGTTTGGAGACACCGCCGATATCTGCGCGTGGACTCGAAACTGTCGCGCGGATGGATCTCAGTGGGCGTTCAATCCCCCATATGGGCGACAGTTACTCGGCGAACGAGTTGCAGATTCCGGTGTAACATTCCCGCGTAGCGTCTCGTCGTTTGACCGGCCCCAGCCAACGTGGCGTCAGCTGGTCAGAACGACAGTCTTTGCCCCGGCCGCCCGGGGGAGACGAAACATGTCCCCCAGATTCCGCGCGCACAATCTCGACCAAGCGATCCAGTCTTTCGCCGCAAGGCTCGAGAGCGGTACGCCTTGGGAAACCATAATTCGATCACTCAGCGCCGACTACGAGCCTGCCCAGCAGGTCCACGTCATTCACGAGTTGCTTTTCCGACTCGCAAGCCGACGGCTAGATGCGGGCGAGGACTGGGCGCGAGTGTCGCGTTGGATCCATGAGCATGAGATCCCTGCCAACGCCGACCTCCTACTTCGACGACTCCAGCAGCCAGCGCCTGGCGTCCGCCTATCAGACGGTTGGCTGTTCCTCACCCGTGTGCGTCGAGGCTTATATGCAGATGTGTGGCAGCTCAAGACATCATCGGGACTCGCTCCCTCATACGCCGCGGTTGAGTTGCTCCGGCTTGACCACAAGACACCGCCCGCTGACGACAGTGCGTCATGCGCCTGGGATGAGCGTGAGGCGCGCCAGAGATTGTGTCGTGAAGCGGAGATTCACTCAAGCCTCGGCGATCACAATCCCTTTCTGTGCCCGCACGTCGCCAGCGGTGCATTGCGTGACACCCCATACATCTTGATGGAGTGGATCGAAGGCGAACATCTCACCGCGTACTGCCTCAAGAAGCGACTGACACCAAGACAGCGAGCGCATCTCTTCATCAAGATTCTGGTGGGCGCTGAGGCCTTGCACTTCAGATCAATCGCACACCGCGATCTCAAGCCCTGCAACATCCTCGTAGCCACCAACGCAGACGGGGAGCCTTCCCCAACGCTCATCGACTTCGGCGGCGCAACGACTCTGGAAACGTTGTCCACTATACATCTTGGTATGCAAGGCAGGAGCAACAGCGATCGCTCCGCTCGTGCGGGGTGCTATCGGACACCGGAGCAGGCCAGCGGCAGCCCGTCGTCCCAATGGTGCAAGGAGTCCGATGTCTACCGGCTTGGTGTGGTGCTGCACGAGATGCTCTACGGGTTCCGGCCTTGGCAGTGGCTTGAGCCAGTCCGCGAGAGTGTGTCAGACGAGCTTTGCAGAGCACTGGGCGGCGTTCACACCGATTGGCGGCTTCGGAACGATCAGCTCATCCAGCAACCCGCAGCGCCTTGGAGCCATCGCAACCGCGAGAGCCACTTGTCGGACGCTGACTGTGAACGATTGGCTGAGGTGCGGGGCATCGGACTGCGGCAGTATGACATGCTCTTGACTCGCTCCGATGTCTGGGACATGGTCCGAAGTGTACTACGGGTTGATCCATCCGAAAGACCGTCGCTCGTGGCACTGCGAGCGGAGCTTGAAGCCTTGGTGGCCAGGGGCAGCTTTGATCTGACGCTTGAGGACGGCGGCACTCGGCGTGATACGACCATTGACATCACGAGTCGCAGCCAGCCAGCCTCCGCAATACCCCGGCAGAGCACACGCGTCGCCGTTCTCATCGCCACCCGCGATCGTCCTCACTTGCTGCGGGAGCGGGCTCTGGCCCGTGTGGTGGCACAAACACTAATGCCGGACGTCGTGGTGCTCGTCAACGATGGCATGGCTTGGACTCGTGATGAAGTCAAGGACCTCCGCGGACGCCTCTGCGGCACGGAGGTGCTGTGCCTAGGCAATGAGCGCACCGCCGGTGTCGGCGGTGCGTGGAACACCGGACTCGCCCGGCTTTGCGAATGCCGACACGAAGGCTTCGTTGCGATTCTCGACGATGATGACCTGTGGGATGCCGACCATCTGCAGATCAACCACGAGGCGGCGACCGCCCAACGCGCCAACATCGTGGTCTCGGGACTGCGAATCCGCTCCGCAGTTGGCGACCTGCCGCGCCCGTTTATCGCACGCCTGAGTGACCGCGACTTCTTGGCCGGCAACCCCGGTTGGCAGGGCTCGAATACCTTTGTTCACATCGACTTGTTCACAGCCGTGGGCGGATTTCGCGAGTCGCTGCGAAGCCTCCACGACCGGGATCTCGCGATCCGCCTGCTCCGGCACCGCGAAGCCAAGCCCTGGCTCATTCCCAAGTGGACCTCGACATGGTGCATCGACTTGCCTGGGCGTTTGTCTGATCGTCGTGGCGCGGCGAAGCTCGATGGGCTACGCACTTTCTGGGCCCACTATTCGGCGGAGATGAGCAGTTCTGAGCAAAGAGCATTTCTGGACCGCGCCGAGACACTATTCGGATTCCCGCCCGACGAACTCCTGATGCCACAATCTCAGGCTGAGATTGTCACTCGGTTGCACATCGGAGATTTGCATGCCTAAATCTCAAAACAGCTTCGCTCTCATGCCCGATCTCGCGGCCCGAATGCCGCGTATCAACCCGAGATGGATCTGGGCGTGGCAAGTGGTCTACTGGCTTCGTGCCTTGTGGCGGCACATTCGAGTCACCTTTCCAGCAACCTGGCTGCTCGGGCCCCAGTACCGCCGCAGCCGCGACATGATCGAGATCGACATCACGTACCTATGCAATCTGCACTGCCTCAACTGCAATCGCTCGGTAGCGCAGGCACGCGACGACATGCACATGCCCATTGAGATGGTGCGGACTTTCGTGGACGACTCCATCCGCAGCGGCAAGCGATGGCGTCGGATCCGTGTCTTGGGCGGGGAGCCAACGCTGCACCCGGAGTTTCACGAGATCATTGAAGAACTGCGACGGTACAGGGAGTGGTGCTCCTCATGCATCGTGGAGGTGGTCAGTAACGGCTACGGCACCCGAGTGAACAGAGAGCTTGACCACCTGCCTGCCGATGTGATGGTGGACAACACGGCAAAGACAACGCGTGTCCAACCACACTTCGGACCATTCAATCTCGCTCCCGTCGATGATGCCCGATACGCGCTCACAGATTACTCGAATGCCTGTGCGATCGTTCGCGACTGTGGAATGGGATTGACACCCATGGGGTACTACCCATGTGCGGTGGCTGGCGGGATCGACCGCATCGTCGGCGCCGGGCTGGGCTCGGCGTCGCTGCCAGCAGACGACGACGACATGCTGGACGCTGCCCGTCGACTCTGTGGCCTCTGCGGCCGTTTTCGCGATGGGCACTTTGTTCCCCGAGTTCTTCGTCCGACGCTCGACGAGGAGCGAGTGTCGGCGTCTTGGAAGACACTGTACAAGCAATGGCACGATGCCAAAGAGAAGGGATCGCAGCCGGTTGCAATCACCGTGCGTGGTCAGCAAATGAACCCGCGTGATTCGGAGCCTGAAACCCATGATTCCACCCAAACCACGTGACACCGTTGAACTGACGACCAGGGAGCTTGAAGCGCTCATTGTCCCGGACGCTGGTGTGCGCCCTGACGTTGTCGTTACCGTGGCAGTTCACGGGTCCGAGTTCGATCTCTCGCGGTGCTTCAACAGCGTCGCCGAGCAAGACCTCGACGTGGAGCGTCTTGGCATGGTTGTACTGCTTGACTCTCATGTGCAGTGTCGGTTCAGCCCGTTGATTCCTGCCCGGCTGAATGGTCGCACATGGTTGCTTCGCGCCAACTGCGGCGCACCCGCTCGGGCTCGCAATGCCATGCTGGAGTTCGTGGAACATCGACTGCCTTGGTGCAAGTGGATTGCCCGCATGGACTGGGACGATCGCTTCGCGGAGCAATCGTCTCTCCGAATGGCGGTAGATGCGGGAGATTCTGCCAATGCCGACTTCGTGATCGGGGGCAACAGAGTGCTAGACCGCGACGGGCGTGTCCTTCGGAACAATCCCACGGGCACATGGCTTCGCGATGCGACATCGCTGCTCGAGCGACTCCGTCAGATGGCGCATGGAACCGCCGACAACGAACTGCCTTCCTGCAACCTGATTATTCGCAACGGAACACATATCCGCTATCCGGATACATCGAGCGCGGAAGATCACTGGTTGGTCTCGGACCTCCTGATGCACCACCCTTCTCGCGTCGCCATCGTGGACACCGTGCCATACGCGGACTACACATTGAACGGGCATTGCACATCGAACGCCAAGCACGCGCAGCGCCATCGGGCGGCACGCGTGGCATTGCACGAGGCTGCACAAACATGGCAGTGCGTGCTGGGAATGCCAGGAACCGTCCTTGGTTTAGGCCAAGAGGGCATCGTGCGGGTCCATGAGGGTGTCGTGACCAAGCACTTCTATCCAGCCATTCTGGCTCCGGACAAGGTCGCATGGCTTGAACGGTCCCTGTCGTGTGGGCAGGCGATTGTTCCAAAGCCAGCCTTCGCTCCAGACCATCTCGCCGGGTCATGGACCGCCACATACCCGTGGGAGACAACCCGACCATTCGACGCGCTGTCAGTTGATGCTATCTCAGCATTTCTCGATGAGTGTCTCAAACACAAGCTGGTCTGCGGGAACATCAAGCGGTCAAACTTCCGTGTCCGCGACGATGGACGACTGATCTACATTGACATCGGCAACTGGATTGTCTCAATGGACGTGTCGGTTCTACGAGACAGTGCCGCACGCCTCTATTCGATCGGTGTACTCGGCGCATCCGATGAGGAACTGCTCCGCCGACCAGCAAACCACTCCCGTGCTGTCATCTGGGATCGCCTCCCGGGCTATTCGGAGTTCTATGGTCGCACGGTGTCGCGACATATCGAGTCGCGGTGGAAGCTACATGATGTCGGGTGTCAGGCTACAAAGGCGTGCAAGCGACGCAGTGATGTGACACTGCTGGTAAAAGCGTGCGCGATGGACTCGAGAATGGTGGAGGCACAAGTCAACCATCTCGTCCAGCAGTTCGTTGGCCCGAGCGACTTTGCGGAGCGAGTACTGGTCATCGACTCCTATCAAGGTCCGTTCGTACGACAACACAGTGCTGGAGACGTTGACGCACTCCTCGCGTCTGCTCAGAAACTCTTGGCCAAGGGGATAATTGACCGAGTCCTCGTTTCTCCGAACGACTCGGCGATCATCGGGAGTCAGAACAGGGCGTGGTTTGGTCTCGAATCGATTGAATCTCACACACGCGACGGCATTCCTGTAACACCACAGATTTGGGCATTCGACCAGATCACCACTCGGTACGTCTTGCAGTGCGACGTGGACGCCATCGTGGGGCGTAGCGATCGTGGCCACGACTATCTCGACGAGATGATCGCAGCAGCGAGGCCGCCGGGTGTGATCGGTGTCGCGTTCAACATCCCTCACGATCCGACGTCACCGGCGAAGCCGTATCAGGCTGAGGCCGGCGAGTTCAAGCCAGAGGTGAGGTGCGGTCTCCTCGACATCGAGCGACTCAAGGCGGCGAAGCCACTACCGAACAGGCTTGTTGAAGGCCGCCTTGAGCAACCCTGGTATCGAGCGCTTCACGCCTATCAGCGAGCAAACGGGTGTCGCACGCTTCGAGGCGGTGACCCGCGGACGTTTTACATCCACCCGCTGAACGCGATCAAGACGGACCCGGACGTGGTTGACCGGGTGCGCGACCTAGCAGTGCAGGGCCGCGTCCCTCCATCGCACTGGGACCGGTGGGATGTAGGACGAGATGTATCTGATTGGCGATACCCGCCCCGCGACGAATCAGTCGTTGTGGCAGCTCGAGGCCAAAACACCCCTCTCGCAAAGATCGACCGCTTCGCTGCGGGTCTGGAGATGCAGTCGGATCAGAGCTTCGGGGTGGTCGTGATCGATGACGCGTCGAGTGACACTTCGCCCGCGTATCTCCAGGAACGATTGCGGTTTCTGGGCAACCGACTCACACTGATCCGTCATGCTCGCCCACGTGGCCGAATGCTCAACAACGTCATTGCGATCCGCGAGGTGTGTACCAATCCGGAGTCCGCTATCACGGTGGTTGACATCGACGACTCCTTGGCGGATTCAAGTGTAATAGAGAAGATACGAGAGCTCTTCCGTCTCGGGCACGACGTCGTTCTGGCCGCGCCGTTCCGACCGGAAGTGCCCACGAAGGTTTACCAGCCCAGTTTCCGTAATCCGAGAGGCGAGTTTGGAGGCGATGTCTGGATTCACCTGCGGGCGTTTGCAAAGCACCTCTTCGACGAACTGCCCAACGAACTGCTCCAAGTGGACGGCGACTGGCTTCAGGTCTGCGATGACTACGCGATCATGATCCCAATCGTCGAAATGTCCGTATCCCCAATCTATGTGCCGGAGTTCTGGTACTGGCACGAACGAATGACGGGATGGGAACCAGCCGAAAGGGAACGCCGTCGTGGAGTCATCTCGAGCTTGCTCTTGAAGCCCCCGTTGTCAAAGCGGACTCGCGCGACCTGATGGTCGCTCGGATCGAAACTGCGTTCGCATCAGGGCCCCGATGCGAACGCCCCTGTTAACTGGAGGCCCGAAGACGGGCCGAGAGCGAGAGAGTTTGGGGTGGCCGAGTCCGGAATTCGGGGGGTTCCGATCCGGACCCCGCTCTCGGGATCGAAATCGAGAGCGCCGAACCCCCGCCCTGGCGTGCCAGAGGGGGCGGTTTGGCCGCCCGGCCAGTAAACGACAAGGCCCCCGTCTGCTTTGACGGGGGCCTTGAACTCCGGGAGTGTACCTCGAAGGAGGATAGCGTTAAGGCGCGACAATCGTTCGGGTGACGGTTGTCTCGCCTTTGCTCGCGCGACGGTCGCACGCCTGCTGATGGGCTGCTCCGCGCCGATCGCGAAGACTGCGTCATTCCACACCCCAGACCCCAGACGGCGGCTGCGAGCGGTGGCACGACTAGGCCAGGGCCCGGGACCTTGGCTGCGCCGTTTCCTAGCCCGCACAAAAGTCCGCGAAATCAAAAAACCTAAAAATAGTTTCAAGTCGAGTGGCATCAAGGCCTTGCGCCAAAATCCCGACTTCGGCCGAGGGCACGCCGTGCATGTAATTAGTAGTCACGCGGGACACTTCGTTACGTGGGTTCATTTCTTTTCCATTTGGCGTTGCTCCGGTGCAGTTGATCTGCACCGGCGGAGGTTGTCCCATGATCGAGTTCCGCTGCCGCACGCATCGTACCGAGACTCAGAAACTGTGGCAGGTCGCCGACGTCGCGCCCGCAGGACTGGCCGGTCGTGCCATCGAGTACTCGCGTCACCACAATGCGCAGACCGCGTCCGGATGGGTTCCAGAGGCGCGCCCATTCAGCCCCGGCCTGTACTGCCAGCATTGCCTTCTGGGCGGCACCACGAGTCCCATTTCGGATTACGACGTTGTAGACCTGAAAGAAGCCGGGTTTGGGGACATCCCGCACATCGGATTGACGGCCGCCTCGTTCGACGTAGATGCCGTCCTGGCCCAGATGCGGCCGGGCCTCGCACCACTGATCGTCGCGGAGGAGGAACGCTCTCCCCGCCCAGCGAAGTAGGCAGTCGGCGTGAAGAACGATCCCCGTATCGACCCAGCGCTCCGGGCGGCGGTCGACCGCGCCTTGGGAGGCGGCGAGCTCCATTCACATCAAGCCGCCGCGATCGAGGCCGCGCTCGACGGCCAAGATGTCGTGGTAGAGACGGCCACCGCCAGCGGCAAGAGCCTGTGCTATTGGATTCCGGCCTTGAATGCAGCGCTCGGCGGAGGGACCGTGCTGTACCTCGCGCCGCTCAACGCGCTGGTAGAGGATCAGCTGGGTTCAATGGAACGGTTCAGCGATCCAGCACCGAAAGCGAGCCGCGAAAAGGCTGGGTGCTACGGCCACCGTATTCGGCTCGGCTCACGAACCATCGCTGCATGCCGTTACGACGGCACGGTCCCGAATGATCAGCGAAAGGAACTGCGGGCGCATGCCCAGGTGCTCATCACCAACCCCGACATGCTTCACTCTGGCATTCTCCCACACCATCACCTCTGGGAGAGGTTCTTTGCCAATCTGGCCTTCGTGGTCGTCGACGAGATGCACGTCTACAAGGGTATGTTTGGAGCCAACTTCGCGCACGTGCTCCGTCGGGTGCTGCGAGTCGCGGCTTCCTACGGCAAGTGCCCACAGATCATCGCGTGTTCGGCCAGCATCGGGAACCCGGTCGAGCTGTTTGAGGCGCTTAGCAACCGCAGGAAACCAGTCCTCATCCGCGCCGATGAATCCGGCGCGCCCGTGCGCCGTCAGCAACGGGTGATCCTCGACGTTGGGCGGTCAACAGAGGCGTTGCCAACCATCGCAAAGGACCTCCTGCTCAATCTGATCGGCGACCACCGCGCGAGGACGATCGGATTCATGCGGTCGATCTCCGAAGTTGACCAGGTATGCCGATACGTCAAGGGCGAGCTTGGCCGACGCCTGAAGGGCGTTAGCGCAAACACTGTAATGGAGTACAAGAGAGAGATTCCGCCTCAACAGAAGGCCGCAGTGACTGCCGACATGCGGTCCGGCGCGACACTCGGCGTAATCTCAACGACCGCGCTCCAGCTTGGCATCGACATCGGTGAGCTGTCCGCCTGCATCGTCTGCAAGTTCCCAGGAAGCAAGGCCGCCTTCATGCAGCAAGCTGACCGCGTGGGACATGGAACTCCTGCCCATCGAACTCGCCGACCTCAAGGGCGTGGACTTCGACCTTGCACTCTTGGGCTTCAGCGCCGACGACCTCGCCGCAATCATGGCCCCGGCGGGGAGCGATGGGCTCACCGACCCCGACGACGTGCCCGCGCCGCCGGACGCCGCAACGGCCGTGCCGGGAGACATCTGGGTGCTCGGCAACCACCGGCTGATGTGCGGCGACAGCAGTAAGCCTGCGGACCTCGACCGCCTGCTCGGCGGCCAGCCGATCCATCTGGTCAACACCGATCCGCCGTACAACGTCAAGGTCGAGCCGCGGAGCAACACCGCGATCGTGGCCGGGCTGAGTTCATTCGCGCTCGGGAAGAAGGCCGACCCCAACCAGCACGATCAGCAGCGGGCCGATGTCGGCCGCTACCCCGAGAAGAGCCGGGCCACGCACAAGAAGCTCCGCGCCAAGGACCGGCCGCTGGCCAACGACTTCCTGAGCGACGAAGCGTTCGACAAGATGCTCGACGCCTGGTTCGGAAACATCACCCGCGTCCTCATCCCCGGCGGCGGGTTCTACATCTGGGGCGGCTACGCCAACTGCGGCAACTACCCGCCCGTGCTCAAGCGCTGCGAGCTCTACTTCGCGCAGGCCGTCATCTGGATCAAGGAGCACCCGGTCCTCACGCGCAAGGACTTCATGGGCAACCACGAATGGTGCTTCTACGGCTGGAAGGAAGGCGCGGCCCACCGCTTCTTCGGCCCCAACAACGTGCCCGACACCTGGTCGATCAAGAAGGTCAACCCGCAGAGCATGGTCCATCTCACCGAGAAGCCCGTCGAGCTCGCGCGGCGGGCTATCGAGTTCTCGTCACGGCCCGGAGAGAACGTGCTCGACCTCTTCGGCGGGAGCGGGAGCACGCTCATCGGCGCGGAGATGACCGGGCGGCGGGCGTTTTTCATGGAACTCGACACGCTCTACTGCGATGTGATCGTGCAGCGCTGGGAGAAGTTCACGGGCTGCAAGGCGGAACGGCTCCCCTCAAACGCTGTGGCCGAAGAGAAAGCCGCGACGTGTGTCGCGGCTGGAGGTGAGGCGTGATAAGCGCCTCACTCGTCGAGGTTGGGAAGCGGGCCGTCGGTCGCTTCGTCCCACTCAAGGGCGTAGCGATCGGCGATGTCCTCGAGGTCGTGCTCGGTGAGGTAGTCGGCCGTCTTGCGCTCTTGGCAGGCGGCCACCGCACGGGCGAGGTCCGTCCACTCCTCGATGGTGAGCATCTGGTCCTGCCGTGCGCCGAGGAGGTACAGAGCGGCCTGCAGCACGTCCTCGAGTTGGGATTCGCGGGTAGGAGTGGCGGACATGGCTCAGGCCCCCTTTCCCCCGACGAAGACGCCGCGCTCGTGCTTCTTGAAGCGGGCCTTGTCCCCCTTGGCAGAGATCTCGCGGATGATGGCCGCGTAGAGCGTGGCCTCGGGTGTCTTCCCGCCAGGGCTCTTCCAGAGGCCCTTGGCCTCCATCTCCGCGATCATCTCCGTCGCACGCATGGGCTTGGTGGCCTTGGCGAGCACCTGCGCCGCGGCGTCGAGGGCGCTGACGCGCTTGCGCTTCGTCTCCTTCGCGGGCTTCGGTGACTTCGGCGTGCGGGGGGGCTTGGGGGCCTTGCCGCCCGTGGCCTTCGCGGGGGCGGGCTTCCCGTCCAGGCGGTTCTGGATCTCGGCGATCGCCTCCTTGCGGGCCTTGTCCGTCGTGGCGGACATCGCGTGCTTCTGCTTCTGGGCAGCGATGGCGACGGCGGCGCTCTTGGACATGCGGGCGGGCTTCTTGGTCGACTTCGTACTCATGCTGTTCTCCAAACTACGGGTGCGGAATCCCGCCGCACATTGCGGTGGGGAATCGCGTGCGGCGCGGTGTGCGACGCGGCGCTCGAAGTCGTTCGTGTGGTACTCCTCGTCAGGAATTTCACGCCCAAATCGATCGAGCTCTCCCTGTGTCGGCCGCCAACCCGCCGCATCCCATGTCGTCACCACGCGGTGGACGCGGTATGGGGCAAGGAAGCCATCTTCGATTCCTTGGCGAAGGCTGTATGTATAGATAGCATCACCGAAGTAGTCGTAAGTGTCCGCGTTGTCGTCCCGTCGCGGCGTCGCAGTCATCCCGATCTGACACGCACCGTTGAAGTGTTCGAGGATCTCTCGCCAACTGCCGTTGGGGTCGGCGCTGCCACGATGGCACTCGTCGACGACGATGAGGTCGAAGAAGTCACGCGGGTACGATCGATAAAGGCCGATCCGTCGTTCATCTTCAGCGATGGCCTGGTACAGCGCGAAGTACATCTCGCGTCCTTGACTTGCCTCACCGTTTTCGATCTTCCAGCGTGCGTCGCCAAACGGTGCAAAGTCCTTGCCCATCGGGTCGTCGACAAGCACGCTGCGATCAGCCAAGAACAGCATTCTGGGTCGGCGGTAGTCGCCGGATCGATTCCACCGGGACGACCAGAGCTTCCAGCAAATCTGGAAGGCGACGACCGTTTTGCCCGTGCCAGTCGCCATCGTTAGCAGCATTCGCTCGCGGCCTTGCACGGCTCCCTGCACCGCGCGATTGATGGCGATTTCTTGGTAGTACCTCGGCACACGTCCGCTGACGCGATTGGCCGGGGCAAGGATGTGCTCGGCCGCATCGGCAGTGAGATGCTCCCCAGCTGAAAGTCGCGCCCACAGTTCATCCGGCGTGGGGAACGTCTCAACTTCCCGCTCGAGACCGGTGATGAAATCAAATTCCATGATCCCATGACCGTTGGTTGCATATGCGAATTTGAGGCCGAGGATCTCGGCGTATTCTCTGGCTTGCTGCAGCCCCTGCCCTGGAGTTGCGTAGCTCGCCTTCGCTTCCACGACAGCAATCGAAACGTCGGTGCGATACCGAAGCAGGTAATCGGCGCGCTTTCCGGGTCGGCGACAACCGCGCCGCCCTGCGACGACGATCCGCCCATCAGTGAACGTGACCTGCTCGTTCAGCCTGTGCGGCTCCGAGTCCCATCCAGCGGCTTGGAGCTTGGGGACGACGTACTTCCGGCATGTGTCGGCTTCGTTCGGCAAGGGCGGATTGTATCGGATTGACGCACAGGAGCCTGCCAAGATCGGCTGTTCGGCAAACACTAGCCACGGCAGAAAAGGACCGGTGGCGGTCCAATTTCTTTGGGAGGATTACGTCATCATCGCGAGCAGGGGTCCAGCGCTGGCATCGATCTCGATCCGATCGCCGGCGTTCGAGCACTTGCCGCCGATGCGGGTGATGGCGTCCACCAACGCGAAGATGGTGAACCGACCCTGACGCCGGGCGACTTCGAGTGCTTCCTTGGCGATTGCCTTGCCGACGCCGTGCTTGGCGAGTGACTTGAGCACTTCTTCCTCGTCGTGGCCGAGCGATGTGTTCATCGCTTTCTTGATCACCTCGACGAAGCGATCGCG
>ENA-ORBV01005715-ORBV01005715.1-microbial-mat-metagenome-genome-assembly--contig:-NODE-5715-length-22591-cov-5.523363_pt1 | contig 22591 bp, 10 predicted proteins | sample MGYA00237777_ERZ505514 | MGnify/ENA primary metagenome ERZ505514 (study PRJEB26160, sample SAMN06269048) | microbial mat metagenome | isolation source: Oligotrophic lake microbial mat | place... | reverse complement strand
TCGTCGGCAGCGTCAGATGTGTATAAGAGACAGCAACTACATACTTTACTATCATATAGTATCGACAGGAGTAGCTGAGCGGCATCAGCTTGAGAACAAGAGACTGGTAGTACCAGGTACCATAGTAGTGATAGTACTAAAGTTGCTATGAGTAAACTCATGCCCGACACCGCAACTTCGGACGCACTTCGTCTCAAGAACAATTCCGCTGACGTCATCACACCGCGCGACCCACCGCGCGACCGTGCTCGAGTTTCTCATCACACCGCGCGACCGCGCGAGTTTCTCGGGATCGGAGCATCGCATCCTCTATATTTTCCTTTAGCTTTATATACCACAAACTTCAATGTTCTGTTTGGTCCCGTGCTTGCACGGGACATTAAACAAACGCTTTCACATACAGAGAAGATTAGCATGGTACGTACTACTGCACAGCACGCTCTCTCGACCCTCATCCGTCCCGTCACATCACGTTCTCACAGCATCCCTGTATCCCAACAACCTTCTACCATTAGGTCTCTGAGCAAGAATGACACGCATAATCCGAAGAGAAACGAACCTTTTTTTTTTAATCCACCCCTGGTTTTGCCTCAAGTGAAGGATAGTATTCAAGATGGCACACATAAACCGAAGAGAAAGGAACCTTTTTTTATTTCCACTCCTTCAAGTAAAGGTACTGTATCTGAACGGCACGCATAATCCGAAGAGAAACGAACCTATTTTTATTTCCACTCCTTCAATTGAACGTGCTGTATCTTTACGCCCAAGCAATTTGTCTGGTATGATGGTATACTTAAGTCTAGTAGTATTCAAGTGGTCTAGTTATATTCAAAATTTGCATTACCCTACATCTACATTCTCTGAAATATAAAGGGTTTTAACATTAATAATAGCTGTGGACCAATTCTACATGTTGCAGGTAACAAACTGTATTTTATTTCGGAACTGGTGGAACTCGTGATTTCCTTTGATTTCATGCCTCTACCTTCGCTGTGTGTTCTTCTTAAGAGATCATAAGTATAGTAAGAATCGAATGTTCTCTGAGAATTTGCTCAGCTTGGTAGACTCTGAGCCGTGGAGCTTCGGAATTCAGTTCATGTCTCTGCCTTGCCTAAAACCGCCGCCTCCGATACCCCATTCCTCCCATGCCTCCCATACCTCCAAATCCACCAAATCCGCCCATTCCAAATCCTCCTCGGGGACGAAATCGTCGTCTTCCTCCGCCCATCATGTTGAGAAACATCATCGTCTGAAAGGGATTAATTCCCATGCGGTGACCAGCAAATGCAAGACCACTCAGGAGCAGCATGCTCTGAAGACCTCCATCCAGAGGATTAAAGCCTCCCCCGCCATACCAACTACTGCCTCCTCTGTTTCTTGTGGGATATTGATACCCCTCGTCATGATAATGATCATCTTGGTAGTCCTTGTGTTGATTACCATAAGAAGATGACGCTCGTCTATGTTTGCTGCTGCCACTGTTTCTACCGTAACCTTGAGTATGCGTATTGTCATGATTCTTGTGCTGCCTGTTATTGAGGGTGGTACCATGTTGTCGATATTGATTGTACACATTGTCCGACCCATAATTGCCCGTGGGACGGGAACTGCCCCCCAATCCAAAGCGCCCTCCAAATCCCACGTACAAACAAAGCAGAACTACCAAAATCTTGAGCAACGTTTTGACATCATCGGATTGTCGTTGATACCAGGCCACGGTCCGACCCATGTAAAATTGAAGGCGTTCGTACCACGTGAAGGATTCGTCGACATCGTAATGTTGTTGTTGTCGTTGTTCTTGTTGTTGCGGATATGCTGGAAATTCATAAAATTCGGAACGAGAGTTGGAACTTCGACTGCGGCTGCTGCTGTTAATATTACTGCTGCTGTTGTTATTACTATTAGCAGCAGCACTACTGGCATGCGCATGATCCCGGCGCAGTTCTTTCACCAACAGTTGACGGGCCGTGGAATTTCCTGCATCCAGTGCCAGTGCCCGCTGCAACTCGTTGCATGCATCATTGCTATGTCCTCCCAAGGCAATATACGCCGTTGCCAGGCGCACGTGTCCTTTACTCCACTGCGGGTTTAATGCCACGCATTTTTTGGCATTCTCGACTGCGGCTCTTGCTTGGGCAGCGCCTCCAATCTTGAGGCGACACGCTACTAGATTGGACAGGATAATTTGTTGTTCTGAAGGGGGGCAATGAAGGTCGGGGTTCAAAGCAGCCGTGTATGAGGTCAATGCAGAATCGTAATCGCCTCTCTCGTATTGGCGTCGGGCCAAGTCTTTGAAGCCAGCCCATGAGGAAGGAGTAGCAGTCTCGCCCGTGGGAGATGGTTGTCGTGTCATGATGAAAGGTTTATTATCTCTTGTTGATAGCTAATAGCTAGTACTGCTGTGCACAATCTATGATGAGCATCCGTATCCGCAGGTGAGCGAGTCTTTAATCTTCTTGCGGAGTGTTCAAGAAGCTTCGTAGAAAGACCTTGCTATCATCGGGGGGGAAAGCAACAGGGCTTCCTGTAATCCTGCATCGTGGCAAAAAGCAACATACTCAAATGAAACCCTTGATTCGAACCTAAGACCTTTTTTTCTGTATGGGACTTGCCGTCTGATCGACAAGTGTCGTCATGAAAAAATGGGAATCAACTAGCGACGTCCAGACGGAAATGTTCCAACCGGTAGATAAATTTAAGCTGTGAAGAACATGCTATCTACTACTGTACTACCAGGTAGCTATTAGCTAGCTAGTAGCTAAAGGAAGCCATTTCCTAGCTATCTAGCTAGCCATTGTTCTGCTAGCTAGCTGGTAAGTGCACGCTAGTTAAGAACAGTTTGATAGCATGGCCATTTCACTCCTGGCCCACATGAATCCTATTAGAAGTAGCAGGTGCTGCAGGTGCTATCATGAGCAATTGCTGGGTTTGTTCTCTTTCATGTCAGCAAGTGTTTTGGAATGACCAGTTTTGTTATCATAGAATTCTATGGCTCTCAGGACGTGGGATGGAAAAGCTTCCTTTGATTGTTCTAGGCACCTAACTTTTGGCAAGATTACTAAATTTGATATGAAAACGTTATCAAACCATAGTGCAATGAGCCAACTAAAAAAATTCTGGCACAAACAAGGTTACACCTCTGTATTACATGCCAATCATGAGGCCCGAGTATGCGATCTCTTGAGCATTATTGTTGTTGTTGCTGCTGGAGCCGTCGCTTCGGATTCGTTTGCCTCCTCGGTGAGCCGCACACCCACCGGAACCACCCGCAGCACATCCAGAGCAACAGGCGATTTCCGCTTCAATTTCAAGATCGTCCCTACGACCGCGGTAGTACTCACGCAGGGCACGGTCCTTGATGACGTATTGAAAGAGTGCATCAAAGCAAAAGTCCAAATCCCGAGACGGACGAAGCGGCTTGGGAGGCGCCAGTTTTGCGGAATTGTTGACGAGGGCAATGCAAAAGCGCACCCACGAGTTCACTTTGCGCGAGTTGCTCGTGGCACTGTGTTGACGAAACTCGATCGTAGGTTGACGGCCTGTGACCAAGTTTTGCAGATTGACCTTGTGGTATCGACCGTTTGGATTCATCATCTTGGCCAAGTACTCCACACTTGTACAGTATTCCAAAGCTTGGTGGCGCATTTTGTTGGTATAGAAACCTGCTTCGTGCATGGCATCTCGATTCGACTGAAAATATTCATCACATTCAGGACTTCCCGTTCGCCTCGACGGAGGAACCAGCGCATCAATGACTGCCTCATACTTGATGCAATTTTGGCAGACTTTGATCAATTGCGCCAAGCTCAGTGTCGATACATCAACATGAACATGAAATCCCATGGACTTGTTGGTCTGCAGATTAATGTCTTTAAGCGCATCCAAGACCTGGCCGGCCTGATTCAATCCACTTCCACCCGACAATATAGGCGACACTAGTTCAAACGTATTGCAATTGGGGGAGCTTCTGTTGCAAACAATCGAAGAGTCGGGCACCATCTTCCAAACCTCAGTTGTGTTTCGACCTAGGGAGGTAGGATGTGTTATAGAACAGTTGAATATAAGTTGTAAGAAGGATTTGGTAATTCCAGAGGATTCGAGATGTTTCCTCAAAATTCAAGATAAATCAACAGGACCAATTTAATACAACCAAAGGAGATTTGTGCCAATTAATAATTGCAATTTCTTACCTTCTCTATAATTTCGAATCACAGTGATACGGCCAAAGCGGCCACGAAGCCGGTTGGTCAACTGGCTGGCAATTTGTTCGAGCGAGACATCCGCCGGAGATGTCAATTCCAATTCAATTCCAAACGCTTGTTCCGGTGCCACCTTGACCATGGGAAGAGGTTTGGCCGACAGATTTTCTCGAAAGACTTGACGTTCACCAGAATGACGGCGGTTTGCCTCGTGTCCCAAGATAATGCGATAGGGTTTTGCTTCGGCACGAGACCCACTCGCTCCCAGAAGGGTAATGTTGACAGTCACACCACCATAGGCTTGTTGACGTGTAGAATACCTCCAGGCATCTTGTCCATTGTGGCGCTTGACCTTGATGGGACACGAACAGCTAAACGATCGTGGGTTAAAGGATCCACCCAAATCAAAGGTGACACGTTGGATCAAGTCTGGATTTCCTTCAATCACATCCAAGAACAGCGTCCAATCATGGGTTTTCAGGTACTGTCCACTGCGATCGTACTTGGCCGCATGCTCGGGGATTTCTTGCCACGTATTCCCTACAACGTAGACGACTTCTTCACGGTTAGAGGGGGGGCGATTAGACCGGACGACGGTTCCCCTTGAAGCATTGCTAACAGACATGTTGTTGCTTGTTATCGTCTATTAGTTTATCAATAAGTTTTGTTCTCTGTGGTGAGACGAATGTGTCAAGCAAGCAAGAGCAAGTTTTGCTGTGTTCAGCGACAGCAGGAAAAGATATCTTCGGTGAAGTTTGGTTATAGCGTTTTCTTTGATAGGGCTAGAGATCAGTACCTCCGCGTGGGGCGATGATGTTTGAACATCAACTCGGAAATCTTTTCCTTGATTTTGGTCCATCCATTGATTCACAATGAATCAACCGCGTGGCTGAGACACAGAATACTAGCTAGCTAGTAGACCAATAGCTATCTAGCTATTAGTTAGATTCATTGATCACAATACAACAATAGCACTAGCAATTAAGGGACAAAGGGACGATAAGAATAATGGTCAATGAAGAGAAGAAAATCACTATGAGAATGAACAAGGGACCCATGTCACACACAACCTGTGTGTTGTTAGTGGCCTTGATGATCAGTTGTACTTTCTTGCAGACACAAGCATACATTCTCCCAAATAATTCCGTTCATCATCCAAGAGCGTCGTCAGTTTTCCATCCTCGCCACAACAAAGTACTGCACAAGGCGTTGCCGACAAATCAGCAAGGAGACCAGCAGGAAGACCGTCTGCCTAGAACTGACAAAGTACCGTGTAAGCCACAACAATCGCTAAGTTCTTCGAGACGAAACTTATTTTTGGCATCTGCCGCTTCAGCAGCGACATCTGCATTATCAGGATCCTTTCCTGCCCTTGCCGCCGAGGAATTAGAATCCAGTAGTAGTAGCAACAGTGTCTATCGTGCGGCTGTACGACCGACTGCCTACCGTGTGGATTCCACCATTCCTCCGACACTCCTGCCTCTCTCGTCGGCACGCGAACAATTGAAAATTCTCAAAGCCTTGGCGGCGGGTAGTGGTACCGATAAAGGAGCCGTTCTCGTGGATACGGTCAACCTCAACAATATGCTCAACAAGGCCGTCTTTGGTTCGGCCCAGTGGGTGGCGAGTCAATTTTCTCCCGATGACAGTAAAGTAGGTGAAGGATATGCTTCCTATGTTTGCATTGGCGTTCCAGCAAAGGACACGTCGGCAGACGATATAGATTTGGCCAGCAGTCTCTTGTCCGCCATTGTGGCGGCACGACCAAAGAGTGACAATCGGAATACAGCCCTTGGCCTGCACTGGGCTCCCATCAGTACGCAACCTGCCTTGGATCAGTACAGTCAAAGTCGCAATTATGACGCCTTGGCGGAGTCTCTGAAACAAGCGGGTGTGGACGATGCGACACTGAATTTGTATCGACCACTCTTGACCTCTCCCTCACTGCAAGGATCTGTCGATTGGTTGGCTCTGAGTCCCGAATTTGTCGATTTGAAAACGGCCATTACACAAGGACTCCAACAAGTCGATCCGGGACGTCGATCACGTTATGTCGTCGATCCCCAAGGCTTTATATCCTTGACACAAGATAAACAATTCAAACTGTATACGGATCGTAGTCTCTTGAAAGACGTACCCAGTGGTGTCAAGGAAGGAGATTTCTTTGCCCAGCGCATTTTGGCGCACGAAACAGCCGCCACCGTCTGTGCCCGATATGCTCAAACACACTCCACCAGTGGCAACGGTCCCACTCCTTTGGTGGCTTTGGTGGCACCCATACCGGATCTACGCTATATAGTGGGCGGCATGAATGGACGATTGTCTCGTATTTCCAATGTACTGGGCTTGAACAAGGTATCCACGAGTGCGGTCACCACCATTTTGTGCAATCCCACCGCGTTGGAGACCCTTTCCAAGTCGCGGTATTTGCGTTTGGAAATTGGAACGGGCCCAGACACGGTGGAACTCCAAGCCAAAGTGGCGGATTATCTATGGTTCTCCAAGAGTCCCAAAGTCAACTTGATACCCCGTTTAATGGAGAAGAAAAACTTATTCAATGGTGGTTAGGTACAGTGCGATTCCCTAATACAAATGAAGATTTAAAAAGCATTAAAGATGAAAGAGCATTTTGTTCAGATTATTGTTGCTATACAAAAATATTTGCTGCTGGAACTGTCAGGCTGGTACAAAATAACAATTCAATTAAACTGTTCCGCGTCACTGTTGGTTTCGTTCTCGTGTTTCGTAAACATCAAATTGGTATATCTCTACTAGCGAGTGAGTAGCTAGTCTGCCTTGACAGGAGTATCCAAAACAACCTTGGGCAGTTAAGGCCTGATTCAGAACAAAGACATCGTGTGCAAGGCTTCCGACCACAAAAACACGGCACAAGGGTGGAAGCAAGCTTACACCAGCCCTCACGACCAAAACGTTTGTCCCAGCATCGTAGAAAGTCAACAAGAGCAAATCTTGCTTCAAAGAAACCAAATTCTCTGTCCAGAAATTGAAAAAGCAAATGCCAGCCAAAAGAAAGGCGTGAACGCCAGCCATTTGTGCCCAACCAATCCGGGCATCCGGGGTGTGTCAGACTGTGGTGCCAGGTAGATCCTACTTTCGGGCACATTACTCACCAATGCCTTCAGATTTCATTCGGCATGTAAATGCGTGAAATTCCTGCACATCAAAGACACAGAACACACTCACCTGGACAGGGAGGTCGGTTCCAGTGAACCCAACAAATCAATGTTCTATATCACGTGACTCAATCAAGTGCCAGAACAATGCATGAAGAAATTTCACTTTGCCAGACGGGATTGATTGATTCACGCCAGAATAGGTGGGCAGGCAGATCTTCCTCAGCACCCCGGGCTAACGAAAAATATCCTCCACCCAAGCTTCGATCTCAGTAATTGTTTTTTGCCCTCTTTTAGTAACAACCATGATAGGTGAAGCGGCACAGGATTAGTTCTCACTTCCTCTTTCTATTCGATAGCACTCGCATCTCCTCTATCCTACTCAATACACCGATCTCAACTATGACGAGCAGTCCAACAGAAGCTGATACCAAGCCCCACAAAAAGAAAAAGCTATCTGCCAAAAACAGGAAAAAGGTCAGCAAGCATATTCTCGAGGCAACCAAGGCGCGTGAGGACCTTGCAAGGGCGCGGGCCACTGAAAAGATTCCAGTTCTCGATGATGAAGGCACAACCAATGTACCGGTTGTAAGCACTGCTTCTAAAGTCAGTCGCAGCAACAAGAAAAGGAATCGAGGTGATTCTGCTGCTACTGCCAGCAGCTCAACAAAAAAGAGTCGCGGCAACAAGCATGTCAAAGATGTCAAAGAAGCCGCAGGATATCTCTCCAATTGGAAAGGGTTTAGGGAACAATGGAAATTCAACAAGAATACACAATCCTGGTTGATTCGTCACATGTACGAGCCCGACAAAGTCGCCAAGTCTACTTTTGCTATCTTGCTTGAATATTTGCAAGGTCTTCAGGGATCAGGCGCCAAAGATCGGATTGTGCAAGAAGCCAATCGTCGTGCTTTGCGCTACAAGAAATACGAAAAAGAAGAAAGTAACGACAACGACAAGGACGAGTCTGTGGATATGAACGACGCTGACAGCAAGGAAGTCAAGTTTGCAGAAGATACAAAAGAAGGCGCGGCAGAATCAACAAAGAAATCTGCACAAGAGATCGAGGCGGCCACGGAAGAAGAAAAGCGTTGGCAACAACTCGATGATCACGAAAAGCGCAAAGAATACAAACGAGCTCGGAAAGTCCTTGAGACACTAAATTAAAGCAATCTGCAGACGGATAAGAGCTGATCCGGTTATCCTTTTTTCTTGACAGTTCGTTTGAACCTGTTTCGGCCGCTGAAATTCTCCTGGGGATTCCAAATAGTTGGCAATGAAGCCAGCCTATTTTTCTGGAGGGTCAACAATCTTGAACTATCTCGTTGTGGGATCAATCATTCCATCTGTTCTTACTTAGCAAATCCATGCACACTGTCTGCAATGGAATCGCTTCAGGTTCTGACTTGGAACGTACTTTAACAAACTCCTCATCTACATCTTTATAATTTCAAATGCAATGAAAGCTTTGCATACATATTGCACATTCTAGTCATAATTCTGCCCAACGCTAGCGCAGGGCTATCGTGGGCTTCCTAGTTACTTTTCTGCTGGAGGGTTTCTTGTCGGGTAGCGAGCCCGGTAGCAGCAAGGAGTATATTTAGATCCGATACTACTTAATATGCTAATTTAACCAAAGTTTGTGGCGAAAGATGAGAGCTTCACATCATCCCGTATCTGACGGGGCCTGTTGATGATGATTGAACATCAGCAACAGTCAAGGATGAAGTGTGCCGCATCCATCTATCACTATCCAAGGTGAAGGGGTCATCGCCACTGCCGCGGTTCTTGTTGCCCCAAAAGCCATAATGAAAACAACTCCAATTGATAAATCAAAGGTGGTTTCATGTCAACAGAACCCTTATAGCTCGTGCAGGAAATGCATTCCTGCAGTACGACGATCGTAGCTATCATGAAGTCGCAGCTTGTAGATTCGCATCCACTTGGTTCTTCAACTTATTTGTGCCTGTAAACAAACAAAATAGGAATTGGCACTGTTTTTGCACAACTAAATGTGTCGCGAGGCAAATGATCATCCGTTGAAGCTCTCAAACCTATAATGCTCTTGGATAATTCTGTAAAGTTCTTGATCCCATTCCGACATGGATTCGAAATAATCCAATGACGACTGGCTCATATTCCAAGGACCAAAGAGCTTGGGCCCAGTATTTTCTGTTTTGATTGCCTTCGTTGTTGAACGTGATGAATCTTTTTCCGCGCCAATTGTTGCCGGCGTCGTCCACGCTGCTGTGGCGACTGCGGAATCAATGAGATGATCCAAAAGAGGAATGGTTTCATTGTGAAGTCGTTCCGTCGTGCCAATCCAATCCATATTGTAAAAAAGGCATTGGGAAGCGTTCGTGCATTCCTCCTTGGTGAGATTGGCTCGCAATTCTGGGAAATTCTTTTGGTAAGCTTGTTCTCCCCTGGCCAGAAACAAGCACTGGGGATTAAAATGCATGGTTCGTTGGAAATTGGCATCCGTCATGTTGATGGCGGGAAGATATTCAAATCTCCGTGGCTCCCATTGGATTCCATGATAATAATTATAGTAAGAAATAGCAAATTGTTGGGGGTCGCGCAACACGGTAAAAGCAAAAAATGGAACATTGTACTGTGCTGCCGTGGCTCTCCATGTCTGTAACTGCTGACAAATTTTCAATAAGGACGGATTGTTTCTCGCATGGATTTCTAAAATGCCCACAGTAGCATTCGTCTTCTTCGTCGACGTGACATTGTTTTGTACCCATTCATTCACTTTGGGGACATGTTCTTCGTACTTGGATCGGCGATTACTAAAGAGATAGGTAACATGGTTTCGCTTTTGAAAGCCTTTTCGAATGGTGGTTCCTCCGCATTTGGGTACATGTAGGAAAATGACAATACCTCCATGGGCAAAATTGGGCAGAACGTGCCTGCTGTCCGGTAACATTGTATTGTTACTTTTCCGCTGTGGCCTAGTTAAAGAAGCATGTGTAACTTCAGGAGCTGTGCTATTTGGCAGCTTGGACGACTTGACAATGGACATGGAGCGCTCTTGAATAGAAGGTGACAATGGCTTGGAAAAAAGGAGTGATTCGTCGAGTAGTCCACCAAGGACAAATACCAAGGCCACTACACCGAAAAGCGCATTGGATGCATTGGGACGCTTCATCGTCATGGGATCATCTTATTATTCTGTCGTTAATATGATGAGAAGATCACTACGACACGCTAGGGGACAAAATAGTCAGTCAGTCAGTCAGTCAACTTTTTTAGGTGCGCGAAAAGGGTTGTGTGCACGTGTTGTGTTCAACGGTCCCAACGAATGACCCAGTTTCCAAATGAGATTCACTAAAACTGATAATACTTCGTGCCACCTCGCTTGTATCGCCCTAAGTAATTATGATTATTTAACAACGAGCGCGCCATGTTTCGCCAAAGGTATCGGCACTTAGCACAAAGTTTTCGCCCCGTCGGCGCGCACTTTGCATCCGGACTCGAAACCCATGTTTTGGATCGTACACCACGTGATATGCGATTGCTACTCTAGCTATTTAAGATAAAAGCAGAGCTTCCTTCGAAAGTCAACCGTTCCGTTCACTTTGGGTTTAGCTTGTTACAGCTACTAGCTAGCTCTAGCAAACTGTATTGTAGTAGAGAGAGAGGTGCAAAGAGAAAGAGAAGGTTTTGCTATCACTCATCAAACAGCAATAAGCAATAGAAAAAGTCTAGGGGAAAGCAAAAGAGAAAACTAAGAAAATGATGGACTTCTGTTAACCACGATTTATATAGTAGGAACATACTAGTACATCGCCAGCAAAAAGAGTCAGGTCGACCACCATGTTCCCGAGTCTTCCGTCGGCGGCAGCGGGGGTAGACCCCTCGTTCGGCTCTCTGGATTCGGATTCCACTACCAGTCACTCGATTTACTTTGGTAGTGCTACCACTGGAAGCCAGAGTCATAGTATCAATAGCAACAGTATCAACAATAGCAGCATTGGCAGCAGTATTTTGACCGACGGAAGCAGCTACCAGTACAGCACCAAGAAGAGAAAGTCTCCTCCAGGCCAAGACACTTCGCTCAGCAATAAATTTGACGAGCTCGAGAAGAAGTGGAACCTCTATACCAAATTTGGTGAACTTGAAAAACATTGGTCACGGCATCGCAATAGTAGTAGTGCTGCTACTGTAGGTAGCGCGGAAAAAAGCGTATACTTCAACAGTGATGCAACGGCTAGTACTATTAGTGCCCATAACAAGGATGGTTCTGTGATTGAATTGCAAGACCCAGAGCACAAGTATTTACATATTCATGAGTTTGCCACTCAAGAGAAAGAGCTGCAGCAACAAGAAGAAGCACGACAAGAGCCAGAGGGTGATAAAGCTACTTCTGATGGAGAAGTGAGAGAGAAAGAACAACAAGACGAAACGGGCAAAGAACGAGAACAAGATGAGAAACCCAGGTTTGTCTTCAAGAAGCGAGGAGCCAAACGACCCAAGAGGCTTTTCTCCCTTACCAGACTACGTCAGTGGAACTGTGGTACCACCAGCACCAAGATTAACGCTAATGTTAGCACTAATGATAGTGAGGATGTGTGCTCACAAGCCTTGCATGATGAACATACCGATCAGGAAAGCAACGATAGTGTCTTTGTGGATTTCGAGAAGAGCCATACGAACTCATCGTCCCACCGGTCCATGAGCAGTTCTGACGAATCGAGAGACGAACAGACGTTTGAGGATCTCACGAGACGAGTCTTACTTTCTATGCCAAACTATGAGCTGTGGGACGTGGATGAGAATGGGGTACATCTCAACCAAAACGTGATCAAGAGATTTCACGATCAGTATCGTGAGGGTCCACAAGAAACCATTCTCTTCTCGTCGTCCAGTCTGGGGGAGGACGAAGATCGGGAAGATCCTGAAACAACACGTCTCCGGGGACAGTCGCAAGTGGAGCGAGAAGGTATTGAAGCAATAGCCAAGTCAAGGGAAGTTGGTATTTCAAATGTTAATATTACAGTCGATGCGAACTGTTGGGTGGGTGCCCAATTGCTGAACGCATGCCAGTACACTGGGCCGGATCCCTTCCTCGTTCAAGGGGGAAACAAAACAGGCAGAGATGAGTCACTCCAGCCTGTGGTTCGAGATTTGCTGCACCTGCGACTGTGCACGGTGTCTGCTGTTTTGATTCAAAGCTGTGTCCGCATGAAAATTGCTCGTCTCGCATATCATAAAAGACTTTCAGTTCATCAGGCCAAGAGAAGGAAAGGCCTGCTGAAGAGTGTTCCTAGAATTAAACAGGTGCGCAAATTCCAGATTGTGGAACGTACTCGAAAGGCTGCGGTGGTCATTCAGTCGGCCTTCCGACGCTGGGAATGCCAAACATATTTCTCAGAGCTTCGGCATTCAACTGTCAAAGTCCAACGCCTTGGTCGTATCTTTTTGAGGCGAAGAGAAAGACACTACGCAGCAGCAAAGATACAACATTGCTGGATCGAATATAAAGATGCTGCCCTGGAATGGCCCTTCGCCAGAAAAAGAGCGTCCTCGCCACAATCGTTCGACGGAAGTGGGATATCAACCCTTTCCTTCGACAATTCATATTTGTATGACGGTCACTGCGGAATGGTGCCTCTTCATCCTTATTATCCAGCTGCGGTTTCCTGGGATCCTGAAGATCCAATGATTACATCTCCTCTTCCTCCACGCCATCCATCTTCGCCATCTCCCCGACACCAGTCAGCACCACGGGCACGATCTACAACGCCCTACTTATCAAAGCCTCCTCCACCATGCCCTTGTCCAGACCTGCCTCCACTGGCGCCTTCCTTGCGCTCGCGCAGTTTCTCTCCCGGACGTCAAGCTGGGCGAAGTCGCACCCAGACTGCGGCGGATATCCTCAAGTACAGGCGAAGCCAACTATCCCCGATGAAAGGAAGGGGGTTGTCGCCGCCACCCACACCTTCGTCAAGAGGAGATAGGACCCCTGATCTTGTGTCACTACACGAATCATTCACTACGGAGTCCAAGAAACGGGGTCTATCTTCACTATCCTACGTATCTCCAAAGACAAGTAATCACAGGTTCTCACCGCTAGCGAATGTCGTGCCTACTTCGGATGACGACGAAAGTGTCTTGAAGCGACGATACAATTCTAGTATTTCTGGGCGGCATACGAGGCCTACTCGCGAGCATTCTCTGAAGCGAAGGCTGAGTTGGAAAGAAAAGATAAGGAATCAGCGAGGCGGCGACGAGCAAGTCGCTCAGGATGCAGTAGTATCTAGAGCTGATTGTGATGCCATGCATGAGCAACCAGGCAAGGGTGCCGAAGAATCTGAATGGAAGCATGTTCACTCCGAAGCGACCGAGCTAGAAGTTGCAGCCAGTGTTTTGGTACAAAAGATTTGGAGAAGTCATCGATGCAAGCTTACACTTACAACAATGCTAAGTCGTAAATGTACTGTTGTTTGCGAGTGCAATCAGGGCAGGATTTCACGGGATCGCCTCCTTCGACATAAAGCGCAAGCCATGTGCGTGAAGAAGGCAATCAGCCAAGTAGGTTGTTTTGGGGCCCATGAAAAACTCCGGTTCAAAGAGAGAGAGATTGTTGCGGAATGGGAGAACGTTATATACGTGAATGTCACGCTGCCCGATGGAGGGGTAGCCAACACGTTTGCAACAGTCTATGCAACTTGTGGCATTCAGAGGTTAAAGCTCCTAGACGGCATTTCAAGGAAAAAGCTGTTCTTGTTAATCATCAAGTCCGCGCTGATCCAAAACTTATGTGACGAGCAACAAAAATCTTCCCGCTTGTCTTTGCTTGAGCGATCCCTTGTGCGAAGACGGGCTCCAGCTGAGAAAGAAGCGGCAATTCACATTGAATCGTTTTTCCGGGGTAGCTTCCTGCGCCAACGATATCTTGTTGCCAGAGCATCAACCGTTCTCATTCAAAAATACATTCGGTGCAGGAAAGCAAGAGCAGTTTTCCAAAACCAGAAGCAAGCTGCGAAAAACATCCAGGCCTTCTTCAGAGGGGAGCTTGTTAGGGGGATCGTCTTTCAGTATTGGGTGGCGGCGATCGCATTGCGAGGGTTTTGGAATGATTACCGCCAAGTGCGTATGTCAGCCGCTGATATGCTTGCAACGAGAATTCAATCTGTGTTTCGGGGAAGTAGCTCTCGCAATCGATTTTTGGAAAGTCTCTACTCGGCTACTGTTATTCAAGCGAGCTTCAGATCATACGCCGCGCAAAGCCGTTTCCTTCTTTTGAAGCATTGCTGTATAGCCTTACAAGTAGCAACAAGGCAAAAAAATGCGGCGAGAATAGAAAGGGAAACACAGGCAACGATTTTCATCCAGCAGTGGTACAGATTCGAACAGTACAACAATATGATGAAGGGACTCTGTGCCACCACCATCGGCACTTCTTATCGACGCTATCGAGAGGAGCGAAAATTCCAACGTCTCCGCTCGGCATCTTTGACAATTCAGCGAAAAGTGAGGGACTTCGTCTGTCAAAAACGCAGGGCTGTTGCTTCGACGCTGATCTCGAAGTGGTACCGTGGTATCAGCCAGAGAAACATTTTTGTGGAGCAAAGACTCTGTGCAGTGGACATCCAAACCGAAGTCCGCCGATATTGCGCACAGATGAAGTACCAGCAACTCCTATGGGCTATTGTCATATTACAATGGAAAGCAAGGTAAATATTGAACAGTCTCTTTCTCCGGATCTCTCTCTCCATGTTTTGACTAGCTGGTGATCCTTTCTAAGTATTGTCCGCTTGCTTCCTTCCAGGAAAATGTTACAAACGAGACATGAAATTGAAAGGGCGACTCTTCAGCGAAATTCTGTTATTCGCATTCAGGCAGCTCACCGGGGGCATCGCGAGATCAAGCTGTACAAAGAAGTGCTTCGGTCTTCTTGTCTCATTCAAGCTCAATGGCGGAGCTATTGCGCGCGCTTCCAGTTCCATATTCATCGGGGTGCCTCAATTTTTATGCAACGTACATACCGACACTATCGTTTCAAGCGCAGCATGAGTATAAGGCTCCAGGCATTCATTAGGGGGGCACGAACACGCCGCTCTTTTCAACTCCGCAGATCTTCTGCCTGCAAGATACAGCATTGGATGATTGGCCGTTTTGGACGCTGTGATTTTGTGCGCAAACGTGATGCCGCTATTACGGTCCAGGCGTTATGCAGAGGCATGTGGGACGAAGCATGCTTTTTTTTGCAGAAGGTCATGGCTGTTCGTCTGGAAAGCACATGGCGCAGATACCTACAATCCACGAAATTTGTATCCCTGCGTAGCAAAACAATCAGAGTCCAAGCAATTACTCGTGGCTACTTTGAGAGACAAAAATTTTGCCGCATGCGTGAAGCTGCCGTTGCTATCCAGGCCACGTTGAGGATGTTTCTATCAATGAAATATGTTCAAGCTCTTAAAACTTCCTCTACCCAGGTACAAAAATGGTGGCGCGCCATTGCTGCTAAGCAATCTTACTCCAAAGTATTGCGACGAAGAGCCCTTTCAATCATTAAGCTCCAGTCATGGTATCGCTGCAATATCCAGGTGTACAAGTTCGTGATCTGTCAGTTCAGTATTATTTGTATTCAAAGTGCCTGGCGAGGGTATCAGAAGAGATGTGAATACTCAGACAAACAAGAAGCTGTTAGTAAGATTCAATCAGGCTGTCGGAAAAGGCTCCTGTGGAATCACAAACTGAGAGCAATCGTTCGACTCCAGTCGTTGGCGCGCTACCTGGTAGCTAAAAGGAGGCAAAACGCTCTTTTGGCACAGAAACGAAAAGCTGACAAGCTCCTCCAGGCGAAACAGAGACGAAAAATGAAGTCGCAACAGAGGCAGTCAGCTGCAATCATGCTACAAGCAGCATTCAGGAAGTACAAAATGAGAATCAAGAATCGCGCAATTGCCATAATTCAGCGGTATTTCCGGCAGCAGAGACTTGTATCTGTACAACAGGAAGCAGCTACCCAAGTGCAAAGTTTTTGGAGGTGTCACAGTCGCAGGAAATACTTTTGTCTAGCGAGAAAGGCGGCCGGCGTTGTTGTTTCGTTTCGTCGGGCTGTTGTGAACAGGAGGGTAGAGTGGTCAAGTTGCATTGCCATCCAAAGAAGTTGGCGCGGATTTTACGGCCGTCTTTTGTACTCCAAATTGCAGGAAAGAATCATCTTTCTCAAGACTCGGGGAGATTTTTGGAAGAAATTGAAGGTGCAGTCGGCCTCATTGATCGAAAATCAGTGGCGGGCGACCAAAGCGCGATCGAGCTACAAACATCTCCGCAGGTGTGTTGTTGCTATTCAAAGCCTTTGGCGCGCAAAGCGTACTCGAATCGCGTTTGTCCAAGCGAGAAGTGGGTTAATCTCTTTCCAGATTCTAGTTAGGAAACGATGCCAACTCAGATGCAAGAGTTGTATTCTCATACAGCGGAACCTTAGAATGGTGTTAGCCCGAAAAATCTACAGCAAATGGCTGAGTCTAATTATTGTTCAGCAGGAATTGAAAATGGTATTTGCCCGCAAAAGCTATCTCAAGTGGAAGAGTTGTGTCCTGATCCAACGGACCGTGAGAATGGTGTCAGCCCACAGACGATTCATGCAAATGCGGGCAACACTGATGCAGCTTCAAAATGAAGCTAGGATTTTCTTTGATCGCAAGGTGTCAGCATCGATTGTGCTGCAGAGGAACTGGCGGATGTGGGCGACAAGAAAAAGGTACATGCTACTACTCTCAGCCATCGCCACCCTGCATCAACGGCATTGTGTTCAAGTCCACCGTCACCGAACAAGATCGATGGCGGCTCGTAGCATTCAAGCAAATTGGAGGTTGTTTTATCAAAGTCTCGTTGCCACAAGAAAAATGCAACGCCTTTGGAGGTCTTACCGACTTCATGGGCATGTTTGTCGAATTCAGAGTTCATTTCGCGCTTTTAAAGCCCGGCAGGCTTTCAGACGGCAGAGGCTAGCAGCTGTCATTATAGAGTCATGGTATCGCTGCGCCAGTCAGCGATTTAGGCTCCTAATCAAGGTGATTTGTGCCACGATCATCCAGTCCGTTCATCGTGGTTGCCTTCAAAGAAGGCGTATCCAGAAGGCGAGAAAGTCGGTAGCCGTAGTTGAAAGCGCTTGGGTATCCCACAAGAGAAAGAAAGCTGCAACGCATCTGCAAGCATCGTGGAGGAGTTTTAAGATGCACCGGTCGTTTGTGAAAGCCCGGAAAGGCTGTCTGCTCCTTCAGGCGGTATGTCGGAGAAAGTTGTTCCTTTTGCGGGTCCAGAAAAATTGGAGAATGCGCGTCTTTCAACCTAAACGCAAAGATACTCGACCCGGTGTGGTTAAACTGCAAAGTTTGTTGCGCGGCAGGTTACAGCGACGGGACTATAAGAGAACCTACTCAATGATTGTTGTGATGCAAACGAGAGCCAGCCAGAGGATTTCAATAAGGAATAAGTCTGCCCCATGCTTACAAGCTGCTTTACATCAGCAACTGCACCATTCCATGATCCAACAGGCTTGCCTTGTGCAGGCTATGTGGAGGGGTGTGCTGTGTCGAGCAGAGTACAGGGTGACCCGCCATGGACTGATACTGTGTCAAAAAAGAATGAAGCAAAGGTGCTTGAGGAAAGTCGAGGCTTCAAAAGTTCTGCAAAGGCAATTACGCATGAGGCATATCAGATCAATGTTCAATCAAAAGCGCACCTGTGCCGTCCACCTTCAGGCCTGGTTCCGTAGAGCCATCCACAAGGCACGATTCTGCAAGATTAAAGCTGGCATAGTAATGCTTCAGAGGTTGGCCAGAAGACGCTCAGCTCTTCATTTTGTGGCGGCAGTGACAATTCAAAGTACTGTACGAAAAATATTAGCCTGTTCCTCATGTGATCAAGTTAGGAAGACTCAAGAAAAAGCTTCTGGGGCTGTCAAGCTCAGAAATGGCGCCGTCAAGATCCAGAGTGCATACCGTATGAGGTGCTTGCAGTCAAGGTACCGAAATCTCATCGTATTTGTAAATGTACTTCAAAAACATTGGCGTCAGAGGCAATGCTTAGATTGGGATGCGTTGCTGCACAAAAGCTCAAGGCAGGAGGTTGGAGAAGAAATATCTCCGTATAAATTGAAGGACATGGCACCAATTATGCAAGTTACATTGCGAAGCTCTTTGATCCCCAGAAGCCTTCCCATGAGTGGGGGTGCTTTCTGTTATGGAATCTCCTTGAATAAACACACAAAGTCACGGAAGTCTGGATACACCTGGCCTGTCCATGCACAACAAAGGCGGGCACCTGTGGGGAAAGTCTCTGCGCTTGTCCATTCAAGAAGTCCTGCATGCATAAAAAGAGATCAGTTGAATGTTCACTGGAAGAAATCCATCTTGGTTGCCCAGGAACAGCTAAAGTGTGCACTTTTCAGGGTGAGCAACATGTTGCGGGGAAGCATTATCGCCCCCGATCCTCATGTATCTCTCCAACCTTTCCAAAGCTATTTTATTTCATCATATCCTGAGTTGTCTGTCCACGAACAACGCTTGGTGTCCGATGCTGAAAGAATCAATTTGATCGGTCAGTTTTGGGAGTCCTTGAGCGAGTTTCTTTGTCAGTTGGGCCGCTGGATCATTTTACGGCTACAGAAACATCCCATTTCTTATTTGCAATATCTCGGTGGCGCTCTACTTGCAATCTTGACAAACAAAGGGGTTGTGGGTTTGATGAGTTGGGCTAGCAAGCTAAGAAGCAATTCTTTCCCATCAAACATGGATCCTGCCATCGTCCTGGCTGGAAATGATCCCACATGGTGCCTCCTTGACAAGGCGTTGGATATTTTGAAGCATGCATTCAGTGGTATCGAGTTGTCACTTTTCTTGCGATCGGACATGGTCCAGGATCTTGAAAAAATAGTTCTGCTGGTAGCTTTTCTGGCGTTCGCTTCAACAGCAGCATTGGTAGGAAGTCCCTTTCTTTCTACTTCTTTTCTGGGTTTGGGAGTGTCAGTATTGGCACAGAAACCAAATTCTGTTCGCAACCAAGAAGGAGCAAGAAGCATTCAAACTTGTTGGCGTCGGTATCGAATGAAGAAATTGTTTGCAACGAGAAAAGCGGGGTGCGTAAGGATACAGCGACTTTCCCGGACACGTCAAGAAACAAAGATGCGAGCAAGTGTGAAGATCCAGCGACGCGTCAGGCTGTTCGTCAAAAGTATCCGCGAGGATGCGGTTGTTTCCCAACCTTGCCCGGAAACAAAGCTTTTTATTAGTCGGGGCCCGCAGGCCTCGCTGTCGAAATACTTAGTCGTGTGCGGGGTAATTCTGGTCGGTACAATATTGCTCGAGGCCCGATATGCCTACAAAGTTGCTCGTCTGGCTTTCTTTATCATGGAATTGCTGGGTGCACGGCTGATTCTTGCTCAAATATGTCGACGTCGACAAGAGGCCCTGGAAAAACAAGAGAGATGTATCAGTAGACTCCAGCACGCTTTTCGACGGCGACAAGCATTGAAAAAGTGGAAAGCCGACATCGGTGTTTATGACCATGAGCAGCAATTCTGTGCGAAGTTGCAAAACTTTGAGCGGCTTGTAGACAAGCTGAAGTGTGACGTCTCGAATGAAATGGTAGAAGCCCCGAAGAACGAAATTGTCGATTGTGGCGGTCAAATGCTTCAACAGGTTTGGGCTGAATTCCTTAGTGAAGAGAAGTCAGCTAGTCAAATCCAAAGATGGTGGAGGAAGCTGTCTCCGACTCATGAAGCTGCACGGCTCATCCAGCACTGGTTCCGCGGTATCCAGCGGAGACAAGCATTCCTAAAATTTCGCCGAGCAGCGAAAAAGGTCCAGAGCTTCTTGTGGACGACCGTTTTTGCAAAAAGAAAAGCCCAGATGGTCAACAATATTTTGAAGGAGTTGATGAACCGGCGGCAAAAGATATTGTCAGCCGTTACCTTGCAGCGATGGTTTCGGGTGATTTCCGCCATGTCCAAGCTCCGTCGTTTGAAACAGAAAAAGAGCTTCCCCCAGGTAGTTCAGTTTGACGAACGCTACATAGTTGCTGAGGCGATTCGGGGGTACTGCGAAGACCGCCATTGCGCTCGCAAGGCTATGGTGGAAGAAGAAGAAATCTTGCACCCTGGCTCTAACAGTGTGATTATAGCTTTCTCGAGCGGTGATGACGATGATTCTATTGCTGACTCTACTACTAGTACGGACATCAAATTTTACATCGCGGAGGCAGAAAACTACAACGAAAGTCTGCTTGTGTTCCCGATGTGTGCCACCGAAAGTTTTGTAAGAGTGTCCGAAACGGACTCTGGCGTTGAACTTGAGCAAATGACCGCCATCACAGAACAGGGATCAAAATGCTGTGGCTTTGAGGTCTTTCTGCCGTAGTAAAAAAAACGAATTGCTATCAATAAATTTTTTATGCTAGTAGAGCATTCACTTGCACCCTGAAGTGTTTCATATGATAGAGTTTCGTTTAAATCCGATAGACCTGGGCCTCAATTCCAAGAATGGCCTAGCTAGCTATCAACTAACTCACCAGGGTGAATCGCCGCTTACCGTGGGAAGTCCAAAGAAACAGCCATTTTGTTTTTATGACTCCGCGACCTACTTGTTTGGAACAAGTTGAAAACACATTCTATCCTTCAAGGAAGACCGGGCTGGGTTTTTTCCACTGGAATTTGTGCAAAAATTGTTTCCATTTTAAATTCAGCACTGTTATTGTTATGCAGGCACCTCCTGGAATAAGCAATGATGTGAAAACATCATTGAGCAAGAAAATTTGATCCAATGGTATTTTGCACAAATTCATACGAACATGGATTAGCCATCATCGGCTATCAACCAAAATCATTCTGAATCTCCATCTACTCCATATGTCTGCCATTCAATCTTTAAGCCTATGTAGCATTGTTAAGGAATCAAGAAGGAAAACAATGAAAACTTTACTTTTGAAGAAAAGCATGTGCTTAGCAACTGCCAACAAGTAACATAGTTGTAGTTGTTATGAGTTTCTGAATGTGCCTCCATAAATAACAGTAAGAGCCACATGCAAAAAGGGTCAAATCAATGACAAGCATGATTTGGCTCCTTTTCTATTAGCATAGAGGAGTGTGTGTCTTTGGGCTCTCTTTCATTTAGTCTTAGCAGTCTCATATTTTTTGGGGTGTATCGAACATTGGATTTCAGCAGATGATGGAAGACATTAGTCTTGATGAAAACAAGTGATTTAACTACGAAGCAAAAGCACATGTTGCGGATGAAGAGCATGCAAGCTTTGTGGCCAAACTGCAGCATTCATGCTCATCAGTTGCTTCACATTGATGCAAATCTACTCGTTGGTCTGTCAAATAAGCGCAACAAGGACTTTCATACGATAAACAACATAATCTATGGAAAGCTGTGCAGCTCAAGCAAAGACACTTTAGCAGTTTATTTTTCTATGCAAATGGATTGACATTGTCACAGCAGTACAAAACATACCTAAAAACACCAAAATTGTGTAAAAAGTGTTAATCCAAGATCAATAACACCATCATTTCATTTCCACAGCATGCCAGCTGGAAAGGTGAAAGAATTCTTCAAAGTGAATTGAATTTTCAATGAGAAGCAAAGAAGCCAATGGGGATGCATGTTGTGCAGAACATACTTAGAAATGTGGCGACAATTGAAGGCAACCATTGCTAGGGCTAGTAGCAAATGGCATGTGCACCACAAAACAATGCAATGGATGTGTTCGTGAAGACTTTAGACCTACAAGACACATGAGATCTACAGTTAGTTCATCAACACACAAAAGCTTTCCTGGACAGCAATGCTAGCATGAGTGTTTGGGGGGACACTCATGTAAAGTAAAGAGCTTGTTTGCACCCCTGAAGACTGTTGTATGATTAAGAGACCTGCTTGTTTGGTGAAACAGTTCAGTTTACTGGAAATTATGGTGATGTTGATGCTTGCTGTGATGAACGATAATTCTTCACCGTCAAATCAACCAAACAAAGGACAAAATACAGCGAACAATACCTTAATAAAGAAACTTTCCTACTCTGATGTTTCACCAAAAGAATAGATGCTTTTACACGCAAATTTGAAAGTTATGAGTATTACACTACCGCAGAAATAGCTCCATGTTTGATCAACTGCTCCAACAAGACAATGAGCATAAGCATAAAACTCTGCCCTCCAGTGTCCAACAGGGATGTTGACCAATCCGTTCTCTTGTTTAACAGAGAGTATCCACTGTTGGAATACAGCATCCCAAAGGATG
>ENA-ORBV01005714-ORBV01005714.1-microbial-mat-metagenome-genome-assembly--contig:-NODE-5714-length-22594-cov-8.178221_pt1 | contig 22594 bp, 13 predicted proteins | sample MGYA00237777_ERZ505514 | MGnify/ENA primary metagenome ERZ505514 (study PRJEB26160, sample SAMN06269048) | microbial mat metagenome | isolation source: Oligotrophic lake microbial mat | place... | reverse complement strand
TGTATATATATATATATATATATATATAGTTTGCTGTATTGTGTTTGTGATTTTTGTTTTATCATCTTAATTGGAATGAACATGAAGAGGTATTTGTTGTCAGCAGTGTGTTGATGTTGTGTTTGCTTGGAGGTCTAGGTTTTTGTGTCATGGTGTCAGAATGAATGGCTTCTTTTTCTTTTTTCGTTGTGCGCACAAAAAGTCCCTTCTTGTTCCATATGCTGATTTTTGTTTTTTTCATTTCATGTCAACGCAACAAAATCATAATTATGTTTGCCATTCCAAATCCACCCATTCATTTGGCGGCTTTCTATTCATGATTTTATGATGATGACAGGAAGGAAATGATTTTTTCAGCTATTATACATTTTACGAAGGACGAGATTCGGCTGGTTCCAATGGATATCTCATGTATGTCAGTGAAGAAAAAGCCAGGAATTTAAATTTGGCCAATGTTACCTACGAAGAAGATGTTTTGGATTTCTATGCACAAGAAGAAAGTGATAGGAAGGCAGGAAAAGCGGTTCCAAGCAAGCCGAAAAAATATGATAGTAGCGACACTCCGGATGGAGATGATGACAGCATTATTATGGACAGCAAAACAACAACTACAGGAGGAGGAGAAGCTGAACCTGCAGCAGCAGCAGCTGCTGCCAATGAAATGAACAAAAAGAAGGAACCCTTTGTGTACATGGGATCGGCACCTACGGAAGCGGGACCACGCGATTCCATTCGTCTCGAAGGAAAACGACGCTTCAATCGCGGATTGTTCATTATTGATGTGCGACACATGCCTGCCGGGTGTGGCGTATGGCCAGCATTTTGGTTAACCGATGAATCCAATTGGCCCGTCAATGGTGAAATCGATATCGTGGAGGGTGTCAACTTTCAAAGTGTGGCCAAAACAGCCTTGCATTCCACCAAGGGATGCATCATGGATGATATCCCCGCCGGTGTCATGACGGGAGGATGGGACACTGCCGTCGGAATTCCAGATAAAAAAACGGGTATCCCCGACATGACGATGCGGTATGCACAAAATTGTTTTGTCTACGATCCCCATCAATGGCTCAATCAAGGTTGTGTCGCGGAGGACCGATCCAATGGAACCTTAGGCATTCCATTGAATAAAAAAGGAGGTGGTGTGTACGCCCTCGAATGGGATCCCGTCTATCGGCATATCCGAACATGGGTCTTTACACCACATAAAAAAGTCCCAGACAATTTACGGGATGCCATTCGAACAGCCAATCTGCCAACGGGCCAACGGATCATGCCCGATCCAGATCTTTGGCCTATTCCATACGGATATTTTGCGATTGGTGAGTGTCCTCATTTTGTGTCTGTGTATACAACAGTCGATCAACCATTGATTGCCTATTTGTTGATGTCGGAATAGGTTGCTAACGCGTCGATTCATTCTTCTTTTTTTTAATATTTCTCAGGAGAGGGGACGAACTGCCCATCCAATCATTTTAAAAACATGCGCCTTGTCTTTAATTTGGCGTTTTGTGGAAGTGTATCTGGAAACAGGTATCAGTTGGATTGCCCTGTCCAAGCCAAGCAGTTTGATACCTGCAATCAATATGTTGCTAGCGACCCCGAAGAGCTGAAGGAAGCATATTGGAAGGTTCGAGGTGTTTATGTGTATGAACGAACCTGGGAACGAGCATGGATGAAATAAGCCAGTGACATTGTTTTCCATTCCAAACGACCTTCGCAACTATGTGAATGTCTTGAAACAAAATATTGTTTGTAAAATGAACGTCAATCCGCACCATGCTCTGGTCCCTGAGGTGGATCCGATTGGCTCTGTGCCGTGCTTCTACAGAATTTCCCTTGTCTATGCTGCCGCGAAATGGGAAATGGTTTTGCTGTGGCTAATCGGAATGCTGGAAATAATCGCTTGTGCGCGCGGATATCGAGTCCAAGCCGATCCAAGGTATTCTTGACTGTCGCACCAGCCATCGAGGTCAACCGTCTGCTAGTCTACTAGTCGCTAGCTAGCTAGCTAGCATGCTTAGGAAAAGTGATTTTTATTTTTTCATCGGCATTCATCTGGGCAGCGCAAAAAGTCCTTGGATTATTATTATTACAGTATGAATTTCAGTTCTAGAGCATAATTTAGGTTGCTCATTTTTGTTAGTGTTATTATTGTCCATAATGGCTGGCTAGTAGATAAATCCTTTGGTCAACTCTCCTGGCTTCGTGTAAGGTGGTTGCGGCCACCGTGTTTACATTGTTTTATGCACTAAGAATGAGGGGGTGAACCACACTGTAGGTGGCTGGTCAGTCGGCGCTGACCAAAACTGGCAAAAAACCGTCGGGCTACCTGCTCTGTAACAGTGGGCTGTGAAATAGTAGATAGATGTGATTTTGTTCATTTACCAACAAGGATCAGGCGAGTTCAAGGGAGAGGCAAGGAATAAACCCACAAATCACTAAACACAGCTTGGTGCTTCTGAGCTAGTCTTCGTGTCTTTCAAAACCGAACTGCCATGTCCTGTCATGGCCGCCTCTGCCAATTGGAGTCCGGCGGAAAGAGTAAGTGCTGCAACTGTTGTTGCTGGTCTTCTGCCTGCTGGTCTTGCGACAACTGTTGCTGCTGCTGTTGCAGAAGCTGCTGTTGGTGGCGTTCCTGCTGCTGTTGAGCACCATTTTGGTATTGTACAAGCAGCTGCTGTTGTCTGGCAAAAATGTCTTGAGGATTCTGAGCAGGAGGAGCAGATGCAAGCTGATATTGCTGCTGCTGCTGCTGCTGAGACTGCTGCATTTCAAGTCGTTGCTGTTCCAACATTTGTTGCTGCTGCAGAAGATTTCTTTGCATCTCTTGAGTTTGCGAAATCAAATCATTCAGCTGGCGCTGATGCTCTTCCAGTTGTACTTGAGGAGAAGAGCGTGCGCTTTGTGGATGCGGTTGTCCCTGTGCCTGAGCTCTTGTACTACTACGACCCTCTGGAAGTCCTCCAAAGCTGTGTTGCTGTCGTTGATCACCAGACGAGGCAACGGGGAATCTACCATACGAAGAAGGAAGAGGAATTTCCACCAGTCCAGAGCCATCGCCGCCAAGTGAAAGATCCCTAGACTGTCCCTCAAGCTGCTGCATATGAGGCAACCTTGCTGATGCTGCTAGCAATTGAAACTCTCCGCCTGCGGAAGAGGAGGAGGACCGGGACCCCGCCTGTTGTAGGATCTCATGAGGTGGATGTTGGTGGTCTGGCCTTTGCTGCAGAGAAGCAAAGGCGGAAGAAGGAACCTCTTCAATATTTCTGTGCTGGGCCACGGGTGCCAGGAAAGGCTGCAGGTCGGAAGGCCACGGTGCGGGATGCAAGCGCTCTGTAGATGGCTCCTGCCATTCAACATGTTCGTGATGATGATGCTGCTGATGATGAAAGGGCTGCGCGGCAACGAGTCCTCCCCGACCGGAAATAAGTCCTCCCCGACCAGACGCCCGCGGACTGAGACCTCCCTGGGACGGGTGGCTACTAAGAACCTTTTCTCGAGAAGCATCCGCGTCTCCCGTGCTATGCGGGGACGACCGCGCAAACTCCGCGCAGCTGCTTTCGTTGTAAAAGTCTGGCTCGGAGAGCTTGGCTTGTGGCTTTCTTCCCCGCTTCCCACATTTGATTTTGGTATTGTGGATCGTCTTGGCCATTTCTGGGTTCTCGCGAACAAATCTACCAGAGGGGTGATAGTAACCTACAAAAGACGCAGAAAAAACGAAAAGGGAGATATTAGATATAGTATCAGCTGTCATTAGTGGGGATTGACATGACAGTTTCGCGTTACTTACCACCCTGATCCGGACCTACATAGGGACCAATGCAGAAGCAATTCAATCCTGCTGGTGAGACTTGATGCATTCCAAAACGTTCAAAAGCCAAAAGACGGAGGACGTACTAGCACATACCTTTTCGACAAAGCTTGCGAAAGCCATGTTTGTGAAGCTGGCGTTCAAATGTGGTGTATTTGAGTCGGCAAAACCACCTATACATACATACCAAAGAGACGATAGCAGTGAGCATTTCGAAAGGCTCGCCATTGCATCACTTGCATGTCACGCTCGAAAAAACGACTGCACACGTACCTTGGTATTATCTTGTCGATGAACTCATGTTTTTGCTTGATGAGAAAGCATCGTCCATGAGGCTGCCAACTTACAACTTGATTGAGTTGATCATCACTTTGGTCGACGGTACACAACATCTCGTGCAGCCGCGAGGGGAAATGATTAGCATCCATGCTACTGGGAGCAGTTAAGGCTATTCTGGGTTGATAAACGTTGTGTATTAAAGAAAGTCTACGCCGATTCTGTATCGTCTGCATTAATCTTATGCTTTATGAGGGAAGAGTGAGAGAAGCAAGGCACCTAATTTTACAGACTCGGAGTTATTCGGAGGAAAGTGCTACAGTAGTGTAAAATGTGTAATAAAACTTCAAGACATTTTGCGGGATTGTTGGATAGAGGCAAAAAACAAGAAAACGAACTCAGGTGATACAGGCGGGTCATGTAGGCAACACCCACCTCTAAAGTGTACTAGTAGCTAGTATACTTCTACTTGTACTGCTCCTACTTCATGTGACTACTACTACTGTAGAGTACTACGGCATGTCACGAGTACCGACGACCGACGATTACCAAATTAGAGGGTCAAAAAGCTACTACTTCTTCTGTAGAGCTGCCGTAGCTGGCTGGTAGTGGATCTGCGAGTACGAGCACGTACCGCATAAAATCAAGCTGGTTACCAAGCTCAAGATAATCACAGATAGAGAACTTCAATGTGTGATTGGCATCAGACAAAACTCGAAAGGTACCATCTGTAATTAAATTGCCTACCCGTGAATGAGTCTATCCATTTTATGTACAGGCACTGGTTTCCAGGCTTCCTATAAAGGGGAACTAACGTTATTGGGCCGGTGTTGGATATCTATAGTCGTGAGATACCAAGGCCGATTTTTGGTCAGTGACCGTGTTATGATTGTTTTGGAACACCTAAGAACTACGGTCTGGAACCTAGTAGAAGCGACAATGCATACTGTTAAGTTTACCTTTCCTGCTGACGAAAAGAGGAATAGCACTTGAGCGGTTGAGCCCCAGTCATGAGGACAAAGAGAAGCATAGATTTAGAAAGTGGCCTCCCCTTCACTTTTGATCCAGTAATGTCCCTGGGAAATTTAAGGCTCAATGCCCATCAAAAGTGACCAAAGACGAAACGTAAGATGTCTGTTAGTTCCGCTCGTTTTCTCACCATTTCGCAGCCGTTAACCGTTCCGGATGCGGAAACGGATGCGGGGTCGCGCAACGCCGTCTCTTGGTTCGCCGCCCTGTTGCCGGTGCTACGGTACCTTCTGGCAAGGGACCTGCCAAAACAAACAGAAATCGAACAGCTCAGACAAACTGGCATGCTCAGAGAGAACGGGTTGTTAGTAGCTACTAGCTAGCTAGCTAGGCATAGCGGTGATTATGGAAAAAAAGACTCAGCCACATCTACTGTATTGCTCTTACTTTCAACCTCCAGAAGTGGGAAAAGGCCTCGGCACAATGTGATACTCACGTTTGCAGAAATTCGACCTTTATGACATACGAGCCTTTTGGCCTTTTACACCGCTATCTCGGCGCGGGGAAGGAAGTGTCAGTCTTATGTCAGCACTGTACTGCCAGTTGGAGTAGTGGTGCACCCTGGGTGGAGAGGGAAGCCAACATGATAGTAGACTACGGAGAGTAGCTAGCTGTAATCTCACTAATCTGACTACTAGTAGCAACACAGCCAGTGAGAGGTGGTGGTTTTGGAGTTCTAGCCAAACAAGGCGGAGCAATAATAGAGTAGAGAAGTCGTGCTTTTTGGCCTATCAGCTGTTTCGTGATCCCTACTGGACTTGCCTGGACGTGGCAACCGTAAGACAAATGGATCATGTCGCCGTGTTGAATTATTCACGTTCCAGGATGATGGATCAGGATGATTGATGAGTCCAAACGATGATGGATAAGTACAGTGCTGAAGTTTCACAATTCAAACCGCATCTGCACCTCGGGGTAAAAATGGATTATACTCTGCGAAATTAACAGCTATATTTTTATTTACCCCGAGGTGCTGTAAGCTACTTTGAAGTAGCTAGTCCTGTAGTATTTATCAGTCGTCCATGCTCTGGGTCGCGTTCGGTGATTTAACCTTGGCGTTTAGCCTCGAAAACTCATTTTCGTAGCTAGTATGGTTTTAGATTGGTCGAGTTGCTACTGTAGTACTGGCTCGTCTAGCAGTAGAAAAGCAGATATCCTTGTGCCGGTCAGTTCCGTATGGCACTCAAGAGCAACACGCCGGCGTTGACAAGATCAATGATATTGGCTAGTAGTTAGTAGGGTTCTGAGTCGGCGGCAAGTTGGGGCGCTTGTGGGCAATCATATCAGCCAATAGACCTGGTTCCAACGCAACTTCATGTAGCATGATATGAAATTTCTCTTCTTGTCGTGCGTCCCAGAAAAAGTGTAAGCTCAGTGAGCATTTCCGCTTGGTAAACACTAGCTCTGTTGTACTCAGGAATGCCCACATTTCTGATTGGACAACGTACGGGTCGATGGTACGTAATAGATTTTCAACAGGCAAGATGGTATGATCATCGTGTTGGACATGGGGAGGGAGACGTCCAAGTCCTGAATTGGAAGCCATCTGTAGTGGTGAGCTACCATCATGAATGTGCAACAGCAAAGATTTTGGTTGCAAATTGCCGCTTTCCATAATCAAGGTCTCGCTACAACTTGCAGAGACAACGCCGACACGAATATTGCAGGACTTTGTATCATCGGCAGTTGTAGTGATGAGATGGCGAGGAGGTCGGCATCCTTTGTTCCGCGTTAGAAACGTAGCAGAATCCCACACGTCTCCCAATGTAAATGTAGAACACGGGTAAATATTTTCGTCATTATCATCATTGGCATTTCCTCCAACGCGTCGCAAAAATGGATATAAAGAGGTTCCCTGAAGTGGATGAATCGCAGTCCACATCCACCGTCCGTCGCAATGGACATCAATCAAGAGAACTGGGGTTCGGAAAGTAAAGGAGCTCATAGGAGTTGATATGGAGGTAGTATAACTTTCTGGTTGTTTTGGAGGACGATTTTCTCGTGCGTGTAAAAAAGGTCCCCACCCTCCACACCACGAGGCAACTGTATTCCAAACATCCTCTTCCGTCCCATGCGCAACCAGATCTTCGCCAAGAGAAGGAGTCAAAGCTGCTTTGACCTTCTCAAAAGAATAGTCATCGGCAAAGCCATCCAAACTGCCATCACTATGACAAATAGGCCAACTTCGTGAGCTCTTTCGTTTCCATTGATTCTTTCGAGATTCCAGCTCTTTGCACGCAGATTGTCGACATTTTCCATTGCATCCTCCCAGCTGGCAAACTTCCTTGACAGTAAGAAACTCGCAAATGACCGGCAAAACTTCAGCCAAGAGATCTTTTGTAAAAGGCATGTTCCATGTGCGGCTTATGTTGCTTGTATACAAAGCATGCGATTAAATTGTTCTGTGTAACTGGAACCTTTGGGTGGCTATTGTATTTCTTATGTCGTTTAGCTGTAGTCGGCTGAAGCATCATCTTGATGCTGTAGAACAAGATCCAAATTTTCAGGATCTGTTTCAAACAGATCAAACACAAGGAAGCACACTAGGCCCACTTCCCTGCCATGTTCATCAACAGTTCATTGACAACCTAGCTAGTGGTACACTCCACCTCAACAGCTACAATTTTGCCAGTAGCCAGTAGCTACCACATGTGCTGCCAGTGTTAGCAAAGCAAGCTCCAGCTATGCTGTGCACTGGCAGTCATTGTCAGCTGTCCAACCAAAAATTGTTTGCTGTTTTGTCTTTTTTCAGCCCCGACCAACTCTCGCTAGATGTCTCCTCTGGAGATAAATTCAGTTACATTTGATGATGCTATCACATTTTTCTTTCTCTTCTTGTTGCTGGTGCAACAGCTTGCAAGCTTTGGCATTGATCTTTGTCCGTGCAACCGAAATTGCGTTGTTTAGCTTTCTCACCACACTTTTGTCAGATGTTTTAGTTCTGTCCATTTTGCAAAACATTGTTTGTATGACATAATCTTTGTCAAGAAGTGCATGGCCTGAAATGAACCTCATCTTGTAAACCTTTTTCATTGAGAACACAATCCATTTGGCAGGACAAAAGCGCCAACCGTGCCTAACAACTTCACGTGTGAATGTCTCATTCTAACTGATTCAACTGTCTCATTGTTTGAGCTTTTGAAATTGCTTCAATGCAGGAATCGAATAAAAATTGTTGCTGATGTTTTGATAAATGGATGACTTTGCCTGTGATTCATTCCAAATTGAGTCATGATTCCAGTTCGAGATCCGGAGCTGATGTGCATCCTGGAAGATGCAAACAAGATCAAAGTGAAACATTCTGCAGGGAAACACATGAAGGGAGTTTCCATGGCATGTTCCATCATGATGCTGAATGTCTCCATGGACTTGTGGTGACAATGATTGATGCAATGAACAAAACATGCGCATTGTGCAATCAATCTTGCTGACAAGATCAGCAATCTTGTCAAACAGATCAATGAATGCGGAGCAAACTGCAGATCACTGCAATGCTCATAAGTCTCTCATTTGTGCAAAATTGCAATCTGTTTTGTTGGTGAAAAACTTCAGAGTAGGAAACTTTGTCTTCAAGGCATTTTCTTTGCCATTTTGTCCCTTGTTTGTGGTCATTTTGCGGTGAAGAATTATCGTTTATCAGTTTTGTCTCAAAGTCAGATTTTGACTTGGCACAAAAGAACCAAGGTGAAATTGTAAAACACTCACAATGGCTCACAGGACAAGCAATGAAGTTTGATCACCACTGTTAGCTCCAAAGAACTTCCAATGCGCAACTTGAAGCCCTCGAGGGCGTGTGAACTCATCAGTGGAGATGTGTCCTAACAAGCACATTGATTAGCACATGAATGCACACTTTCTCATTTTGCCCCACAAATTTTTACAGATGAAACACTGACGGCAGTGACATCCAAGCTCTGATTTCCTACCCTGTGAGTTGCCACTGTGATGTTCCCCTCATGATGTCGGCAACCACTGTGACATGTTCCTTGTGTGACATGCCCCTTGTGTGACAGACAGACATGCATGCAGACATACAGATGAATAAAACTTTGACAAACACCAAACTGAAGTTGAGTGCAATTGATTATCCTACTACTAGCTAGTAGTAGTAGTGAAGAATCAAAAGCTTTGATGTTTGTACTTTTTTTGTCTGTCCTGCTCGGAGGCTTGCAACCATGAATTTGATTCTTAGCGTCACGTAGGGATTTTACTACCACCCGGGCAGGAACTATGCAACCACTGACGCTAAACTACGCAAACTGACGTAAACTGACGCTTGGCCGCACGAATCGAATGGGATCTTCTCAAAAGAGTTCTCATTTTATTTGCTTCCCATCGATCAAAGGAAAGATTTTTAAAATGGATCTTGACACCTCGGTTCTCGCTATAAGAACCGAAACGTACAATAGTCACACCGCAACTAAGTTTCTATGAGTGTGTGAAGATCTACTTAGGTCCGAAACGACGTTGGAGTTCCGATTATTATTTGATGGGTTGATACAGATAACCAAGCAAGCCACATCAACACTCCAAAGGGTGCGTTGAGAGCCAGCTGGGTTGAGTCCAGTCAAGCTGTGTTTTTGTGGGTGGTTGATGGTTGATGGATGGATGAGAACGCCGATGATCAATAACAACAACGAACAGACATACAAGAGCTCATGCATACAAGTTTCAGTGTGTTACTGTACCGTAGGAGCTTGTGTGCATCGCATTGCATTTCCGATGCTGTGTAGCGCGGCGTAGCGTGCGAGCCATCAGACATGGAGTGAGATAGGATTAATAATAAGAACTCCTTTTATTTTACGGTTCTCTACCTGCAGCAGCTAAATAGCTAGCTAGCACCCCACATGCTGCATCTCTTGCTTGTGCTTTTCAAGAGAGCCTGACCCATCCATCCATCACAATGATGATGGCTACCTTTCAACAGCAGGACGGTGGTCCCTCCAAAGATGCGGCTGCATCGGACAAAGGGGGAGGCAGCGCTGTGGAGCAGCAAGAAGAAGGCCCCACAGCAAGACCCAACAAGCGGCAACAGGAAATGATTTCGACGTCTCCATCATCGGGAGGACTACTACTAGTAGAAGAGACGGAAGTTGCCAGTGCAGGTGCCGGTTCCAGTAGATCTACTGGTGGTACAGGCTATGCGAACCCTCCTTTTCTCCCACGCCATGAGCAGCAACAACAACAGCAAGGGCCCGACAACCTTACTACTACTACGGCGGGCACTCCCACTAGTATTACGACGGGCATGGGTAATAGTAACAACAAAGCAAGCAATAGCAGTAGCAACACCGATCATCACATTGCTACTGCGAAAGAAACTACCATCGGTGTGGGTGCCAGTGAAGCCACTACCAGTACTAGTAGCCTGAAAGAGCAACAGCAGTACCATCAGCAACAAGTGGTCTATGTGAACAGGGCCAAGCGAGCAGCCTCGGAGGGTTCTTCATCCTCCTCGATGGCTGCTGCTGGCACGGCAGGAGCTACCACTCCTCCTCCTTCGGAATCCGAAGCCGCCGCCGCCGCTGCTGCTAGTCGAGCAAGGGAGTTGCGTCTTTCACGCATCAAATCGGCGGCCAGAGCCATTACAGAAGAGTCATCTCCTTCCTCCCTTCCTGTGACTACCTTGGACGCAGAAGAAGTCTTGGCGGCGGCAGCAGCAGCAGCGGCCGCTGTGAATGCCTCTAGTAGTGACACGAGTGGTAGAAATACTAATTCAAGTCAAGCGACTGCTAGCATTACTACTACTACCAGTAGCATTGCACACGGACCAGGAACCGCCACGACCACTGGCACCACCAAGCTCATGCCAACCTTTCCAGCTTTGACGACGACGACGACGCCTACGCCTGTGGAAGCGAGTCCTACCCCCACCGGTACCAGCGCTGGGGCTCGTACTTCTGCTCAAAGTAGGAGCGGCGCCGGTCAGCAGCAACCCGAGGGGTCTCCCATGTCCACGTCCTCGCCTGCCCCCACGCCTAGGAGTGTTAGTGTTGTCAACATGGACAGGAATCACCATAATAGTACTCCTCCTACTAGTAGTAGTAATGTCAACGAGGGTAGTGGCGGTGCCCTTGGGCAGTCCAAGACGAGTACCCCCGTGAGTCCTCCGACGACGGCCGGGTCAAGTCTCAGTGTCCTCCAAGGCGGCAGAGCTGCGGATCATGGGATTATGGGAACTCCACCTTCGGCCGCAGCCTCCTCCTATCAGTCGTCTGCGGCAAACACACCTTTGGTCATGCTACCGCCACCACCGACTGCCGCACAAGTCCAGCAACTTCAGCAGCAGCATCCAGCCGCAGCAGCACAGCGACAAGGCTCGATGCAGCATTCGGATATGTCTGTTTCTACCCGGGGACGGAATGATAGTTTTAGCAGTCACAATACAACCGAAGGCAACGTCAACAACAGCCATACTACTGGAACTACTAGCACTGCTACTAATGGCCAAGGTCACAATCGTAGTCACAGTACCAACACTGCTGCATTAGCTACTTCGACGACAACGCCGGGAGTTCGTGGAGTTCCACATATCTATCATGATTATGCTCAGGTACCGGATGCCGTCGGATATGTTCGTAAAAAGACGGGAGGTGTGACGCAGCCCTTTCCGGAAAAATTGCATGAACTCTTGGAACAAGAAACCACCGATGACTTTCAACACGACGTCAATGGCATTGTCGGGTGGTTGCCACATGGGCGAGCCTTTTTGGTACGAAAACCAAAAGAATTCACACAAGATGTCATGCCCAAGTACTTTCGACAGACCAAGTTGACTTCGTTCCAGCGGTACGTTCTTTTTTTTAAATCAGCAAATCAGAAAAAAACCTTCCTTTCGATAACCATTTCTTACACTCCAACCTCTCTTGCACACGAATTGAATGGAACCAGGCAACTGAACTTGTATGGCTTTCGAAGACTCACGCAAGGAACAGATGCTGGAGCATACTATCACGAGCTTTTCTTGCGAGGAAGACCTCAACTCTGTCTCCGGATGGTACGGCAGAAGGTCAAAGGAACGGGACACAAGCAGCCGGCGGATGCTCAAACCGAGCCCAATTTCTATGCGTTGCCGCCTCCCACTGGTGGAGGAAGCCTCAGCAATGTTTCTAGCCCAGTTATGAAAGCAGCAGTGGCACCGGCGGCTTCGCCACAGGCTCCCATTGCACCTGCACCGCCAGCAGCCGTACCAGCGTTGGCCCCACCGCTACTACCTCCACCTCCTCCTGCCAATGCTACGAGGAAGACATCGCCTCCTCCTCCCGATCCTCCGGGCAAAGCCACCGTGGTGCGGACTGGCTCTCCTGAAAGAACGACTCCTCCCATGCTACATGCAGCGACCGCATCTATGCTCGCCATGGCCCAACAAGTGGAAATGTCTCCTGACACGCGAGGAGTTCAAGATGCTGCCGTTCTGTTAAAAGGAATTGCCGCGGGTCTTGCCCCAGGACGATTGGCCAGTATCAACCCAAACTCGGCCATTCCGTACATGGGGGCACCCCCAGCAACGTCCCTCCGAACGGCTGCTGTGTCTGGCATTGCAAGTAACTATGCTTCCCCTCCGGCTCGGTCATCCTATTCGAGTCTGTTGTGGGGTGCAGGAACGCCCGCGCCTAGTCCGGCCATGGGACCCGCTGCCGCTTCTCCAGCTCCTGCGCCTTTTTTGTGGCCTCCAGCGCCAGCAGCGGCATCTACCCAACAACATCAAAAGGAACAGCAACAGCCATCGAATGGCGCAGGCAGTGATCACCAAGATGAAACTCTTCCAGATGCCTCGTAGAATGATCCACAAGACGCGCTGTAGGACACAGGAGAGGTTTGGGCAATTTTCCATCATGCTTGTACCACCTAGATCAGAGGACGCATGGGCAAGAACAACAAAAAGGAAAAAGAAACAAGGGTTCCGCTTGTCAAGTTCCCGGACGGTTAAGCCACTGAGCAGAACTGTCATCAAGTTCTACAAAACGGAATTCGCGTGGTACCTTGGGGTTTTCTGGTGCTGCCAAAGAAAGTGACTCTTCATACAAGCTAGAAGACTGCCACTTATACTAGCCCCTATCATAGTGTTTTCAACAATAAAACTGCACGAATAAAATAATACACAAGGTTCTGTATCATCAACAAAAATATAGCGTTTTTTAGATATGTACTACTGCGGTCTCTTCATATTTCCACAAGTCTACCAGGCCGGTTTCCGGTCAGATCGGTAACTCCATACTCCGAGTTGCTCTCGAGATCAAATTCGTCCTCCAGCGAGCATACTCCCTCCGATGCATCGCTCATGCTATTGTTACGTTTGCGCTTGCCCCTTGAGGTCGTCGCCCATGCCTTCTTTCGCCAGTTAGAGAGCGATTCTGGTGGCTTTGAGTCTTTTCCTCGTGACGCCACCTGCTCACGTCCGTAATCACATGGAGATGGCTTCTGCTCTCGTGCTTGCTTGTTGATAACTGCAGACTCTTCAAGCACAAATACATCATCACCATGTGATAGGCTCTGAATTCCCAAAATCGCACCATCTGCTTCACGTTCGGATTCTTTCTCGTCTTCATTATTATTGTCGTCGCTGCTGCTGGTTGCAATCGGCGGCAGGATGGGAGTGACAGAAGAAACCTCGATCGTGGATCCAAAAGTTTCAAAGGAGTTCGTAGCGATTGTGGAATGGTCGTAAAAGGACTCGTCCGCGGCAATAACAGCCTTATCGTGGCTGTTGCCATGACTTTCCCAATATTCTCGACAGCACAGGGGCGAATCCAATCCCTGCATGATACGGTTGATCCAGCTTTCTGGATCATTTCCAATTCGAGTCGCAACGGCGGTCGAGCGGCTGCCAGAGGTAGAGGGCTGGCTCAAATTCGACGTAAGGTTGGAGCTTTGGCGCGCAGAAATTCCGATAGGATTGCTCTCAACACTAATCTTGACTCTTTTATGCCTACCCGTATGACTGTTCGACTTGTTTTGTCCAGTGCGGGAATCTTCGTCGTGTTCCGCAGATGCAACAGCAGCCAAATCTACGGACGAAGAGCTTCCTGGGAGATGAAATCTGACACGCCGACCAGATTTCTCATTCGCGGCCTGAGCAATACAAGTAGAGAAGAGGAGGAGACAATCGGCTGAGCAAGGAAGACTTCCGACAAAATGTATGTATTGCACTGACGAAACAGCTTACCTCTGCATCGCGATTTCGAAGGATAGAAACAGCCTGATTAGTGGTTGTATTATTGGGAAAGTGCCTCGTTTGATTTTTTGATATGTCAGAATGGCTGCTGAGAGCATCCGCATCGTCCCCTTGGCGCGACTTTTTACAAGGAACAGATCTGCACGAATACGCACGCCACCAGACAACTGCCGTTGCGGCTAACATGAGTAACGCAAAAAGAGCCGAGAGGGAAACAGCAATAATTCCGAGGCGGTGCGTATTGTCGGCACGTCTATGGATTGTGGAAGTAGCTGGTCCACCATTACTCGAATCGGTGTCGTTGTCGATGCGAGAGAGAAAGACTTCAGAGACGCTGTCAACCTCAAGTTCGATGTCGGCCCCAGAGACGCTGTCGTTAGAGACGCCACTAGTCTCCTCATCATGATACTGAGGATACGCCCCAACATAATGATAGATACGAATTGGAGTGCGTGTAGGCGTTGGCGTTGGAGAATGACTCGTTGCATCATCGGCAAGTTTGCGCCTTCGAATATGCTGCTGCGGCCCAATACTCTTGTCGTAGCTTGGTGCTTGTCTAGCGCAACCCATAAGAGCCAACAACGCGAGCATCCAAACCGCACTTATTAGGCGACGACAATGTATCATACCTGTCGGGTTCGACATTGTGGTGCCGGTCGAAGATCCCATCGTCATGGTGGCTTCGATTTTTATCTTTTGAGGGCAATCGTATATTTAACTTAGGATCAACGCATCTGTAAATGTGGTAAATCAAGCATCCACTGCGGGTAATCGTGGCAACTCAATCAACGAAAAATGAGATCGACACGACTCCGCAATACATACAAACGGAATGTCCACGATCGATGTTCCCCACGATCTTGTTGCGATGGAGGTGAGGGGAGAATACAATGGAGGTACGCCCAGCGAACGCGCCACATATGAAGACCGTTAACTTCTTCTTTAGAATGATAGGCAACATGCGTATGATGGAGGTCCATAACAGCGGCTCTTCGCCCCACGTTGGCCGGCGTGCGACGCCAGAGGAAGAACCACGTGACCGATGCTCTTTCCTTGGATATAAAGGTCCCACCCCTATTACTCGAGCAATTATCAGTATTGTCAGCCCCATCAAGACGGGGCCCCATCAAGTTCGAATTGCTGCCAGAAAGATGGCCGTGTGGGTGACTGCCTCAGAAGGTACCGTTTTCATCGATATCTAACTGGCGAATAGGTTCTAGTTCTCAAAAGGCAGACCCCAATCCTGACTTATTCCATCGGTTCCGTGACTGCTGACCATTCCCACCCCCACCTCTCTCCTGTCGGCTTAGTTTGGCCAATTGCCGCAATTCTTCTGGAATGGGACGTCCTTCTCGCTCCATTGCCCCCAATAAGACATGCCCGAAATCTGAATCCTTTGGAATTCGCAGCAAGGTGTACGCAGATCCTTGTTTTGGTTGTTGGTCGTCTTCACCATCGTCCGTACTGTCCTTGCTGGTAGACAATCGTCCTGCTCGACCCACACGATGAACAAAGACGTCCAAGTTCTTGGGCGGATCATAATTGATGACAGTTTCGACTGCTTTGATATCCAACCCACGAGAAGCCACGTCCGTAGCAATCAGGACGACCTGCTGCTTTTTGGTAAATTTGCGCAAGGCAGCTGTCCGATCCGACTGGTGCTTATCTCCATGCAGTGTCACACAGGTAATGCCTTCGGGTAAGGAGGGTTGCACATTCTTTAACAGCTCTTCGCATCCATCCTTGGTCGCCACAAAGACCAATGTCCGTCCAACGCCACACAAGACGGGCAACATTTGTTGCAACCACGATAATTTCGCAGCATCGGATGGCACCACCATGACGTGTTGTTGAACGTGAAGTGAGGCCCGTCCAGTTGTCCCCACCGCAATTCGAATGTAACTTTCCTCAATGTTGTTGTTGTAACCAATGCCTCTCTTTCCGCTTCCACAAAGCCATTGCTGCGCTACCTTTTCAATCCTATTGGACATAGTAGCACTCAGCATGAGAGTTTGTCGATCAGGCCTGATATTTTCTAATATTTGGTTCACTTGATTGGAAAAGCCCATGTGCAAGAGTCGGTCACTTTCATCCAATACTACCATGGTGGTTCGTTCCAAGGACAGGCCCGTCAATTTTTTGGATGTTGATGCCGCAGCATTTTGTTGCTGTTGCTTGGTGGCCAAGACATCCAAGAATCGTCCAGGAGTGGCCACCACAATTTCCACTCCTCCTCGTTGACGTAATTGTTGTGTCAGTGGATATCGACCCATGCCACCAATAATGGTGAGCGATGTCCCACCCAGACATTGAAGCATACTTTGAGCATACGTCTGAACTTGCAATGCCAATTCTCGTGTCGGTACCAAGACCAATCCAATGGGTCCCGTTTCGCCGTTTTCCAAATGACGTTGATCGCAAACATGTACCACCATGGGCCAAATATAGGCCAAGGTTTTGCCGCATCCTACGTTTGAATTTTATTGTTCCAGTGGCACACACACAAAAGTGAGCAAACGTTGGTTGACGTCACGATTGTACGACAAAATACAAAGAGTTTTGGGCGTATGGGACTCACCGGTTGGTGCCGTAATCAATGCGTCGTGCCCCCCTAAGGCGACGGCGAGTGTTTGAGCTTGGACCGGTGTCGGATGGTGATAACCAGATTTGGAAATGTGTTGTAAGAGAGCCTGATCCATGACGGTATTTAATTGTTGAAATTCATGAATGGGAGGGATGGTGATGGTCTGGTGGTGATGGGACTGGGAGTTTACGGTAATGCTATGCTCTTGTCTCCACGCTTGATCTTGTTGACTTGCTGTAGTAGAACTTGGCTTCCAGAAGACTTTTTCAAACTTTTCGTATTGCATTTGTTGATGATCGACTTGGTCCAATTGAATGTCCACATGTTTGGAGCGTTTACGGCGACTCAAGTCATCCTCCTCCTCGTGGTCGTCATGGTCATTGTCGTCTTGCTGTTGCGTGTTATTATCGTAAGCACCAGCTTTGTGAAAGGTCTGCTGCAATTTTCGTTTGGCCAACGCGGATCCTTTCAAAAATCCATCTTCGTCCACCTCGTTGTCATCATCATTCTGTGAATTGTTTTTACTTGCTGCTGGTGGTGGTGGCATGTAGTCATCATGTGCTGTATTCCAATGGCTCGTCGCTTCTTCTTCATTGTCCAAGTCCAAGCGACCCGGTTTGGGTTTGGCGGCAGAAGTGTTGCCAGTCGAATTCGCCGCAGCACTAGTAGTAGATGCTGCGGGGTTGCCCAAGCTCTTCATGTAGGCTTCCAGAGGATCTTCCTCTTCTTGCTCGCCATCGTTTTTCGCCGCCAGTTCGTTGCTGCTGAGAAAGGCTGCTTTCTTTGGTTCCTCTTCATCACTACTATCCTCTTCATCAAACCAACCCATACTAATGTTTGTTGTCTTCTATCTTCTATGCGTACTGGCTATCGTTCATAGCTAGCGTGCTGATCGAAGACAGGAGTTGGGTTAGAAGTTAGAGCATCCATCCAGTGAGTCTGAGTGTCAGTTGAGTATGAATGCTTTAAAATAAAGTGTAGAAGAAAACCCCCAAATTTGAAAGGGGGAGGGTGTGCGTTCACAATTGTCATTGGCGTGAAACTCGTGACTAATGAAGTCAAAATATTGGTTCGTGATGAAGGAAGATCTGGTGTCCCCCAAACTAAAAGGGGCGAGGAGACTTGTGGCTCGTGCTTACTTCGACAACAATTATTATTTTATTGAAGTCACGAACACAAAACTAGCAGACGAAAGAAACCAAAGCCAAAACCCAAAAGTACTAGTTCATTAGAAGGTAACAAACAGCAATGTCAGAGCAAGACAATAAGTTCGCTGCTCGCCTCCAGAGTGGCATCCAGACGGCCGAAGCCTGGGATGATGATCCATCGCTTCTCGCTGAATGCCGATTGATGATTCCCTTTGCCCAACTCATGCCAGAGCTTTATAGTGAAAGTACGTCTGGTGGTAATGGCACTGCTGCTACTGCCGTTGCTAAAGAAAGTCCTTATAAAAGTGACAAGGATCACATGTATCAAGGCAATGTTCTCTTTTTGAAGCGACTGGCCGTTTATTTTAAAAAGGAAATGACCTGGGTCAATCAACCACCGTGCCACAAGTGCCAAAGCACGGAGCATATGCAAGCCAAAGAAACACGAGGACCTCAATCACAAGAAGAAAAGGAAGGACAGGCCAGTCGCGTGGAAGTCTATCACTGTCAAAATTGTTCTGCTGCTGGCGCAGCTGACCCAGTGGTAACAACCTTTCCTCGATACAATTCGGTCCGAAAATTGCTCGAGACAAAACGTGGCCGGTGTGGTGAATATGCCAATTTATTTGGTTTGTATTGTCGCGCGGCAGGCTTTGAAACACGCTACGTCTCCGATTGGACGGATCATGTGTGGGTAGAAGTCTTGTGCAATAATGGCTCGGAATGGATCATGGCCGATGGTTGCGAAGGCATCATTCAAGAACCGAGCATGTACGAACACGGATGGGGCAAAAAATTGAACTATGTCGTGGCCTACCAGGCGGGAGGAGGTGTGGTGGATGTCGCACCACGATATACCCGCAAATTCCATACACCCGAATTTCAGGAACGTCGACGACAAATCACGTCCTCCGAGGCCAACTCGGATGCCATCATTCGGCAGTTTCACGATCGCATGATTCAGAATTTGCCCAGCAAGAAAAAGGAAGAAATAAATCGACGCCGAAGTATGGAACAGGCACAACTGGACCAGTGGAAGAATACGACCGAGTGGTCCGAAGCGGAAAAGTCTGGTCAAGGAAGAATATCGGGTAGTTTGGAATGGCGTGTCCAACGCAACGAAATTGGAAACAACAACAACAACAATACTGAAACTGACAAAAAGAAATCGTCGGTCCAATCTCTCTGCGTGGAACAATTCTACCCCACGGGCTCTTCGGTCTCTATTTCGGTGTACCCAAAACCACAAGCTGGGATCATCGTGTCCGGCACGAATTGTGATGTAGGACAACCCCACTGCATCTCGGCAGTCATCGTGGACGATGTTCATCTTGGATGTATTTTGCAGAGTCGATCCTTTTCTCTTTGGGGTGATTTGGCTGCGTTTCTACAAACAATCCCAAGCGGACGCATTGTCGCTTTCAAGGGAAGAACCAAAGAGAAAGCCTTTCCCGAAACATTGGAAAAGCAAATGGAAGTCTTGGCAGGGTTTCGTCTTCCGACAAAACCAGGCGACGGCGTGGTTTATTTGGGACGGCTCATGTCAGGAGCCCCTCCAGAATGGACCCAATGCACTACCTTCACCAACGCTGATCCCTCGGAAGTACAGGTGCATTTTTCCGATGTTTCGCGTTCGGAAACCAAGTTGAGAACCGAACCCAAAAAAGTACCACAGCGTGTTGCGGGGCGTCTCCCCGAATCTGCCATGCCTTTGCAGACGCAGTTATTGGCTACCGACTCTCAAAAGCGCATGGCCTTTCTCGCCCATGCCAAAACAAATCCTGACATTGTCGGATACACTACCAAAAATGGTTGTCCCGTGTACTTGATGAACAATGCGTCCTTCCCGTTTCAAGAAACACCTGGAGACTGGACGTCCTTTCATTTTTTACCAGAAGAACTGGTACCCGAAGGCGACGATGGTGCTGCTACCGGATCCACTATCGGCGAGCCAAACTTTCATGTCCCATTAGAGGAGAACTTTTTCAATACGCTCATGGGACCGTCTCTTCTCGTAAAGACGGGCCGGGCTGGAACGGCAACCTTACCGATTGCAGATGCTCTCAGACATAAGCGACTGGTCGGTCTTTATTTCAGCGCGCACTGGTGTGGACCTTGCCGACGTTTCACGCCTATGTTGATCGAGGCTTACGAACACCTCAAAGAGACCTTTGCGTATCATGGCGTAGAGATTGTGTTTGTGAGTTCCGATCGATCCACCGCGGAATTCAATCAGTACTATGCCTCCATGCCATGGGCTGCCGTACCCTACGAGGAAACTCGCATGATGCAGCAGAGTATTAGCATGCAATTTGGCGTTCGTGGCATTCCAGCCATGGTCATCTTGGACACCATTTCAGGTCAGGTCGTGGCGTCTCTTGACCAGGCCAGGAACGAAGTGGCGCAAGGTTGCAGTCGGGGTGACACTGGCATTGAAGCAATGTTTCAAGATTGGATCTCGCGACTGCCTGCTGAGAGTATCGAGCTTTTCGAGCTCTTGCAACTGTCTGCTGAAGATGGGGCCGTGGCAGATGCCGCGAAATCCCCACCACTAAGGGACGCTTACTTGACTCATAATGAAGAAGCAGCAAATCCGTGGGCCAAACCGGGCGACGAGCCACCTATTAAAAACTTGGAACCCGGAGTTGCGCCAAAAGAAAAAATCTCAGGTCAGATCAAGGGAGACGATGCCAAGGTTGTATTGGAGACCCTTCTCAAGTATCTCAACAATGCAATCCGCGAGCCATGGAATCCAAAGTTTCGTCAATTCAAAATGAGCAACAAAATTGTCGACAAAGCAATGCGAGCAGAAGGAAGCGTGGATTTGATTTGCAAGCTAGGAATGATGGTAACCCCAACACCAGAAGATTTCATGGTGGCGATTCCTCTGGCAGCCGATCTGGACCTTTTGCGTTCGTCCATGTCAAAGGCACTGGCTGACGCCACTGGTCCCACTCCTGGTCCGACACCAGGCCCAACTCCAGGACCCACTCCTGGACCCACGCCAGGGCCGACGCCGGGGCCAATTGCCACAGACACGGCTGACGTCGCCGACGTGACGAAGCTAGCACTCTCGAGTAGTAGCGACAAGGATAAAGAAGACTCCTCGACAACCGCATCGCTTTTGTTAGCGCCACCGTCTCGCGAGGAGTTGTTGGAATTGGTCCGCGCCATTAAGTTTGCCAATCCCGACTTGTCGCAACGTGCGGTGCATAAAGAGCTAACAGAAACCTTGGTCGCAAATAATAGCCAACATGACGGAGTGGACTGTTTAAAGGGCATTAGCTTGCAAGATGTGAAAAAGGTAAGAATCGTTGGTTTGGCATCATTTTCAGAAGATTCTTCGCTTTTGACCTGTTGATCTTTGTCCTTTTAGGTGTGGAAAAAAGCTGTGGCTCCGTTGTTGGATAGTAGTAACGCTGGTGGCGAGGGTAGTACCAAAGACCCCAGTAACAATAGCAAGAATGCCGATTTGGCGGCCAAACTTCAGGGGACAAAGCCTCAAGTCTTCACTATTGGTGATGGAAGTCGCGTGTACAATGATAATCATTGGCACCAGTTGGCGCAAGATTATGTCACTCAACAAATGCAACAAGCAGCGCAAGAAGAAAGCCCCCAAGAAGACGAGGCACTGGCAGAACTTATCAATGAGTACGTGCATGTCTTTTTGGACGTACCAGCCGATATATCGGGGCAACGACCGCATCAAGCCCTTATTAATTTTCAACGACTACTGCCCGTTAAGGATACGAACGGTGGTAGTACTGGTACGGCTAACAAAAGTAACCCGAAGAATAAGAAAAAATCCAATAAAAGCAAACAGAAATCCACCCAACAATCGTCCCAACAACAAGTGCAAACAACACCTGATGGTGCTATTATTGTAAAGATTCAACGAGCGGCTCCTTTGTCCCCTGATGATAAAACCATGCATCCCATGCTTTTGTACGATCAATCTCGCACCCTCAGGACATTTGTGCATCCGCATCCGAGCGATCAAGGCTACGAAAAGATCGCGGCCCTCGTTGAAAGTGGTGGAGCGGGAGGCGTCTTGGGACATTCTGGTGGTACAAAAGCCTACTTCTATGCCAGACTCACCAAGCGCGATGACAAAAGCAAACACAACCAGGAGCTTGATATTCTTAGCATTCGAATTACGGAATTGGCACCGCCTCAAGAGTGGTAATAACAAAGTAGCAACAGCAGAGAAGGATCTGCTGGAACCCTGCCAAAGTAGTATTTATTTAGATATTGAAAAGGAACCGGTGTGAGCCGTATTACTTGAAGGCGTGCGGGCTTCAGGTCGACCACAAAGATGAATGGCCTGAGTCTAAAGTGCTCCCGTTTGACGCGAGGAACATGGTGAATGAGTACTGCGCAGAAACTTGTGGAATAGGGTCCACTGCAGGAGTCAAAAGGATATCGGAAATCCATGGACACGGCAGAACTTGTGTCATGCTAATACTACGTGGGACAACTGAACCAGGCGAGAGGCGCGAAACTAATTAAGTGCACTTGTATTCTAGCTGTCTCTTATACACATCTGACGCTGCCGACGAATAGAGAGG
>ENA-ORBV01005712-ORBV01005712.1-microbial-mat-metagenome-genome-assembly--contig:-NODE-5712-length-22597-cov-10.235124_pt1 | contig 22597 bp, 14 predicted proteins | sample MGYA00237777_ERZ505514 | MGnify/ENA primary metagenome ERZ505514 (study PRJEB26160, sample SAMN06269048) | microbial mat metagenome | isolation source: Oligotrophic lake microbial mat | place... | reverse complement strand
CTCCGCCCCTCACCCCCCAAAGCGCTTCAACCGTGCGCCTCATCGACGGCGAAACTATGCGCGATCGTCGATGGGCCCCGCTTCCGCCCCAGGCCACCGACGTTCTCCGCGGCTTCAAGTTCCCCGATGACGGCACACCCGTCCCCCTTACCCCGCCGGGTGAATCCGCGCCATACGAACTCCGCCGAGCGTCCGCCCTCATCGCGCGCACGCTCGCCAAATCTGGACTCGCCGTCACCGCGCTTGAGGCCGCGGCCGTTCTCCGCCCGTTCATCCGCGCCTCGCCCGAGCACACGCTTGAATCACTCCTGCACCAGGCCGGCCTGCCCATCGATCTGCTCGCGATGCTCGAGCTGGAAGGACCGGAGGGCTTCCCGAGGGGCGGCTGCGTCAACTGGCTCTCCGTGCGGCTCATTGGTGCAAGCCCCCTCCCCACCGCCCGCCTGCGCACGGCCCTCGCCGCCGCGCGGCTCGACTTCCGACCCACCCTCGATTCTTTCCGTGCCACCGATGATGCAGGGCGCGAGCCGCCGCTGCTTGTCCGCCTCCAACTCACCCGCGCCGACGACTGGCTCGGAGTCGGTGATGGTGGCTCGCTCGACATTGCGCGCCAGGTCGCTCAACTCCTGCCCACCGTGCCAATCGTCCTCACCGCAAGGCAGGACCACGCGCCGCTCATCGCACGGCACGCCGCTGCGTGGTCCGCCGACAGATCTCGCACCGCCCCGATTACCCTGATCACCGAGAGCGTCACCGTCTCAGAGTGGGCTCAGGATAATGCCCGCGCGGGCACAGTACTGCGAGCTGGCGTGCGCCTCCCCGCGGCCATCCTCCCCCGATACGCGTCGCGCGCTGAGGAACTCGCGGCGTTCGTGCCCGGAGATTCCGCGCTCGCAGCATCGCTTCGCGCAGCCGGAATCCACGTGGCCCGTTCCCCGCTGCACATGCAGGGTGGCAACACCATCGTTGTGAATGATGTGTCCCTCGGGAAGCGCATCCTGCTTCTGGGGGAGGCCGAGGTCTATCGCAACGTCGCGCTGGGTCTCACCGAACCCCAGGCAATCGACGCTCTTCGCGTGGAACTCGGTGCAGACATCGCCGTCGTGCTTCCCGCGGCGTCCTACCACATCGACTATGAAGTCTTCTGTGTCACGAGTCAAACAACCGGAGGCATCACCGCCTTTGTGGGCGAAAGCGCACCTGCGGAACGAGCGATTGTCGAAGCGGGGATCCTTGCGCTGACGCACGCAGGGAAGCTCGATGCCGCACATCAGGATCGGCTGCTCTCCGCGATCAAGTCAGAACCCCCGGAACTGGCTGCTGTTGTCGGACTGCTGGACACCCTCGGCCGCGATCTGCTCAGCCGCGGCGGGTTCCCGATCGAACTCGCGCAGACGATGGACGGCCACACCCCAGGAGAATCGGCAGTCGGAAACTTCCTGGTATTTCTGGATGCCCTCGATTCCCTCGCCGCTCGCGCCGGGCTGGCGGAGGTCGACACACTTCCCGGGCATCTCGCGGCCGCTCTCATCGCGCGAAAGCGGGCGGAGGCAGACCGCATCGCCATCCGTCATCGGCTGGAGTCACTAGGGTGGAAGGTCCAGCCTGTGCCAAGCTACACCTCCGGCCCCCGCGGCGTTTGCCCCTTGAACGCTGTCAACGCCGGCGAATTGGCGATAATCCCAACCTCAGGTGGATTCTTCTCCCCGATTGCCGAGCCTGCACAATCGGCAATATCGGGCAGCGACCGGTCCATCAGGCTCATCCAAACCGCGGAAAGCCAGCGTCGGAACGGCTCTTTACGATGCGCGATGGCCGTTTTTTGTTAGGATTGCACGCAATTCACCCGATGCTGCGAGGGCATCCCCTAAAATACTGGGTGGATCACTAGCGACACGGCAGTCGATCCTGTATGTTGAAGACTACGGATGGGTATGTTTGCATCCGTATTCATTTGGCAGTCGTATAACGGAAGTCTGCAACCGGCCATTCGCGCCGCTGTTTGCCTCGTCCGTGCAGGAGTTGATGGTTCGCGAGGCCGTTGGGCCCAGGTGCTTCCGATTTCCGACGCTGCTCGGCGGAATGGCTGGCGCAAAACCGCCTCGTTCAAATTTGAAATCTTCGACCCCGCAGTGGGGCGATTGATGCGTTGTGAAGAGGTCCGTCAGTTCGAACAGAAGAAGAGGTAATACACGATGAAAGAGAACGGCAAGAAACTGGGCTTGGTCACGGCCGCCGCGACGCTTGCAATGGCCGCGGGATTCGCGAGTGGTCAGTGCCAGACCTCCATTGGCCCCGACGTGATCGTCGGTGATGTTCAGGTGTCCGGCGGTTCGTACACCGGCCTTCCGAACTACACCGCCAGCGGTGGGATCGATGCAACCTCCCTGGGCACGACATCCTGCAATATCGGTAACGCTCAGTTGCTCTGGATCTCGGGCAACAACCAGCACCCGGTCATTGGCGGCAACCTGTACCAGTACCGCGAGTTTGGCAACTACGCGACGTTCGAGCAGGTCGGCCAGTCCTGGTTGAAGCACGGCTTCTTTGCACTTTCTCAGAATCTCTGCTGTAATTCCTGCCAGGGCACCAACGGCACGCGTCTGGGCATCGGCTGCTCCGACCCCTACACCGCCGACCGCAACGGCACCCAGAGCAGCGCCGGCCCCAAGTGGCAGGTCAATGCCAGCACCGGCTTCTTCACCTATCCCCCGGCCAACCCCACCTATTCCGGCGTGACGGCCCGTCGTCTCCAGTTCAATACTGCCGACACCGTCTCCTCCAACACCGCCCCCTGGTTCGGCCAGGCCGGCTCCGCCGGTACCGCCGTTCGTCACTTCGGCGAAGCCCAGTACGTCACCCCGGATGACGCCGCCGCGGGAAACAAGTTCAACAACTCCTCCTACCGTTGGATGACTCTCTCCGGTGGCCCGACGAACTTCACCGCCAACCTGATCACCGCGAACCCCGGACCCGGTCTGGTGGCCATGAACCGGCAGAAGGCCTCCGTAGAGGCTTGGCCGCTCATCGATCCCCAGGTTCTCCAGGACTCTGTCATTGTTGCGAACGCCATACCCATCGCCTCCGATCCCTACAAGGGCGAAGGCAAGTACATCGTTTCGTCGCGTGCGTACGACCTGGGCAACGGTACGTGGCACTACGAGTACTCGATCTTCAATCAGTGCTCCCACCGCTCCGCCAGCTCCTTCGATGTCCCCGTCCCCGCGGGCGTGGTCGTCACGGACATCGGCTTCCACGATGTCGATTACCGCAACGGCGACGGCGAGGGCAATGTCAGCCGCAGCGGCACCGACTGGGCGACGGACACTTCCGGCAACAAGGTTGGCTGGGCGACCGAATCCTTCGGCGTGAACCTCAACGCCAACGCGCTCCGCTGGGGCACGACGTATAACTTCCGCTTTGTCGCCAACACCCCCCCGACCGACAGCATGTCCACGGTTGGCCTGTGGCGTCCCGCCGCGGCCGGCGAGCCCGCGAACTTCGAGGCCCGCATCGTCGGCCCCTCCGCCCCCGTGGGCGAGCCCTGCGTTGCCGACTGGGATGGCGACGGCGCCGTCGGCGTCCCCGACCTCTTCGCCTTCCTGTCCTCATGGTTCGCCGAAGACCCCGATGCGGTCAACTTCGGCGGCACCGCGGGCGTGCCGGCGATCTTCGCCTTCCTGACCGCCTGGTTCGCCCACGGCACCGGCCCCTGCTGATCCCTTCTTCCGACCTTGAGCGTCGGAACTGAACCTGCCTTCTCCACAACGCAAGACCCCCGCTCGCAAGGGCGGGGGTCTTTTTCATTCATCTCGATGACACCCGCCAGCCGTTCCTCACGCAGATCCGCTCGATGGCTCCCAGTCCTCACGCCGCGGGGCCGCCCGCACGCACAAGCTGGATTCTTCCCTCCGCATCCTGCTGCGTGACCCCCAGTTCCGTCAGCGCGGCCAGCGCCGCCATCTGCTCGGCCTGCTTCTTGCTCGCGCCCCAGCACGCGGGGAAGCGCCGCCCCGCGATCTCCACACACAGCTCAAACGCCTTGGAATGATCCGGCCCCTTCTCATCGAGCACCACGTAGTCCGCCGTCTCCTGAAAACGCTGCTGCGCATGCTGCTGAAGCAGCGACTTGTAGTTATCCTGGTGCCCGCTGGCATACGCCGAGGCGATCACCGGCCCCAGCAAGGGCCGCAAAAACGCTCGCGCGTGATCCATGCCCCGGTCGAGAAAGATCGCCGCGATCACCGATTCCATCGTTCCCGCGGCGAGCGACTGCGGCAGCTCTCGGTGCTGCTGCATCCCCTTGCCGAGCATCAGCAAGGTGTCGAGCCCGAGCCTCCGCGCCATCGCCGCGCAGTTGGCGCGGCTGACCACCAGCGACTTGATCTTGGTCATCTCACCTTCAAGCAGTTCAGGAAACTGCGCGAAGATCTGTTCGCAGCAAACCAGCCCCAGCACCGCATCCCCCAGGAACTCCATGCGTTCGTTGGAGTTGAGCCGGCTGTCGGTCAGCGACGCATGCGTCAGCGCGGTCTCGAGCAGCGAGTGATCCGTGAACTGGTGACCCAGGATCTCCTGGACTCGTTCGAGGCGGTCTTCAAGCGGCATCAGCGCACACATCCCTGGCCCAGACCTGCGCGGGCGTGCCCGCCGCGCGGCCTGGGGAGACAATCGAACCCTCTCGCCGAGGGGTGCGCCTGCTCGCCGCCCGCCAGATGGATACGTTATCGGACGCACCCGCTGGCGATCGGTGAGCAATCGCTCCCGACCGGCCCCGAACCCCCTCCACCCTGTCTTTGCGGCCTGCACGAGGCACGCCCGACACAGTCTAACACCAAGATCGGCCTTCGCCCAACTCTTCCTGCTCTCCACATCGCGCGGATTTGCAGAAACGGTTGAAAACCCGGCCTAGACTCCCCGCCCCAAACTTTGAAGCCGGAGGTCGTCGCCCATGGGTATGCATTACGAGAAGCGGATCAGCCGCATCAAGCGCAAGCGCAAGTGCGGATTCCGCGCCCGGATGAAGACCAAGGCCGGCCGCAAGATCATGAACGCCAAGCGTCGCATGGGCCGTTCCCTGAACGTCGCCGACAAGATGCAGTAATCGCTCGGCCTATCGGCTGAACGATGACCTCGCGACCGCGGCCTGATCCAGCCCGAAGGCCGGCAGCCCACACCGATCGTTGAAGTACTCCAGCACCCAGCCGATGCGGCCGGTCCTGTAGAGCGCTACAAACGCGTCGACACATTCCACGCAGTACCGCGTCCCGCGCTCGGAGAGCAGCTCGCGGATCGCCTGCTCCGCCGCCGCGACCCCCACCTCCGCCCGGTACGGCCGGACGCTGGTCATCGCATCAAACGAATCGATCACCGAGAAGTACCTCGGCCCGTTGGCGATCTGTTCCTGCACGAGGCCATCGGGGTAGCCGCTGCCATCGGACCGCTCGTGATGCGAGCGGACGAAGTCGAGCACCAGTTGATCCTCGATGCCCGCGGCCCGCAGCCTCGCCTGCCCCCACACCGTGTGCTGCTTCATGACCGCCCACTCCGCGGGCGAGAGCGGGCCGGGCTTCTTCAAGATGGAATCCGGCACATCCAGCTTGCCGACATCGTGCACCGCCGCGGCGATCGAGAGCCGCTCAATCATCTTCGGATCCAGCTCGAAGTGCTCGGCCATCGCGCGGGTATAGAGCACCACACGCCAGGTGTGCGCGGCGGTGGCGCCATCCTTGTGCTCGAGCAGTTTGACAAGGGAATGAATCACGTCCGGAGTCATGGCGTGTACTACCGCGCCCTCCGCCGCGTACGTTCTTCCTCGATCGTGCTCAGCACATCCGCCTGATGATCCGCGTGATAGCTCGACCGGACCATCGGCCCCGATTCGACAACCTTGAAACCCGCCGCGAGGCCCGCATCCTTGAACGCGGCGAACTGCTCCGGCTTCACCCATCGGTCCACCGGCAAGTGATTACGGGTCGGCTGAAGATACTGGCCGATGGTAAGAATGTCGCAGGAATCGGGATCGCCATCGCGTCCCGTCACCGTCGTGTTCCGCTGCACAAACTCCATTAAATCCGCGATCTCTTCATCGCGCTCGCCAATGCCCACCATGATGCCTGTTTTGGCGACCATCCCCGTCGCCTTCACACGCTTAAGCAGCTCAACCGACCGCTCGAACTTGGCGCTGGGGCGAACGGCCGGGTAGTTCCGCCGCACCGTCTCCAGATTGTGGTTGATGATGTGCGGCTTCGCATCGATCACCAGTTGCAGCGCATCCCAGTCTCCCTGAAAGTCCGGGATCAGCACCTCGATCGACATGCCCGGGCAAAGCTCCCGCGAGCGAACGATCGTCTCTGCCCAGATCGCCGCGCCCCCATCCCGGAGTTCATCGCGATTGACGCTGGTAATGACGATGTGCTTGAGCTTGGCGCCCTCGTACATGAGCTTCAAACTGTCCGCCACCCGCCGCGGCTCATCGGTATCGAGCGTCGGCGGGCGACCGGTCTTCACGTTGCAGAAGCCGCACGCACGCGTGCAGGTGTCGCCCAAGATCATGATCGTCGCCACGCCGCGGGCCCAGCACTCGCCCATGTTGGGGCAGTTGGCTTCCTGGCAGACGGTGTGGACGCGATGGCTGTCCACGATCTCTTTCAGCCGTGTGTACCCGGGGCCGCCCGGCACCTTCGCCCGAAGCCAATCTGGCTTCTTTTTGTTCGCGAGTTGCTGCGGCCCGGAATCCTGATTATTGAGAATCATCCCCGACAGACTGATGAGCGGTGTTTCTACCCGTTTTAAGGGGTCGCCACCAAGCGGACGCGGGTGACGAGCAAGGGTGCGTGCAAGGGCCGCATCGAGCGCGGGCTCGGGCTGCGGGGATGGCGTGGGGAGGGTGGGCATTCGCGCCAGAACTGTAGGGCCGGGCGGAATCGTGCGGCGGGGATCGGCCCGATCCAGTACCCTATCTTTCCATCTCGCTCCGACTCCCGCTTCCGCGCGACCTTTGCGCCCTGGCACCCTGATGTGCCGATAAACAACACCCCAACGCCGGATGGGCCGATCTCATCCCACCAGACCGCAGGAGCGGTCCGTGTTCACCGCAAGGAGGATCCACATGTCTACATCTCAGCGCAGCACCTCGCGCCGCCAACTTCCCATCCATCGCCGCATCGCGGCCGGCGTCGGCCTGGCGCTCGGGCTCGCAGGCCTCACAGGCTGCGAAGTTGATTCGTGGTTCGATCCTTCGGTCATCGGCCGCTGGGAGGCCACGCCGACCGTCATGCCCATCCTCGACCGCATCGCCAGCATCGAAGATGATTCCGGGAAGTTTGTGCAGGCGACGCCCGTCCAGACCTCCGACCTCATCCCAGATGCCGCGGAGTATCGCATCTCCGCGGGCGACATTGTCGAGATCCGCATCCGCGACTTCTTTGTCGTTCAGCAGGAAGAGCGGTTCGAGCGCGTCGTCGACCGCACCGGCTTCATCGATCTTCCCAAGCTCGGGGCCTTCCGCCTCGAGGGCAAGACCCCCACCGAGGCGCGCGAATCCATCGAGAATGCCCTCGCCGCGGCGAACATTCAAGACGACGCCATCGTCGCCGTTACGCCGCTGCAGCTCCGTCGCCAGACCTTCTCTGTCATCGGCGCTGTGCAGTCCCCCGGACAGTTCTTCATCCCCAGCCGCGACTACCGGCTGCTCGAAGGCATCACCGTCGCCGGCGGCGTATCAGAAATCATCCCGACTATTTACATCATTCGGCAGCAGTCGCTGACTGAAGACGAAGTCGGTCGCACCGAGCCCGCGCGCCCGCGCGAGGGCTGGAACGATCCGGCCCGTGCCCCCCAGGGCGACGCTCCCGCGGGCGATGACCTCATGCGGCTGATCGATTCCCTCTCCGATCCCGAAGATGCCAAGCCTGCCCCCGCGGTGTTCGGCCGGCGCGAAGCCGCGATGACCGCGGTCCGCACGCAGCCGCCGATCGACATCCCCGAAGGCGCACCCAGCCGACCGCCGACCCAGGGCGAACGCGCGGACCAGCCCACCGGAACCCGTTCAAACTGGATCTTCCTCAACGGTCAGTGGACGCAGGTCAATGGCGGTGCGGGCACGCCCGAAGGAGCCGACCCCCTCGCAACGGCCCCCCGCGGCGCCGATGCGCAGGTCGTCCAGCGCGTCATCGAAGTCCCCACCGGGCCACTGCTCGCTGGCGTCGCCGATGTCAACATCGTGCTCCGCCCGTCGGATGTCGTCCGCGTCCCCGCCCCCAAGAGCGGCCTCGTCTACATCAGCGGACAGGTCTCACGGCCCGGCCCCTACAACCTGCCCGGCGACAGCCGCTTGACCCTCCTCAGAGCCCTCACCAGCGCGGGCGGCCTCGGCTCGCTGGCCATCCCCGAACGTGTTGACCTCACCCGCGTCGTCGGCAAGGACCGCCAGGCGACCATTCGCCTCAACCTCCGGGCGATCGCCGAACAAACCCAACCTGACATTTACCTGAAGCCCGATGATATGATCAACGTCGGAACCAACTTCTTCGCGTACCCGATCGCCATCATCCGGAGTGGCTTCCGAATGTCCTACGGATTCGGGTTCATTCTGGACCGAAACTTTGCCGGTGACATCTGGGGCGCCGACCTCCAGCAGAACTGACCGGCAGTTTGCGCAGTTCCTGCGCGATATCTCTTCTCACGCGGGCTGAAGCCCCGAACACACGGAGCCGATTGGCGTAGTACGCCGGCGGGATCGGTGCGCCGTGCCCGGGTCCGGCAACAATGGAGCCGAGTTGACCACTGCGCAATCCTCCAGTTCCCCCTCACTCGGTGCCATTCCCAGCACACCGAGCCAGGCGACCATCACTCGGGTTCCCACCCGTCGGTCGCTGCTTGATCTCCTGCGCGATCCACTCAACGGCCTGATGATCGGCCTCCTCCTGCTGGGCATGGTCTTCCTGTTCTGGCGGTGGTTCGTCAACCAGTCCCTGCACTCATGGGGCAACCCCGACTGGTCCCACGCCTACCTCGTTCCGTTCATCAGTCTGTACATCCTCTGGCAATCCCGCGCAGAGTTCGCAGACTGTCCGCGGCGGGTCTTCTGGCCCGGCCTCATCCCGCTGCTGCTCAGCGTCTGGTGCTTTGTCTTCTTCACCGTCGGCAGCGCCTCCACACATCTGGGCCAGGGCCTGGCCGTCATCCTCTGCGTCTTCGGCATCGCGCTGCTCCTTCTGGGGCCGATGGCGATGCGCACGCTCTTCCTCCCCATCGCCTACCTGGGCTTCGCGGTGACCCTCCCCGAGATGGTGATGATCAAGCTCACCTTCCCGCTCCAGCTGTTTGCCGCCGAGGGCGGCTACATCGCGCTGCGAATGGTCGGCGTGCAGGCCGACCTCTCGGGCAACATCATCAACGTTACCAACCCAACCACGCTTGTGACTTCGCCGATGAGCGTCGCCGAAGCATGCTCAGGGATGCGCATGCTCATCGCCTTTGTCGCGCTGGGCGCGGCCATCGCGCTCGTCGCCACCCGCGTCTGGTGGAAGCGCATCGCGCTTCTGCTGCTCGCCATCCCCGTTGCCCTCTTCCTCAACATCATCCGCGTCGCCGTGCTCGGCGTTCTCACACTCTGGGATGGCCAGCTCAGCCAGGGCGAAGCGCACACCTTCATCGGTACCCTGCTGCTGGTCCCCGGCTTCATGCTCTACATGGCCATCGTCTGGGCGCTGCACAAGGCCGTGCCCGAAACCAAGGAGGTCGCGGCATGAACAGATGGCCCGCTTTCATCGTGTGCCTGGTGGTGCTCTTCGGGGGCGGCCTTGCGTTTCGCAGCACCATCGCCGCGCTCAAGTACCAGCTCAGCAAGCTCCCCATCGAGGCCGAGCTCAAGCTGCCCTCCCTCCCTGCCCAGACCGACCGGTGGAAGGCGATCTCCGATCGGCAGGAATCCGCCGAGATGCTCGAGGTCCTCGGCACGCAGAACTACATCACCCGCGCCTACGTCCGCATCGAGGATGTCGCCAACCCGACCTCCAAGGTCCTCGAACTGCACGCCGCGTACTACACCGGCATGATCGATACTGTGCCGCACGTGCCCGACCGCTGCCTGGTTGGCGCCGGCTTCACGATCTCCGGCGGCACCCGCAACATCCCCATGGAGATCGATCTCTCCAGCTGGACACCCTCAACACCAGAGGAGGGCCAGTCACCCGTGCTCTCGCGCCGCTCCTATCGCACCCGCGACGCCATCGGCCCCGACGGCACCGAGCGCAAGGTGCTCATCCGTCCTCAGGTCCGTCTCCCTTCCGGCATCGAAGCCGCCACGCTCCGAACCACCGAGTTCCGAACTCCTGATGGCGGACGCAAACTCCTGGCCGGGTACTTCTTCATCGCCAACGGTGGATTCGCCGGCACGGCCGAGGATGTCCGCGCGCTGGCCTTCGATCTCCGCGCCAGCTACGCGTACTACCTGAAGGTGCAGTTCTCCGGGTCCTACGACACCGCCGAGGAACTCGCCGCGGCCGCCGCCGAGCTCCTCGAAGACATTCTGCCCGACCTGATGCTCTGCGTGCCCGACTGGCAGGACGTTGAATCAGGCGAGTATCCACACGACAACCCCAAGCGCGCGGGCCTAAAGAGCACGCAGGCAAACTGAGAGAGCCGGGCCCTGCGGCCCGGGACCTGAAGAACGGGAAGGACGATCGAGATGGCTTCCAATATCAACATCAAGTTCATCGCAATCGCAGGAGCGGTCCTCACCGTCGTCGGTGCCGCCGGCGTCTGGTACGCCTATGACCGCCTCACCAAGACCGGCGAGGAGAGCATGCTGCTCGGCGACACCGCCGCGGCCAAGGGCGAGTGGGAAGACGCCATGTCGATGTACGCCCGCGCGGTCGCCAAGGACCAGGGCAACACCGAGTGGATCGACAAATGGATCAACGCGATCCGCAACACCAAGCCCGAATCTTCGCAGCTCTATTCCGAGCGTTACTTTGGTCAGTATGTCCTGGCGCTCCGCGCCCGTTCCGAGGCCGATCGCACAGACGTTGAGCCGCTCCGCCGATACCTCGAAGAAACCCACAACCGCATCACCATCAACGGTGGCGATCTCGGCGCATGGGAGTCGCAGCTCGCCCACGTCGATGACATGATCAAGCGATATCGCGGCGAGGAGGACGCCGGCCGCGTGCTCCATCGTTTCCGCGGCATCGCACAGATCCGGCTCCTCCAGCAGCGGACCGATCTCAATGCCGAATCCGTCACCTCCGCCGTCGCCGACCTCGAAGCCGCGATCGCGGCGGACCCCACGGATGAGGAGTCGTTGGTCGCCCTCTCCACACTCGATCGAATCGTCGCCGCCGATCACCGCCGGCGCGATGAGGCCGAGCAGGTCACCCAGCGCGAAACCAGCGCCCAGAAGCGCCTTGCAGACTTCGTAGCCGCCCATCCGCCCGCCGCGGCTGCACGCCTCGAGCTGCTGCAGATGGATCTCGAAGCGTTCGCCCGCGTCGCCGAGCCCGGCACCACGCGCGTTGAGGCGTTCCTTGCACGAAAGGCCCAGATCCAGCAGCTTGTCGACGCCGTGCTCGGCGAGAAGAAAGATCGCCTGCAGCCGGTCGTCACCACCGCTGCCGCGGAGCTCGCCGAGATCACCCTCGACTCCGGCACCAACGTCGCCGACATGATCTTTACCCAGGCCCTGCAGGGGCGGCCCAACGACCCCCAGCTCATGCTCGCCTGGGGCCGTATGGAAATGCTTCGCGGCAACACCGACAAAGCCGTTGAACGTTTCCAGGCACTCATCGACCTTCCCGATCCGCCCGTCAGCCTCGAGGGTGTGGTGCTCTACTCATTCCGCGGCCGCGCCGCATCGTTCCAGGCCGACTCCATGTTCGCCGCCTGGGAAGCCGCCACCACGATCCCGGACCGCGAGAAGTACGAGATTCGCGCCAAGGAGTATCGCACCGCTCTGACCAAGTTTGTCCCCGAGAACAGCCCCCTGCTGCTCTCGATCGATGCGCGCATCAAGTTCATGGAGGGCGATCTCAACGCCGCGCGCAAGCTGCTGGCCGATTACAACGAGCAGACCGGCGCACGCGACGGCCTCACCCTCCAGCTCCTTGCCGAGGTGCTGATCCGCCAGGATAACCTTGGCGCAGCGAAGACCAACTACGAGCGCGTCCTGGATCTCGATCCGCGGAGCGTGCGTGCGATGACCCGCCTGGCCGAGATGGCGATCGCCGAGCGCGACTTCCCCAAGGCCTTGCGTCTGCTCGAATCCGCTTCCCGGCTGGATCCTCGCAACGATCGCATCAAGGACAGTCTGCGTCTGGTGAAGGAAATGACGCTCGGCGCCGAATCTACCGACCCCGTGGTCAAGGTGCTCAACGAAGTCCGCCCGATGGTGTCGGGCGTGGCGCCCGATGTCACCGGCGCGATCACCCGCGTGCGCACCGGCCTGCGCGACAACCCCGGCGATCCGCGCCTCTCCCGCCTCCTGGCCGAGTTGCTCTTCTCGCAGGATGATCGGGCCGGAGCCATCGAGGCCGTCCGCGCCGGGCTTGCCGCCAATCCCGACCACGGCGGCCTCAAGGCCATGGAGCAGGCACTCAACGATCCTGATCCTGTCAGCTCCCAGCTCAAAGCGATCGAACAGGCAAACCTGCCCGAGCTGAACAAGCACCTTGAGCGGCACCGCGTGCTCCGCGGTGCAGGGCGCAACGACGAGGCCACGGCGCAGCTCGCCGCCGCCGCCCAGCTCGACCCCGCCGATCCCACGGTCGTCGAGTTGCAGTTCGTCCGTGCCGCCGAGAGCAACAACACCGCCGAGCTCGACCGGCTATGCGTACTGGCCGAATCCAAGAACATCGATCAGGCCCGCGGCATGGTCTTCAGGGCGCGGCGAGATCTCGTCGCGCTCGCGAAGCTGGAACAATCCGATGCACGCCGCGGCGGGATGGAGTCCGTCGCCGCAGGCCTGCGCACCGCCCTCTCCCAGGACCGTCTCAATCCCTCGCTCTGGCGAATGCTCGGTAGCGTGCAGTTCGAACTCGGACAGGTCCGCGCGGCGGTCGAGTCCTTCACCCGCGCAATCCAGATCCGCCCCGGCGACATCGTGAGCAACACCTCGCTCGTCAAGTCGCTCTTCACGCTCAAGGACTACGACGAGGCCCTCCGCGTCGCCCGCGCCGCCGAAGCGACCTGCGGCCGCGATCCGGAGTTCGCCCGCATCCTCCTCATGCTCGAATCCGAGGGCCCGGGCGGCAATCGCGAGAAGGCCCTGGCCGCCCGCCGCCGCATCGCCATCAGCAATCCTGCCGATCTCGAGAACAAGCTCTCCCTGGCCTCCCTCCTCATCATGCAGAACCTCATCGACGAGGCCGAGCCCCTCGCCGCCGAGATCGCATCCAAGGATGCTCGCATGGGCGCAGCAGCGCAATCAGCGATCCTCGCCCGTCGCGGCGACCGTCAGGGCGCGGTGAACGTATACAAGTCCTACCTCGACTCGGTCGCCGATTCGACCAAGGGCGGCACGGAGTATGTCACCGCCGCGACATTCCTGTCCCAGGTGGCCGGGCGCGACATGGCCCTCGCGCTGCTCGAACCCTCCCGCGACAAGCAGGACCCAAAGCTCCGCGAGATCGATCGCGCAATCGGTAACTTGTACTTTGAGAGCGGCGACTTCCCCAAGGCCATCGAGGCCTACGACCAGGCGCTCGCCAACGGCGCAGCAGACGCGGGCATGGAGATCACCAAGCGCGTGATCGAGTCCCACATCCGGATCAACAAGTTCAAGGAAGCCCAGGAACTCATCACCGCCGCTGGCCCGAAGGCCCAGTCAGACGCGATCATGCTCATCCTCAGCGCCCAGGCCTCGGCGAACCTCGGCGACATGGACGCCGCACGCCGCACCCTCGATCGCGCCGTCGCGGCGGAGCCGGAGAACTTCCTGGTCTACTTCAAGCGCGCCGAGTTCACCTCGATGGACCCCGCGCTCAACCGCGACACCGAGGCCGACCTGCTCCAGGTCCTCAAGCTCCGGCCCGACATGACCCCGGCGCGACGCATGCTCGCCACGATCTACCTCGGGACCCAGCGCGTGACCGAGGGCATTGATCAAATCCGCCGCGCAGTGACCGCCGCGCCCCACGATGCACAGCTCCGCATGGACTTTGTCGAGCTCCTCCTCGCCCTGACGCGCGTCCCCGAAGCTCTTGATCTGGTGGAGGATGCCGTCAAGCTCGCCCCTGATGACCTGCAGTGGAAGATGCGGGCCGCCACGGTGTTCACGCAGACGGGCCGCTTCGAGCGCGCCGCACAACTCGTGGGCGACATCTTCGCCAAGGTCCCCGATCCGCAGGTCGCCGAGCTCTACGTCGTCTCGCTGACGAGCGGCGCCAATCCCAACACCACCCGCGCGATGGAAGTCCTCCGCACGCCCTCGCTGGCCACCGAGCAGAGCCCCAGACTGCTCATGCTCCGGGCACGCGTCTGGGCGAAGGCCAAGAGGCCGACCGAAGCGCTCGCCGATGCACGCCTGGCCTGGGGCAAGATCGAACCCACAAAGCGCGAAGATGTGGACCTCTTCTTCCGGACCTTCCCATCGATCTTTGACAACCCCCAGGACCAGATGGCCGCGCTCGAGCAGCTCAATCGCTCCCGGCCGTTCACAGGATGGGCGATCTACCACGCGACCGTTGTCCGCGCGAGAATCCCCGGCCAGGAAACTCAGGCCGCGGCGACCTTCGAGCAGCTCTCCGAAACCTCCGGCCTCGATCCCGTCCTCACCGCCGCGGCGTGGTCGGCACGCGGTTCCGCCGCGTACCGAATCAAGGACTTTGACAACGCCCTCAAGGCGTTCCAGCGTGCGCTCGTCGCCACGCCCGATGACCCCGAACTCAACAACAACGTCGCCTACACCCTCGGCGTCGACCTGAAGCGGCCCGCCGAGGCCCTGCCCTACGCCGACAAGGCGTCCAAGGCTGCGCCCAGCTCGTCGATGATCCTCGACACCCTTGGTGCGATCTACCACGCCCTCGGCCGCCACGATGAGGCCCAGCCTGTTCTGGAGCGGGCGGTCAACATCGCCGTCGCCCCCAGCGAGCGGGTCCCCGCGCTCCTTCACCTGGCCTCCACGCTCAAGGCCCAGGGCAACCGCAACCGTGCCCGGGAGTGTGCCCAGGCCGCCGCACAGTTCATCGAAGCAAACCCTGCTCTGCAGAGCCATTACGGCACCGAACTCAAGGACCTGCTCCAATCACTCGATGGCCAGTGACCCTTGGCCGCCTCCGCCCCCGCGGGCCACACACAAACCTGTCCTCCGTCCGAGAACCAAACGGAACAGGGCAGACGAAGACCGATAGCTTTGTTCACGGAAACCTGTCATGACCACCGCACCAACACAGACCCGACCCCACTCCGCGCCCTCGCGCTCGGCTCCTCAGCCCGCCGCGGGACCCATGGGCCTGGTTTCCATTGATCCGGTGCGTCTGCTCCGGCGGCACTACCCCCTGCTCATCGGTGCAGCCATCTTCGGTGCGGTGCTCGGCGCGGCCGCCCACTTTGTGCTTCTCCGTGTCTATCCAAGCTACGACGCTGTCGCCATCTTCCGCTGCGATCCGCCGGTGAACAACCCGCTCGAGACCGGCAGCATGTACGAGAACCAGGACGCCAACGCGCGTTTCATGGGAACCCAGGTCGCAATGATGACGGCCGACGAGATCCTCGCCGCCGCGCTCAAGGACCCGGAAGTTGAGCGGACCGACTGGGCCAAGCAGTTCTATGTCAACGGGCGGCTCAACGCGCCTCAGGCCATGCAGCAGCTCACCAAGGATCTTTCCGCCCGTGTCCGTTCCAACACCAACCTCATCACCCTGAACATGACCTGGCGTAAGGGCCCCGACACCGCCGCGGTCGTCAACGCCGTCGCCCGGTCTTACTTGCAGGACCTGCAGCGCATGAACCGGTCGGAGAGCTCGGGCCGGCGCGCCTCACTCAACGATCGTATGAAGACGCTCGCGCAGGACAAGGAACGCGTCATCAGCGCCCGCGAGCGCTTGCTGCAGGAAAGCAAGATCACCGACCTGCAGACCGCCGGTGTCAGTGAAAACATGAAGCTCTCCAACATCGCCGAGAGCCTCGTGAAGATCGATACCGGGATGGCCGGTCTCCAGTCCGTGCAGGAGAAGTACAAGGACCTGCTCGCGGTTAACCAGACCCCCGTCTTCCCCGAGGAACTGGTCTCCGCGACCCGCGAGGACCCGATCATCCGTCAGGCAGAGTCGGAGATCTCCTCGCTGAAGGTGGCCGAGCTCTCGCTGCTCTCCGGCGGATATGGCGAGGGCCACAACGAGGTCCGCGCGATCCGGCGAAGGATTGAGGCCACCGAGCGTTCCCTCGAGTCCCGCCGCGATGACATCCTCCGCAAGATGTTCGATGCCCGTCTCGATCAGTTCCGCACCGAACTCTCCGGCATGGAGATGCAGAAGAAAGAGCTCGAGGCCCAGCAGCTCGAGACCAATCTCCGCAAGGAGGACATCGTCCGATCCCTCGTTCGCATCCGGCAGTACGACAATAACCTCGATTCGCTCAACAAGGAAGAGAGTGATCTCTCCGTCGCCATCAAGAACCTCGATCAGCTCGCCGCGACCAGCGTCTACGACCGTGTCCGCGTCCTCCGCTGGGCGCAGACGCCCGATCGCGTCTCGTTCCCCAAACTCCAGATCCTCGTGCCGCTGGGCGTGATCCTCATCGGTGGCCTCGTCGGCGGCCTCCTGGTCCTTCGGGAACTGCTCGATCAGCGCGTCCGCGGCCCCGGCGATCTGGCCGTCATCCCCCGCCTCAATGTCCTGGGCATGGTCCCGGAGGCCGGTGAAGATCCCTCCAAGCCCAAGGCCGTCGAGACCGCCTTCCGCGACACACCCGGCGGCGTCATCACCGAGAGCTTCCGTCTTATCCGCAACCCCCTGATCAAGAAGATGGATCAGGAGGGCCGGCGCTCCCTGGTCGTCATGGGCGGCATGCCCGGCTCCGGCGCGACCACCGTTGTCTGCAACCTCGGCATCGCCTGCGCGGGCTCGGGCGAACGCGTGCTCATCATCGATGCCAACCTCCGCCGCCCCGCCGTCCACAAGGCCTTCAAGCTCAATGAGTCCCCCGGCCTGGGCGACATCCTCGCCGGCCAGGCCACGCTCGACGGCGCGGTCCAGAACTCCGGCGTTGACAATCTCTCGGTCCTCTCCGCCGGCACGCTCGCCAACCGTGCAGTCCCCGAGCGTCTCTCTTCCGACATCATGGGCCGGCTCATCAGCGAGGCGTCGACCAAGTTCGACCGCGTCATCATCGACGTGCCGCCGGCCATCGTCTCCGGTGACGGCATGGCCATCGCCAACCGCGCCGACGCCGTCGCACTGGTCGTCCGCGCGATGAACGAGAAGCGCGGCCTCGTCAATCGTCTCCGCTCACAACTCTCAGAAACCCGGGCCGAAATGCTCGGCGTCATCGTCAACGCTGTCCGCTCCTCCGCCGGCGGCTACTTCAAGCGCAACATCCAGGCCACGCACGCCTACCAGTCGCAACCCAAGTGAGCCCCGACCCCGACAACGCCGCCGCCAGACTCGACCGATCGCCCGCCCCGACCCAGCCCGCGCTCCCCGCGCGAGTCCTTGTCACCGGCGGCGCGGGCTTCATCGGTTCGCACCTGTGCGATCTCCTTCTCTCCCAGAACTCCTCCGTCACCGTCATCGACAACCTCTCGACCGGCCGGCGTGAGAACCTTCCCCCCGCTCATCCGAGCCTTCGATTCATCGAAGCCGATCTCTCTTGCGCCCTCAATGCCTTCGGCCCCGGCGAACGCTTCGACGAGATCTATCACCTCGCCGCCGCTGTCGGTGTTCGCCTCGTCGTCGATGACCCCATCGGCTGCATCGAGACCAACGTCCACGGCACCGCCGACCTCCTGCGCTTCGCGCTCACGCACGGCCCCGACGGCGGCCCCGCCCCCACCCTCATCGCCTCCAGCTCCGAGGTCTACGGCAAATCCGAGCGCTCCCCGTTCTCGGAAGACGACGACGTCGTCTACGGGCCCTCGATCCGCTCGCGGTGGTCCTACGCATGCTCCAAGGCGATCGATGAGTACCTCGCACTCGCCTATCACGAGAAACGCGGCACGCCCGTTCTCGTCGCACGCTTCTTCAACACCGTCGGCCCGCGTCAGGTCGGCTCCTACGGAATGGTCCTGCCCAACCTCATCGCCGCGGCTCTCGCAGGCGACGATCTGCCCGTCCACGGCGACGGAGAACAGACGCGCTGCTTCTGCGATGTCCGCGATGTTTCCGCGGCGTTGCCCCGCCTGCTCCGCAACGTTCCCTGCCACGGCCGCGTCTTCAATGTCGGCTCCGATCGCTCTGTCTCCATCAACGAGCTCGCCGATCTTGTCATCGCCGCAACCCGCTCGCGCTCGACCAAGCGCCTGATCCCCTACGAGCAGGCCTACTCCGCAGGCTTTGAAGATCTCCGTAGACGCGAGCCCGATCTCCGCCGCATCCGTCAGGCGATCGGCTTTGCCCCTCGCTTCACGCTCGAACAGACCATCCTCGACATCGCCGCGTCGTTGCGGAGCGGTGTCGTCGTTCGCCCACCCGCTCAGACGGAGGCCGGCGCGGCATAGCCGCCCCTTGCGATGCTCTCCACTTTCTTCAATCCTCTCACGCTTACTCCCGGCGATGCTTCGTCAAGAGCCACCCCTCTTATCACGGAGATGCGGGCGCAGATCGAGGCTCTCTCCGCAAATCAGACGGCCATCGAAGAGGTCTTTGGTCTGCACAAAGCCGGTCCCAGTCGCCTGGAGATCTTCCACGGCTATGTCGGCGTGTTCGTCGTCGCCTTCCTCACCACCCTGCTCCTCACCCCGGTCATGCGCCGCATTGCCCTGACCTACGGCGTCATCGACCGGCCCACCGAAGCCCGCAAGATCCACAAGACCCCCACGCCCTACCTCGGCGGGGTCGCGGTCTACTTCGGCATCATCTTCGCTGCAATCTTCACGTACACCGCGCCGCTCCACGGCCTTGTGGACTTTCATGCAACGGAACACGTAGTCAAACGCATCGGCCTGGCCGGCGGGCTCTCGATCTGGATCCTCGTGGGCATGACGGCGATCATGGCCTGCGGCCTCTGGGATGACATCAAGGGCATCCATCCCCGCACCAAGATCGCCGGAATGCTCTTCGCCGCCGCCGCGCTTGCCACGCAGGATATCGGCGTCCGCGTCGCCGCGGGCGTCATCCTCCCCGCGGCCAAAGCCCTCGGAATCGGCCCCAACCAGATGACCGGCTTCACGACCAGAATGGTCGACGGTCTGGAAACCGTTCTCGTCATCATCCCCATGCCCGGCGGCGGCGGAGTTTCGTTCGACATCGTCTACTGGGTCGGCACCGCCGTCATTGCGATCTTCGTGCTGGGCGCGTGCAACGCCTCCAATCTGATCGACGGCCTCGATGGCCTCTCTTCCGGTGTCACTGCGATCGCCAACGTGGGCCTGCTGGCCATCGCATTGACAATGGCCAGTTCCGATGACGGCGTGCTCGACGGCGCACGCATCGTGCTCTGCCTGGGCGTGCTGGGGGCCTGCCTCGGGTTCCTCCCATACAACTTCAACCCCGCGAACATCTTTCTGGGCGATGCCGGTTCGCTGCTGCTGGGTTTCTGCACGATCGTCATTGTGCTGACCCTCGGCGACACCGGCCGCACCGACCTCGTCCTCGCCGGGCTCATCATCTACCTCATCCCGATCATTGATACCAGCCTCGCCATTGTCCGCCGCAAGCTCGCCGGCAAGAGCATCTCCGATGCCGATGATCAGCACCTGCACCACATGCTCAAGCGCGCTCTGGGTGTCAAGGGGGCGGTGCTCGCGCTCTACGGCATCGCCGCGGGCTTTGCCATCCTCGGAATCACCCTGTCAGAGGGCCGCGCCCGCGTCACCTACGCCCTGACCCTCGTCTTCGTCGCGTTCATCGGCGTCACCGCGTTCAAGATCGCGCGGCGGAACCAGGAGCTTCAGGCCCGCGATCCCGCCTTCGCCCCTCCGGCGGCGCCCCGCTCCATCTCCGGCCCCTCTGCACACGCGCAGCCCACCGACCCGAAGGGCTCAAAGGCGGCCTGAACCCCTTTCCCCGATCGGCAATAGGGCACGCGACCCCGGCTCCGTATACTCAAGCCGATGTCCACCCACGCCGCCAATCCGTCGTCCGCCGGCTCGCCGCGGCCCGTTCGCACCATCGCCCTTCTCAATCAGAAGGGCGGCGTCGGCAAGACCACCACCACAGTGAACCTCGCGGCGGGCATCGCCGCCTCCGGACGGCCCACCCTGCTCATCGACCTCGACCCTCAGGCCCACGCCACCCTCCATCTCGGTGTCGATCCCGGAGCTGAAGGCGATACCGATCGCAGCCCCACCGTGTACGACGTGCTGCTCGACCCTGCCTCCGTCGCGCCCGCCGCGCTCAAGCAGGTCCGCCCCAACCTCTGGATCCTCCCCGCCGAGACCGATCTCGCCGCGGCGGAGACCGAGCTCGCCTCCGCGCCCGACCGCACCACCCGGCTGCGGAAGTTCCTCGAATCCGTCGGCGACAAGTTTGAGTTCGTCTTGATGGACTGCCCCCCCTCCCTCGGCCTGCTCACGCTCAACGCGCTCGGAGCGGCCCGCGAAGTCTTCATCCCCATGCAGGCCCACTTCCTCGCGCTCCAGGGCGTGAGCAAGCTGCTCGAAACCGTCGCCCTTGTCAGCAAATCGGTGAACCCACGCCTCCGCGTCACCGGCATCATCCTCTGCATGCACGACACCAGCACGACGCACTCCCGCGAAGTCGTCGCCGACCTCGTCAACTTCTTCGAGCAGGCCCGAAGCTCCGGCCAGGATGTCCCCTACCGCACCGCGCGCATCCTCCAGCCCCCCATCCGTCGCAACATCAAGCTCGCCGAGTGCCCCAGCTTCGGCCAGACCATCTTCGACTATGCCCCAACCTGCCCGGGCGCGGCCGACTACAAAGCCCTGGCCGATCGCGTCATCGCCGATTGGGACACCCTGCTCCAGCGCCGCGCCGACGGCGGATCGTCAGGCGCCACGCCACCCATCCCGCAGGTGGTTGTTCGCGAATCCTCCGCCGCCGCTTCTTCGCAGGCGAGCAGCAACGCATGACGCGCCGCGTGCGCCGAATCATCTTTGCCGTCTACGCGCTGGCGCTGTTCATCGGCACCCACATCCCCAATCTGCATGTCCGTGTCCCCACCATTGATCGGCCGGACCTGCTCATCCACATGGCCGCGTTCGGCGGGTGGTTCTCGCTGCTGCTGGCGGCGGAGGTCCTTGGCCCCTGGCGCTCGTTCCGCTCCATCGCCCTCTGCTTTCTCATCGCGATCTGCGGCGCAGCCGTCGATGAGTACTCCCAGTCGCTCCCGGTGCTCAGACGCACCGCGGCGTGGGACGACTTTGCCGCCAACACCATGGGCATCGTGCTCGCCGCGGTCCTCGCCGCCATCGCCGCGAAGCTGTTCAAACCCTCAAGGACTGCCCCTCGCACCACGCCCGCCGCGTAACCTTCCGGGCCATGTCACTACTCACGTACATTGGGATGTTCGCAGGCGGCCTCGTGCTCCTGCTCTTTGGCGGCAAAATGCTCGTCGATGCAGCCGTGGCGGTCGCTTCGCGACTGGGGATCTCACCCCTGCTTGTCGGCCTCACAGTTGTGTCCTGGGGCACCTCCGCCCCCGAGCTCGCCTTTAACACCATCTCCGCCGTCAAAGGCCGGACCGACATGGTCTTCGGCAATCTTGTCGGCGCAAACATCTGCAACATCGGGCTCATCCTGGGCATCTGCGCCCTCATCCGTCCCCTCGCGGTGGGCGATGCGGTCATCCGCCGCGAACTGCCGGTGGTCGCCCTCACCATGGCCCTCCTGCTCGCCCTCGCACTCTTCGGTGCGCCGGGTTTCGCGCGGTGGGAAGGCCTCATCCTGCTAGGTGTCTTCCTCATCTACTCCACACTCACCATCCTCGACGGCGTCCGCGCTCATCCACGCAAGACCCAGCTTGATGAGCAGGTCAGCCACAAGCACGAGCGCGACTTTGAACGCTCACTCCTCTCCAGCATCGTCGGCTTCACCATCGGCCTCGCCATGCTCGGTCTGGGCGGCTCCCTCGCGGCCGATGGTGCCAGCGGCGCGGCCACCCTCATGGGCATCAGCCCCGCCGTCGTCGGGCTCACCGTGGTCGCCCTTGGCACCACCCTCCCCGAGCTCATCACCGGCATCATCGCCGTCCGCAAGGGACACGTCGACATCGCCGTGGGCAACGTCGTGGGTTCTTCCATCTTCAACATCGCCTGCATCTTCGGCCTCGCCTCCGCAATCAGCCCCATGGCGGTCCCCCACAACGGCATTCTCGCCATCTGCGTGATGAGCGGTCTTTGCGTCGTGCTCATGATCATGGCCCGGACCACCAACCGCAGCATCTCGCGCATCGAGGGCACACTCCTCCTGCCTGTCTCTTATACACATCTCCGAGCCCACGAGACTAAGGCGAATCTCGTATGCCGTCTTCTGCTTGAAAA
>ENA-ORBV01005711-ORBV01005711.1-microbial-mat-metagenome-genome-assembly--contig:-NODE-5711-length-22603-cov-14.520687_pt1 | contig 22603 bp, 18 predicted proteins | sample MGYA00237777_ERZ505514 | MGnify/ENA primary metagenome ERZ505514 (study PRJEB26160, sample SAMN06269048) | microbial mat metagenome | isolation source: Oligotrophic lake microbial mat | place... | reverse complement strand
AGACGCCTGCACAACATTTGCAGGCCATGGAACGTAACCAGTTGTTATTGTTCGAGTAATGACCGGACAGTACTGATTTGAGATCTGAAGCTTGATTCTTCACTCACACCAAAAACGACAGCACACCCGTATCCGGTCCACACGCACGGCAGATGTACCTTCTATTGCGCATCGGCTTGCGATGACGCGTGTACTGCTTGCAGCAGCCGGGACATGTTGCTTTCCAACGGCCGCTGGGCATGGTCGCTTCGCGGTCGAGGCGCTCGGGCTTGGCGCCGATCTGCACGCACTTGGCTTTCCAGCGCGGCCCATGCCCAGCGGTAGGGCCAGCCAAGGCGTGAGCGACTTCGTGCAGGATGGTGTCGCGCACGGAGCCTTCATCGTTGGCGGCGACGTAGAAGATGGAAAGCTCGATGAGTTTTTCATCGTGACGACAAAGGCCCAGGCAGCGCTTTCGCCGGTTGTAGGCGAATGACCAGCCACGCAGCTTGTGGTGCTGCATGAGCGATTGAGCCAGTCGTTGTGCGTGAGGAAGGAGCAGGAGCAGGAGCAGGAGCAGGAGAAGGAGCAGGAGCAGAGATCAGAAGTCAGAAGTCAGAGTAGCAGCCTCCCCATGGGCTTGAACAGCTTTACTGATCACTGCCTCTGCCTCTGCTACTGCCGCTGCTACTGCCGCTGCCGCTGCCTCTGCCCTCTGGCTTCCATTATCGCATGATTGGCCGGTCTTACATTCGTTATTACCGGCATGATCGTTACAGCTTCGCAGGTTCCCCCTGCTTCGCTCAACTGCGCAGCAGCGATGACCGCGCATTGGCGCGCGTAACAGGAGAGAAACCCGACAAGTTAACTCGCTTACCTTGCCCAGATATCTGATGGTTCATTTGCCTGCTTTCGGGGATGTCAGCGCAAGGCCGCCGGCAGAAAGCGAATGAAGTCATGAAAATCGCCATCATCGGTCTGGGCGGCATCGCCACCAACTACCGCAAGAGTCTGGCCACATTACAGCGGCCACTCACAGCGGTGTGCGATATCGACGACAACGTCGCAGCTAAAATCGGTAAGGAGGAATCCTGCTCCGCCTACCACGATTACCGCCACATGCTCAGCGAGATCAAGCCTGATGTCGTTTTCGTCTGCCTGCCTCCGGGTGCTCATGACCAGCAGGTGATCGACATTGCCCGCACTGGCGCAGCGGTCTTCGTTGCTAAGCCTGTCGCATTGAATCCGATCGTCGCCAAGATCACTCGCGATGTGATTCAGGAAACCGGCATCATCAATCAGGTCGGTTATGTCGCGCGTTACTCCGACACCGTCATCCGCGCCAAGCAACTCGTTGCTGGCAAGAGAATCGTCATGGGCTCGGGCAGGTTTATGTTTCGCATGGCGGCTGGCCATCCGTGGTGGGGCGATCCGCGCATGTCAGGCGGGCAGGTCGTCGAACAATCGACGCACATCATCGACACCCTGCGCGTTTTCTTTGGTGATGTCGATGAAGTTCACGCCCTAGGCACCAAGCGCGTCTCCGCTGCACACATCGCCAGCTTTGAAGAGTGCAGTGTGATCAACCTGCGCTTCACCAGCGGTGCCATCGCCAGTGTCACCAGTTCCTGCGTCGCACAGGCGGATGAAACGAGCAGCCTGGAACTGGTGGGCGATGAAATCTATTTGCGGTTAAGCGGAGAATCGAAACTCACCGGGCGAGTCTTTGGACAAACCATTGACTACTTGGGCACCGAGCGTGGCTACTTCAGGCAGATCAAACGGTTCCTCGAAGCGGTTGAAAAAAACGATCAATCGCTGGTTGCCTGCAACTATACCGAGGGCGTCAAGACGCTGGCGGTGACGCTGGCGGCGAATCTATCGATGCGCAGCGGTCGGCCGGTGCGGGTGCGCGAAACTTCGCGCCCGGTGCAACTGGCCAGCGCTTGATATCGGTGTGCTGCAGAAGGCGAAGAGCGAAGCCGCAAGCGGCGTCTGATCGCGGGCTTCTTTGCTTGATGATGATTCAAATCGCCGCAGGCGCAGGCACCGGGAAGTTTTCTTCGCGTGCTGCTTTTTTGGTGCCGCGTGGCATACCGATGGTCTGGCGATCGATTTTGTCCATGAGGCGCATCAGGCCTTCTTGCAGGGCTTCGGGGCGAGGCGGGCAGCCGGGCACATAGACATCGACAGGCACGACGAGATCGACACCTTTGACGACGTGGTAGCCATACTTGAAATAAGGTCCGCCGCCGACGGTGCAGGCACCCATGGCGATGACGTACTTCGGCTCAGGCATCTGATTGTAAAGCCGGCGCACACGAGCAGCCATCTTATAAGTCACCGTACCCGCGACGATCATCAGATCCGCCTGGCGCGGCGTCGCACGAAACGCACCGGCACCAAAGCGATCCACGTCATAACGCGAAGCCGCAAACGCCATCATCTCAATCGCACAGCAGGCCAGGCCGAACGTCATGGGCCAGAGCGAACTCTTGCGTGCCCAGTTAATCGCCCAGTCCACACTCGTGACGATCAGGCCTTCCTCAAAGCGGTTTTCAATCCAGCTCATGGCGATCCCTTTTTGGAAACAACAAATGATGGACGAGTGTCCGTGAGACTCGAACGATTCTAGTGTCTAGCCGCCCTGCCCGCCAGCAGGCGGGAATGAAAAGCTGCCCATCAACCTTCGCTGGCCTCTGCGGGGCGTTGTGCCGATAGACTCTTGGGTATTCCATTTGGAGCGCTTGCGTGTCTGATAATTCTGCGACATCTGATTCTTCCCGCGCGGTGGCGAACTATGCCTCACCCGAGGCGGACAGTACGCCGATTGCTTTGCGCCGGGCAGACCTCATTGGCCGGGCGGCGCTTTGGAGTGTGTCGCTCTTTCTGATCTGCTTCAGTCTGGCGTCGCTGTGCACGGTGGTCTGGTTGTTTCTTCAGCCGGGCCAAGTATGGTTTTATCACACGTTCCGCGTGCTGATGTGGGCGACGTTCATCACCGGCTCATCGGTCTTCATCTCGCTTTTCATTTTGCATCGCAAGCTGGTGCCGCCTCGCGATTTTGTTTTTCTGCCGCTCGATGGTGCACGCGTTCACGTCGGGCTCACTGCCTACAACGACGAAGCCGCCATCAGCCAGGCAGTGCGCGAATTCAAAGCATGTCCGCAGGTACACAAGGTCGTCGTCGTTGAAAACAACTCGAAGGACAACACCAAGCAAGCCGCGATCGATGCCGGTGCTGATCTGGTCGTCACCGAAATGGTGCCAGGCTATGGCTCATGCTGTCAGCGCACACTCGCTGAGACTTCAAAAGATGCCGATGTCGTGATTCTCTGCGAAGGCGACATGACCTTCGCGGCGGCTGATGTAAAAAAGATGCTCTCCTACTTGGAGAACGCTGACATGGTGCTGGGCACCCGCGCCACGCAGGAACTGCGCGAGCGCACCACGCAAATGGATTGGCTGATCAACCCGGCGAATCAGATCGTCGCCAAACTGGTGCAGGTTCGCTTCTGGGGCACGCGCCTGACCGACATGGGCTGCACGTATCGCGCCATGCGCGTCGATTCATATCACAAGCTCAAGAGCAAACTCACTGTGCTGGGCAATCACTTCTCGCCGCACATGTTCATCGAAGCGCTCAAGATGCGGCTGCGCGTCATCGAGATTCCCATCGTCTTCCGCGCTCGTGTCGGCGAAAGCAAAGGCGTCGGCTCCAACAAAGTGAAGGCCTCCAAAGTCGCCATCGCGATGCTCAAGCAACTCTTTCGCGCGTGAACGCCGCTTGCGGCTTCGCTCCCCTTCGTGTCTTCGTGTTCTCTTAAAGTACCCCGGATTCCCGCTCCGACTGAATTAGTCGGCCTCACTTGAGCTTCGCACTCCCCCACCCGCCCAGCACGTAACTCACATAAAGCTGATGTGCGATATGTGCCGCCATCTCGCGGGCACCTTCCACACCTTCACCACCGGAATAGACGGTCATCTCCACGACCATCGAGTTGTGCTGGATGATCTGCGCCCGCGCCTCGTAGCCGACCTTGAGGCTGTATCCCATCTCCGGTCGCAGCCACTTGGTACCAGTATCAAGGTCAGCAAACTGGCCGGTGATGATCGTCGCATTGGTCGGTGGCTTGGAACCATCGGACATGACTGCGGGGATGCCGCGCAGGCTCAGTTCGTTGATCAGTTCCTTGGCCAGCAGCTCTGCGGAGATGTGGCCATAGCGAATGTCTTCGCTGGTCTGAAAGCGCGAGCGAGGATTGCGAATCACCCAGGCCGGCAGCACATCCGCATCGCGCACCGCTTCCTCCGCAGTGACCGCGAAGGGCCGCACCACCACGACCGTCGGCTCCGTGGGCACATAGCCGGTGCCATACACCACCTGTGCACCCGAACTTTCGCAGCCAACCATTTGCATCGCCACGCAGCAAAGCACCATCACAAGCGACCATCGCAACAGGTGATCAGACATCATGACTCCCATCCTTTTTAAATAACAAATCGCAAATCACAAATCGCAAATCTCAAACAAACTCCAATGGCTCAATCAGAAAAATGCTCTGCCGATGAGCGAGTTCCTTTCGCTGCATCATGCGTCATCTTTTTCTTTTCGCCACCAGTCTCTAAAACTTTTCGCTGGCGGCGTAGGCATGTCGCGCTCGCGGGTCCAGCCTTGCGCCTGCCCGGGCATCTTGCTGACCCAGCCGCGCGCGGAGTAAGGATCGCCTTTTTTCAGTGAGCCGTTGCATTTGGCCTGGAAGCGGAAGAACATTTTCTGAGCCCAGCCGCCCAGGCGATAGGTGAGCGAATTCTGCAGCGACTTGGCCCACAATTTAAACACCGCGCGGTCAGGCCAACCGGTGATCTTCTGGCTGATCATGTCACGCCGAAGCTGAATTAGATACTTGGGAATATTAATTTTCACCGGGCACGCTTCATAACACGCGCCGCACAGCGACGACGCATGAGGCAAATCTTTATAGTTCGCCAGTCCCTTAAAAACCGGCGTGAGAATCGCGCCGATCGGGCCGGAATAAACCGAGCCGTAAGCGTGGCCGCCCACCTTGCGATAGACCGGGCACGCATTGAGGCACGCCCCGCAGCGGATGCAGCGAAGCATCTCGCGCGTCTCTTCCTTGAGCACTTCAGTTCTGCCGTTGTCCACGAGAATAATGTGCACCTCATCAGGACCATCATGCTCATGCGCACGGCGAGGACCAGTGATGAAATTCGTATAACAAGTAATCGGCTGCCCCGTCGCGCTGCGCGTCAGCAACTTGAGTAAGACCGCCACGTGATCGAGTGAAGGCACCAGCTTTTCGATGCCGACGAAAGCGACGTGAATGCGAGGCACACTGGTGCAAAGCCGGCCGTTACCTTCGTTGGTACACAGCACGAGCGTGCCGGTTTCTGCGACGAGGAAGTTGCCGCCGCTGATGCCGATGTCTGCTTTGCGGAATTTTTCGCGCATGTGTTTGCGGGCGATTTTCGTCAGTTCCAGCGGGCTTTCCGTATAAGGCACACCGAGTACGCGCTGAAACACTTCACCGGTGGAGCCGCGATCCTTATGAATCATCGGCTGCACCAGATGCGATGGGGCATCGTTATCAATCTGCAAAATGAACTCGCCCAGATCGGTCTCAATCGTCTCGCAGCCGATCGCTTCCAGCTCGGGCACCAGCAGCGTTTCCTCCGTCACCATCGACTTGCTCTTGACCGCGACACGGCAGTCATTCTCCTTCGCAATATCCACGCAGATTCGATTGGCCTCATCCGCATCGAGCGCGTAATGCACCTTCACACCCGCCTTGGTCGCGTTCTCGATGAACTGCTCGAGATAGTGATCCAGATGATCGAGCGTGTGCTGTTTGATGGAGCCCGCCAGCTCGCGCATCTTGTCGTAGTTCTCGCCAAAGGCTGAACCACATTGCTGCTTGCGCAGGTTGTCGCGCGTCAGCGTGGCATGATTAACAAACTTCTGCAGCTTGGCATCGTGCGTCGCCTTGTCAGCCCGGGCGTGCATGTCATAAGGCAGCGGTGGAAAAAGAATGTCATGCCCGTTGACCGTCAGAAAGATCGGCTCCATGAAGGGCGCAGGTTCTTCTGCGGTGACGGGCGAAGGCACGGGATGCTCAGCGGTGGAGGACATGGGAGTACGATAGCAGCGCGGAGGAAATTGGTCACGATGCTCCCAACGAAATCATTGACTTGCCTGCATTCAAAATCTAAAATGCAGGCATGCAGTACACCATAAGAAACATCTCTAAACGGCTCGATAAAGCACTACGTGCCAAAGCCAAGGCAGAGGGGAAGAGCCTCAACACCGCCGCAGTCGAGGCGATGGAAGTGGCGATGGGCGTCGCGGGCAAGCCGATCAAGCAGCGCGATATTTCTTTCCTGGCGGGAACGTGGGTGGAAGATGCAGCATTCGACGATGCGATTAAGGAGCAGCGCCGCATCGATCCGGAGATGTGGAAGTGAAGCTCCTGATTGATACGAATCGGTACACGGACTTAGCACGCGGCGACGCCGCTCTACTAGAGATGGTGGAGCATGCCGACCAGGTGTTTTTGCCGTTCATCGTGATCGGCGAACTACGGGCTGGCTTTGCCCGAGGCTCACGCCCAACGCAGAACGAACAACTCTTGCGCCGGTTCCTCTCGCAGCCGAAAGTTGCACCGCTCTTCGCGGATCTGATGACGACGCGCATCTATGCGGATGTACTGACGACGCTCTACGAACAGGCGACGCCGATTCCGACCAATGATATTTGGATCGCTGCACTGGCACTGCAACATGACCTAGTGCTGTGCACGCGGGATAAACATTTCAACCAGGTGCGAGGGTTGAGTCTTATATGATTCATGTGAATCATGGTCGGGTCGGGCCGGAACAGCCCGGCTCGCTCACTTCCCCACCTCCATCAGCCCCATCCCCTCTGCGATCACTTCGGCCAGGCTCTTGAACTGAATATCCACGCCTTCGCGGCGGCACGAACCTGAGATATTCATCGTGCAGCCAGCATCGTTGCTGATGATGGTCGGGCAGTTGGTTTCCTTGATGCACTCGACCTTGTCGCGCACCATGGAGCCGGAGATTTGCGGGTATTTCATGGCGAAGGTGCCGCCGAAGCCGCAGCATTGTTCTGCTTTGCGGAGCGGGACATATTCCAGGCCGTCGATCTGTTTCATGACCTGTACTGCTTCATCGGTTACGCCGATGCCGCGCAGGTGACATGAATAGTGGTAGGTGACTTTGCCATCCCATTTCACGTTGTATTTCGTGAGATCGACCTTCATGACCTTGACGAGAAATTCGATGAACTCGAATGTTTTATTTACGAGCTTCTGCCCATCGTGTTCGTAGGCGTGGTCGCCCTTGAGCAGATCGGGGTAGTAGTCGCGGACCATGGCCGCACAGGAGCCTGAAGGCGTGACGACATATTCGCTGTGGGCGAAGACCTCGATCATTCGCCTGGCGAGATCGCGGGTGTCATCGTGGAAGCCGTTGTTGAACATAGGCTGACCGCAGCAGGTCTGAGCCTGCGGAAAATCGACAGTACAGCCGAGGTGTTCAAGCACCTTCACGATCGCAATGGCGGTGCGCGGATAGAAGGTGTCGGTCAGGCAGGTGACAAAGAGCGAGACGTTCATGGGATGAGTTTAGCGGGTACGCGGCAGCGGGGACAGGGGACAGGAGACAGGAGACAAGGCACAAGGCACAATTGCAGAGCCACGTCTCGACGATCACGGCTCTGTTCCCTGCTTCCCTGTCCCCTGTCCCCTGTCCCCTGCTTCCCTGTTTCCTGCGGCGCTTGAACCTTTTGCGCAAGGCCCTAAAATGCTCGGCCTTGGTTTTCCGGGCCGACATAGCTCAGTTGGTTAGAGCGAGGGATTCATAAGCCCTAGGTCGCAGGTTCGAATCCTGCTGTCGGCATTTTTGCCTCATCGAGAATTGCCTGTTTTTCCGCCCTTTCTGCGCCGATCTTCAAGCTGATCACATCCTTAATGCAATGAAACAAGCAACCCCGGCGTGAACCGGGATTGATCGAAGTTCAAGTTATTGAATCATTCACTCACGCCATCCGTCGGCGACGCATCATCAGGCCGCCAGGGTTGAGGCTGGCATCGCACAGCCGCGTGGAATTCACCATTGCCACACCATCAGAGACGCAATGATCCGCGCGGATCCCACTCAGATAGTTCGATGTTCCGATCAGTTCATACAATGACCGGCTAGGCTCCATCCGACAGATTCGCTGGCCATCACAGACGATTAGGAAAACAGGAACAGCATCATGAGAACCGAAACGCGACGCCACCTTTATCCGTCCAGTGCTTTCTCTTGGGTGGTCGCCTCGATCATTGCCACGACCCTCTTGGGGATCCTTTTTCCTTCGATGTCTGTCGCTGCCGAAAAGCCGGCGAAGGCGAAAGCGAAAAAGGAAACGGCACCGGATGTCGGCCAGAATGTCGCCACACCTGTCGATCGAATCAAGGCACTCAAGGACTTCAAAGTTGAGTTGATCTATTCAGTGCCCAGCGACCAGCAAGGATCATGGGTCGCACTTTGCCCGGACAATCGCGGCGGCATCTATGCCAGCGATCAGTACGGCGGGCTCTTCCGATTCATTCCCCCCGCTCCTGGAAAAACACTGACGCCGCAAGACATCAAAAAGGTGGATGTCAACATTCGCGCGATCAACGGCATGGTCTTCGTCGATGGCGCGCTCTATGTCGGCGTCAACGACTATGAAAAGAAAATGCAGAGCGGCTTCTATCGGATCAGCGACACCAACGGCGATCAGGAACTGGACAAAGTCGAACTGCTCCGCGCATTCGACTCCAAAAGCGATCACGGCGTACACGCCATCGTCCCCGCATCTGACGGCAAATCCTTTTACATCATCACGGGAAACAACGCGATCATCTCCAAGGGCTATGTCGAAGGCACTTCCGATACGTCGCCCGTGGCCAAGATTTGGGGCGATGATCATCTGCTCCCGCGCATGCCCGATGGCCGAGGACACAATCAGCATGTGCTCGCACCGGGCGGCATCGTCTATCGCGTGTCACGAGATGGACAGCAGTTCGAAATTTTCGCCTCCGGCTTTCGCAATATCTATGGCGGTGCCATCAACAAGGATGGCGAGTTGTTCACTTACGACGCCGACATGGAATACGACTTCAACACGCCTTGGTATCGCCCGACGAGAGTGAACCATGTCGTCAGCGGCGCGGAATACGGTTGGCGAAACGGTGCTGGCAAATATCCCGAGTTTTATTCTGACACCCTGCCCGCCACGCTGAACATCGGCCCTGGCTCGCCCACTGGAACGCGATTCGGATACGGTGCCAAGTACCCCAAGAAGTATCAGAATGCGTACTTCATTCTCGACTGGAGCTGGGGCAAAATCTATGCAGTGCATCTCGAAGCCAGCGGCGCCAGCTACACCGCAACCAAAGAAGAATTCATCACCGGTGCACCACTGCCTGTGACTGATTTGATGATCAACCCGACCGATGGAGCCATGTACTTCGCCATCGGCGGACGTCGCGTGCAATCAGGCCTTTACCGAGTGACCTATGTCGGGAAAGAAGACACCTCGCCCGTCGATATGACGCCTCACATCACGCCGCTTCAGAAGCTTCGCCAATCACTGGAAACCTTCCATGGCAAAGCGGATCCCAAGGCAGTGGCAACGGCGTGGCCTCACTTGAATCATGAGGATCGCTTCATCCGTTCCGCAGCACGCGTCATTCTTGAACATCAACCTGTGGACCAATGGGCGGACAAAGCACTCGCTGAACCGGTGGCTGGCCGACGTATTGAGGCGCTTCTAGCACTGACGCGCCTGACCGGTGTGAGTCCGAGACAGCGCCCCAGCTCAGGCCACGTCATCAACACCGGCATGCGCGATCGCATTCTCAAGTCGCTTCTCGAAATCGATTTCAACGCGCTCAATGGCGATGAAAAACTCGGCTATGTCCGCCTCGTCGAAATCGTATTGATTCGCTTTGGCGATCCCGATGCTGCGACGATCAACGCGATCATTGCGAAACTCGACCCTGCTTTTCCTGCTGACACATTCGAACTGAACTGGCTCCTTTGCGAGACACTCGCCTATCTTCAGGCTCCCAATACGGCAGCCAAGGGCATGGCGCTGATCGCCGCTGCGGGAAGCCAGGAACCGCAGATGGAATACGCGCGCAGCCTTCGTTTTCTCAAGGCGGGTTGGACACCGGAGCTGCGCAAGCAGCAGCTTGAGTGGTTCCTGATGGCCGCCAGCTATCGAGGCGGAGCGAGCTTTGCAAAGTTCATTGAATTCATCCGCAGTGACAGCCTGGCCACCTTCTCGAAAGAAGAGAAGCTGGCTCATGCAGCACTGATTGCAAAGAAGCCGGAGATCAAGTCCGCCATTGAAAATCTGGGCGCCATGTTCGCAGGCCGTGAACCGACGATGTGGACGCTCGATGAACTCAGCGGTGCAGCCAAGACGGGCATGAAGAACCGGGACTTTGAGAATGGCCGCAAGATGTTCTCCGCTTCCGCCTGTTTCGCTTGTCACCGCTTCGGCAACGCCGGCGGAATGACCGGGCCTGATCTGTCCGGTGCTGGCGGCCGGTTCAACACGCATGACCTGCTGGATCAGATCATCAATCCCAGCAAAGTCATCAGCGATCAGTTCGCCCCCATTGTCGTCACCATGAAAGACGGCGAAGTTTACACCGGTGTCGTGGTCAATCTCAGCGGCGATGGCGTCACACTCAACACCGACCTCTCCGATCCCAATGAGCGAGTCAACGTGGACCGCAAGAAGGTGAACAGCATCGAAGTTTCGAAAATCTCACCCATGCCCAGCAACCTGCTGGTGATGCTCAAGAAGGATGAGATTCTGGACCTGATCGCCTACATGCTCAGCGGCGGTAACAAAGACAACGACATGTTCAAGAAGGCGAAATAGGCTGTTGCTGATTCGCCTTGCAGCACCATTGCTACAAGACCCAAGAAACAACCCCGACGTGAACCGGGGGTGTTACCGGGGGTGTTGTGGATGGGTTCATTCATCGACGAGCAGAATGTGGACCGCTTCGGGGCCGTGCACACCGGTGACCAGTTCGCCTTCGATGTCAGCGGTTTTGCTGGGGCCGGTGATGAAGACCATGCTACTGGGCAGATCGCTGGCGGGGATGCCGCGCAGGCTGGCCCAGTAATCGATCATGTCGGGGAGGATGTCGCTGGGGCGAACGATGGCGATATGCAGAGGCGGGATGAGCGAGAGGCCACGCGAATTCTGGGCATCGGAAGCGACCACCAGGCTGCCGGTCTCTGCGAGCGCAACGCGCACACCGGTGATACCGCAGTCCACATCAAACTGAGCATCGAGACCCGGACGCGTCTGCCAGGGGACGACGGCGATGCCTGCTTGGGTCAGCGCTGATTCGAGATCGGTGACCAGTGGCAGCGATCCGAGCACGACGCTCTGCACATTCTGCGTCTTGAGAAATTCGATGATGTGCTGCGTGATCGCGGCGGCTTTGGGTCGATGGACAAACATGCCGCTGCCTGCAGCGCGGGCGTGAAACATTTTGACCAGATCATCCTCAGGCTTGGCCAGCCGGGCGATGGCTTCATTGACCGCAGGCGGCGGCGACTGAGGTGGCACGGTGTGCGAACGGCCAAGCGCAGCGTGAATGCGCGTGAACAGTTCCTGACGAGATGATGAGGGCGGATGCGACATCGTGCTCTACTTTAACAAGCTACGGCGAAACGGGCTTTCCATCAGTTTGATTTCCCATGACTATCGCAAGTATGGCGCGGCATGTTTACCAATGATTTGTCTGTTGAATTTTGGTTTAATATATGATATACTACGCCTGATATCACGGGTCTGATGAGTTTTCAGCAAGAAGGGGCAGAAGGTAGACGTCTACCCGTTTACCCATAGACATGAGCTAATCCAAGCATAGAAAACGATTTACAACGGCTGACACAAATGAAAAAACGCGCAGGTAGACAAAATCTGGCAACGAAAAAAGTCTTGAAGCACCCTGCGTGCAATCGACCTGTCCAATTCCTTCAGGGCGGCTGGAGGCTTAAGTCCGCGCAAGCCCCGACCTTCCAAATTCAAACGGCGCACAACAGCGAAACCTCCAAACCGGACAACGGTAGGCTAAATACGATGACGACGATCGCTTGTGCAATCGATTCAATTGACAGGAGCTTTTCGATGACTGTTCAAACGCTGCGCCGATGGGTGATGCTGCTTGCGGTGATGTTGACCTTCGCTTGCTTCACAATCACATCACAGCGGGCTATCGCTGACGAAACAGTCGAGCCCAAACCCGCAGAGTTCACGCAGAATTTCGAGTTGCCTCTGCACGATGGCAAGCTTTCTTTGAACACACTCATCGCCACGCTGCTCGACTACGTGGGCATGGATGGGCATCTCGTGCGCGGCCTGCTCGACACCCAAGTCGATGTCACCGGCACCACCGGTCGCCTCACCATGAAGACGCTCGCCTTCACCACCAAAGACATCGTCACCATGAAAATCCAAGGCGAAGGCAACGCGCAAAAACTCATCCTGCAAGTCGATCGACTGGCGCTGCGCGAAAAGCGAGCGCTGGTGCAGCGACGAATTCTTCGCGTCATCGAAGCATGGGAACCCAAAGCCGCAGAAAAACTACGCGGCAACCTGGGCTTCTACCTCCATGCTCCTGGCGCGAAACCCATGCCGCTGGGCGAAACAAAAATCACCGCAGCGCCGGGCAAGACTGTCGTCCTCATCCATGGCCTCGATGAACCGGGCTGGTGCTGGAACACCATCGCGCCCGCTCTGGTCAAAGAGGGGTACACCGTCTGCGAACTGCGCTATCCCAACGATCAAGCCATCGGCAAGAGTGCGAAGTTTACTGCGGAACATTTCGCGCTGCTGAGGAAATCTGGAGCACAAGATGTTTCCATTCTCGCGCACAGCATGGGCGGACTCGTCGCGCGGGAGATGCTCACACATGTGGACTATTACGCAGGCAACGGCGACGGCGGCGAAACCTATCCGAAGGTCAATCGTCTGATCATGCTGGGCCCGCCCAACCACGGCTCAGCTGCCGCCGAGCTGCAAGTCCTCGGCGAAGTGCGCGAACAAGTGGTGCGCCTCTTCACCGGTGATGGCCTGCTCTTTGGCGCGTTCTTTGATGGCTCCGGTGAAGCCAAGGAAGACCTGCTGCCTGACAGCCCGTTTCTCAAATCGCTCAACGCAAGGCCGCTGCCCAAGGGTGTGAAGTACACCATCTGTGCATCGCAAATCAGTCCGGTGAATGCGAAACAGATCGAAGCCATGCGAGTCAAACTGCGCGGCAAGTTATCCGCTGACCTGGCCTTTGGCCCCGATCAGATTGCCGCCGCTGTCGCCTCTGTATCGGACGGACTGGGCGATGGCGCGGTGCCTGTCGCATCAACGAAACTCGAAGGCGTGACCGATCACATCATGGTGCCCGGCAATCACTCATCGATGCTGCACAAGAAAAATGAAGAAGGCACGGTGCTGAATATCGTGCTTAAACGGCTGGGTGAATGAGGTGGATTGCTCGCGCGGAGCGTCGCAAAGCCTTTGCTCCGCGGCTAAACGAATAAGCTGTTTCCTGTCTCCAGTCGCCTGCTTCCTGTCCCCTTCTGTTCACTTCCTTCGCTCATGCGGATGGAAGTTGGCGATGACAGCTTTGAGTCGCGAGTGATCGACGTGAGTATAAATCTGCGTCGTCTTGATATTCGAGTGGCCCAGCAGTTCCTGCACCACGCGAAGGTCAGCGCCGCCTGCGAGCAGGTGTGTTGCAAAAGAATGGCGAAGCATGTGCGGATGTATGTGGCGCATTCCCGCTTTGCGTGCGTAGCGCCTGATGATCTGCCAGACAACGATGCGCGTGATGGGGCCGCCGGTGCGTGAGAGCAGTAAACGATTGGTGCGTTTGTCAGCGCGGTAAAGCTTGGGGCGCTGCTCACTGAGATATCGCTCCACCGCTGCAATCGCCGGCTTGCCGATGGGCACGATCCGTTCCTTGCTGCCTTTGCCCATGACGCGCACCACCGCCAGATCGAGATGCACACCATCGCAATCAAGGTCCGCCACTTCGGTGGCGCGAAGGCCACCGGCATAAAGCAATTCCATCATCGCACTGTCGCGCAGAAAATAAGGATCCTCTTCGCTGGGTGCGCGGAGGAGCGCGAGCATCTGTTCGTGGCTGAGTACACCGGGCAGGTTCTTCCATGTCGAAGGCTGACTCAGCAGTTCCGCAGGATTCGTCGCCAAGAGCGCGTTGGCATGTGCAAAGCGACAGAAGACGCGAATGGTGGCGACGTGGCGAGCGATGGAACTGATGGCCAGGCCGCGCTGATGAAGTGCTTTGAGATGCTCAGTCAAGATTGGAAAGGTCAGCGCACGCCAGCCGGTGGCACCGCGCGCGGCAAGCCAGTGCGACAGTTCGCGCAGGTCGGAGGCATAAGCCTCAAGGGTGAGCGGGGAGAAGCCACACTCGATTTTGCAGTAAGCGAGAAACTCACGCACCGGTTGCTCGTAGCTCTCGCTGAGCGACGAACGATTGGCCGTGTAGGGTGAGATTGGTGACAAGGTGTTGCTCGCGCAGCAGCCGGTAGTAAGTGGGACAGCCCAGATGACGATTCACGCAAGTGTCGAAGGCCTCGCTGATACGGCCCAGCGAAAAATGCGAGGCGCATCGCGTGTCGTCCTGGTCAAGAAACGGACACACCGTTGATTCGGATTCAATGAGTCGGGCCATGGCTTATCTCTCTTGGAGCCTGCATGATTATCGGCATTTGAGAACTTAAGACATGAAAAATCGCACGCCCACAGAGCCCCTCCGTAGAGTCGCGGCTCATCTTGCATCAGCTTCTTATCGTTCGCCCGGCAACAACTCGTGCATCTCATCCGCGCTGCCGCCCTTGAGGCAGCAATCAATAATCTTGTGGCCGAGGGGCATCAGGTCTGCTTCGAGGAATCCTTCAAGCTGTTCGCGGAAGAACGCCATCAGCGATGCAGCGCCTTTGTCATAAGCCTCGATACCCACTTCATGCTGCGCTTCCACGCGCAGGAAGAACGGCGGAATGTGTGCGCCTTCAATCACCAGTTGCTTGGGCTGATAGCCAAGCAGCGGGCAGCGTGCGGGCAGCACCTGTTCAGGACGGAAGCGAGCGCCGCCGCGACGGGCCAGGTATTCGCGAACGATCCACTGCGGCATGAAGCCAACTTTCCAGGCACCGACATGCTGATTGGGGATGAGCACGAAAGCGGTGCGGGTGGTGGACTCGATCTGCTTGAGCATGAGGTTGGCCTGATCGACGCGGCGGCCTGTGGCGAAGGGCCAGTAGGAGCCGACGCCTTCGGACTCGAGGCCGGTGCCGCCGATGATCGAAGGATTGCCATGCCCGCGCGGTGCCACCAGACGCCAGAGCCAGGCCAGCGCGGGAGGCAGCACTTGGAGCAGGCCGAGGATGCCGTAGGTGGGATTTTCTTTGGTGCAGGGCGGCGTGCGAACGCCGAAACTGCGGATATCCACGGACACCGGCTGATTGACGATATCGGGCACAATATTACGCGGCACAATCACCCGCGGATTGGGGCAAGGCTTGCCCGGTGCATCCATGATCGGTTCCCAGATCAGCGTCGTCGCGCCCGGGATCGCTTCGATATTCAGAAAGAGCAGCGGCTGGGGCGGATGGATGGAAAGTTTTTCGAGGTGCGGATCGGTGCCGTAGTGCGTGATGTGATTCACACGAACAAACCACGCATCCTCAGCATCCTTGAGCCAGAGCTTTTTGTTGTCGCGCTGAAGCATCGGCAGACAGAGCGCCATGTCATCAGTCACCGGATGCAGTTCGCAGGTGCGCGGCATCGAGAGATGTCGCTCATCACCATCGGTCAAATTCTTACCCACCAGCAATCGGCCATCAGCCTGGCGATGTGCATGTTCGAGCATCTCGCTCTTGCCGCCGCCTGATGCACCTTCGTGCATGATGGTCACGATGTTGTCATAAGGCGTGACGACCTGCACGGTGGAGCAGTGCGCGGTGACCCAGCCTTCTTCTTCGCCCTGGCTGATGAGCACGCCATAGACGCCCTTCTTGGCGCTGGGGCCGGGGTAGAGGTTGTAGCTGAACAGTTCGTGCACCTTGGACTTGCGGTTGTGAACGACGACCTGCTTGCCTTCAAAATGCGTGTGGCGAAAAGGCGGAGCAACATAGATCACCGCGCGAGGCGTGAAATCAGTGGGCGTGTTCTCGGGTGTGAGCATGCCTTGCAACATCGCCAGACCGAGTGCAAAAAATCCTGCGTTGGCGGGGCAGATCACCAGTGCGGGAAGGCCCGTCGCTTTGTCGCCGCAGATGAACGGGAAGACGGCCAGTTCCTGCGTCTTGAGCCATTCAAAAGTTTCCAGCCGCAGGTCTTCGAAGTCTTTGCCGAAGCGATCGGAGTAGCGTTCTTTATTAGAAGGATTCTTGTCGCCGATGACCATGCACTCCGCATCGCGGCGGCGCATGTAGGCTTCCAGATAGTTGGCGGCAATGCCGTTCTTGACGCGACAGGCCCGAGCCTCAACGACCATACCTTTGCCGGGCACTTCGTAGCCGATGTCCTGCCAGCCATCGGGGCCTGGATTTCGCACAGCGGATTCGATGAGATCATCGAGGCTGGCAGCCACGGTAAAGCCGGGACAGGCAGCGAGAATCTCGGCGACTTCCTTGGTCACATTGAACGGCAACGAATCGGTTGCGGTCGGCATCAGCCGGCCTCCTTATCTTGATTGAACCACGAAACCGGCCCTACCCAATAGACGGCCCAGCGGCGCGCAAAACAAGCATGGAAAATAGCGTTTTTTCCCAAGCACTGTGCCAAGTAACTGCACCGCGTAATTGCAGGGCCACCAAGCCGGGCGATTATATGGCAATCCGCTGGCTATGCCACTGATCGGGAAAGGGCTGAAGCACCGGAAAAGGGTGCGGTAAGTTTTCGGGCACGTGTGGCACTGGCTGGCCGTCGCTCTGGACGGTTTGCCAGTGCCATCCGACATAGTGCCCGGTTTGCTTGGCGCACCCCCGGAAAAGATTCGCCATCCATCTGCGGCAGCCACGTGTTATACTTTTTGAAGTCTGGAAGACCCCCGCACCCTGACGCATGGAGGCGTCCGCATGATGACCGATACGTTCACATCGAATCCTTCCGCCAGCGAAGCTGCCAGCGATACCGCCAGTGACACTGTGCCCGTTGAGCCGCAGATCATCATCAAGCAGCCGGTGGCGATGCCGCATGCGCTCGATGCTGACGCGATTGATGACGGAGCTGCCGCCGCTGAAGTCGCACAAGGGACGGCTGTTGAATCCGAAGGGCAGTCGCAGCAAGAGGCGCAGGCTCCGGCGGTGATCGCACCGGTGGACCCGCTGCCTCAGCCACGCGAGCCGCGCATCATTGCGATGATCAATCAGAAAGGCGGCGTCGGCAAGACGACCAGCACCGTCAATCTCGGCGCTGCTCTTTCGCACCTGGGCTATCGCGTGCTGCTGATCGATCTCGATCCGCAGGCGCACATGACCTTGCACGTGGGCATCGATCCGACGACGCTTGAGCGCAGCAACTACGACCTGCTCACTGATGATGATGTGCCTGCATCGGAAGTGATGCACAAGATCAACGACAATCTTTTCGTGCTGCCTGCGGAGGTCAATCTCGCTGGCGCTGAAACGGAGATGGCCCCCAAGCTCGTCACCGGCCGGGCCCAGCGCGTGCTCAAGGATAAGGTGATGGCGTTGATGAAAGCGGGTATCGGGTCTCGGGTATCGGGTGTCGGAAAAGACAGTGAATCACCGACGACAACTAGGGGAACTTCAGCCCCCACCGCAATTCCTACCGACACCCGAAACCCGACACCCGAAACCCGCGCCTTCGACTACATCCTCCTCGACTGTCCGCCGAGTCTGGGCCTGCTCACGATCAACGCGCTTTCGTTTGCGAAGGAAGTTTTCGTGCCGATGCAGGCTCACTTTCTTGCGCTGCAAGGTTTGAGCAAACTACTGGAAACCGTCGGCCACATTCGCAGCGGATTCAACAGCGAACTCGAAGTGACGGGCGTGCTTCTGTGCATGCACGACAAGCAGACGCTTCTGGCGGCAGAAGTTTCTGCCGATCTCAATGGGTTCCTTGATGGCAGCCGTGACCAAGATGTGCCCTGGCGTCACGCGACGGTGCTGACGCCTTCGATCCGTCGCAACATCAAGCTCGCCGAGTCGCCCAGCTTCGGCCACACGATTTTTGATTACGCACCGGACAGCAACGGCGCTCAGGACTACCGCAAGCTGGCGATGTCTGTCGTCAAACAAGGCGTGAAGTTGGGCAAATGAAAATAGTTCAACGTTCATAGTTCAAAGTTCAAAGTTCAAGGTTCAAGGTTCAAGGTTCAAGGTTCAAGGTTCAATTCAGAGCGATTCGATGGCTTCGTACTTATCGTGCATCGCACAACCAACATCAGCACCTTGTTGTTAGAAGCCTTCAACTTTGAACCTTGAACTTTGAACCTTGAACCTCCCAAGGATCTCCCATGCCGCTGACCACCGCCATCACCTGCCGCGTTGCTGCGTACTCCGATGCGAATGCGATGCTGCTAGTCGATGACGGCGGCAGGCTCCAGCGCGAGCGCACCAATTTCATCAATCAGGCCATCACCAATCGCGCCGCACACGTCGCACTCATCGATGGCAAAGTGGTCGCTTACGGCGTGATCCAACAGACCTTTTTCAATCACAGTTTTCTGAGTCTGCTCACGGTGCAAATCGATCATCGCCGCAAAGGCGTCGGGGCCTGGCTGTTGCAACACATCGAGCACATCTGCAAGACTCCCAAGCTTTTCACGACTGTTCCCGCTTCGCACATTGAAGCGCAAGCCTTCCTGCTCAAAGTCGGCTACACGAGCAGCGGTCAAATCGAAAACCTCGACGACGCCCAGCCGCAGCACATCTTTTTCAGGCGACTTCGCTAAAGCAATTCTTAACGAGCCGCGCCCGTCAGGAAGCGGGGGTTTTCTCGAATACTCCACTCCCTTACGGTCGTGGCTCGTGACGATGCAGCAACATCATTGTGGCCACGTGTCGCTATCCTTATAGTGGTGCGCCATCGCCTTGATCACATAGCCCCGGCCTTGGCCGGGGGAACGCTGCGAAGTCGGTGAGTCACCCCGGCTAAAGCCGGGGCTATATGAGAACGAAATCACGCCTTGCTCATCCCCGGAGGTTCCCATGCTTTTTCTTCGTTGCCTCATCATCGCTCTGCTTGTTACCGCGCCCATTCTCGCTGATGCCACCAATGGCAAGCTCGACATTCATTGGATTGATGTCGAAGGCGGCGGAGCCACGCTCATCGTCACACCAAGCGGCGAGTCCATCCTCATCGACACCGGCAACCCCGGCAACCGCGATCCCGGTCGCATCGCCAAACACGCCAAGGAAGTCGCCAAGCTTAAGAAGATCGATCACCTGGTCATCACGCATTATCACGTCGATCATCTGGGCGGCGCTGCTGAGCTTTCCAAACTCATCCCCATCGGCACCGTCTATGACAACGGCAACCACGAAGCCCGCCGCAATGAAACCGCTGGCAAGCTCGATGAATATCTCGGCTTCAAAGCGGACAAGCGCGTCGTGCTCAATCCCGGCGACAAACTGCCGCTCAAGCAGGCCGTTGTCGCCCTTGCCAGTGGCAAGATGCCTGCGCTCTCGATCACCTGTCTCGCCGCCCGGCAGCAGACGATCAAAGCGGAAGATCATCATGCTGAAAACACGCACGACCTCGCAAAGAATCCTGTTCGCCGCAGCGAGGACAAAAGCGATAACGCCAACTCCATCGTGCTGCTGATCAAGCTCGGCGAATTCGAGTTTCTCAACTGCGGCGACCTGACCTGGAACATCGAAGAAAAACTCGTTGCCCCGCGCAATCTCGTGGGCACCGTCGATGTCTGGCAGGTCAACCATCATGGCCTCGATGCCAGCAACAACCCGCTGCTGATTCAGTCGGTCGCGCCGACCGTGGCGGTCTTTAATAATGGCGACAAGAAGGGCTGTCAGCCGCTGGCGTTTCTCGCCGTCAAGGCAGCGCCTTCGATCAAAGCGATTTATCAGGTGCACAAAAATCTGCGCAAGGATGTGCAGAACAACACCGCTGATGAAATGATCGCCAATCACACTTCGCAAAACGAATGTCAAGGCCATGCGATGATGCTGCACGTGGCCGCCGATGCGAAGAGCTACACCGTGGTGGTGCCTTCGCAGAAGCACGAGCGCACGTTTGAGACGAAGTGAATGATGGGTTCAGATAAAACAGGCACGGCCCCTTGACTGAAGGAGCCGTGCCTTGTGCGTTTGATTATCCAACTCGAGTCACGCCAGTTCTGTGCGCACCTTTTCCAAGAGCGCCTTGGTCAGCTTGATCCCGGCCATTTCATCGACTTTGCCGCCTTCATATTCGATGCCCACCCATCGGCCCGTTGCGTCCCATTCCTTCGGCGCATTCTTGAGCACGATCTTCATCATTTTCCGATAGTCGGTATGAATCTCATCGCCCGCATCATTGAAGTCATGCGACTTGGCGGAGACCGCCCGCGCGAAAGGCATCAGTTCCTCGACGCCCACGTAGCGGTCGTACATCAGGTCGTAACCATACTTGTCCTTGCTCGCGCCTTTGATTCGGAAGTTGCCAAAATCAGGCAGCGCCCCGACGCGCGGGTGGTTCGCCATCGCCAAGGTGTCCGCCAGCCAACGGCCATGCGATGACAGACCGCCGTGGTTTTCGACAATCACATAAAGCCCCAGTTTGTCGCAGTATTCTGCGAGCCTGTGCAAGCCGTCGGCTGCAAGCTTCTGCTGATCCTGATAGGTGCCCGAGGATCCCGCATTGACGCGGATCGAGTGGCAACCCAGGAACTTGGCAGCATCAGCCCACTTGTAGTGATTCTCGACAGCCTTGGTGCGGTTGGCTTCATTGGCATCGCCAAGCTGGCCTTCGCCATCGCACATGATCAGCAGGCTCTTGACGCCTTCGCCCTCGGCCCGTGATTTGAGGTCTTTCAGATAGTCCTCGTCCTTCGCCTTGTCTTTGAAAAACTGGTTGACGTATTCGATGCCTTCGATGCCCAACGACTTGGCCGTCTTGGCGAAATCGAGGTTGTCGATTTTCTTGCCGAAGATCGATTTGTGCAGCGACCACTGGGCCAGCGAAATGCGGTAGAGCGGCGAAGTGGTGTTCTGTGCAAACATCGGTGCGACTCCGGTGGTGACCGCAGCCATCGCAACGGTCACTTGTGCTGAGCGAGTGAGAAATTCACGGCGATTCATCAATGGTCCTTCCAAAATGGGTTAAAGGCTGGTTGAAAGGCACAGCGACTTTAAGTCGCCGTGCCTGCCTGCGCTGAACAATGAATTGTACCGACAACCTAAAAACAATCCGCTACAATCGCCCTTCTTTGGGCGGGCCTTACCCTCCATTCTACGGATTTCATCATGGCAGAAAATCATTCCTTCGATCTCGTCATCCTCGGCGGCGGCCCCGCTGGTTACGTCGGTGCTATTCGTGCAGGCCAGCTTGGCCTCAAGGTCGCCTGTGTTGAGCGCGGTCAACTCGGCGGCGTCTGCTCCAACTGGGGCTGCATTCCTACCAAAGCACTGCTCGCAGAAGCTGAGTTTTACGATCGGCTCAAACACGATGCGAAAAACTTCGGCATCGAAGCAGACAACATTCGCCACGACTGGTCCAAAGTCATCGGCCGCTCACGCAACGTCGCCGAGACTGGTGCCAAAGGCATCGCCCACCTCTTCAAGAAAAACAAAGTCACCCACTTCCAAGGCCACGCTCGCATCACCGCGCCAGGCAAAGTCGAAGTACACAAGGTGACTGCCGGCGGTGAAAGCTCATGGGACATTGCTGCCAACGCCGCCGCTGCCAAGTCGAATCAACTCGAACACACCATCACCGCCAAGAACATCATCATCTGCACCGGTGCGATTGCCCGTGCACTACCTGGTGCTGATTTCGATGGCGACAAAATCATCGGCTCCAAGGATGCGATGAGCCTCAAGGAACAGCCCAAGGAACTGATCATCGTCGGCGCGGGCGCCATCGGCATGGAGTTCGCTTACTTCTACAACGCCTTCGGCACCAAGTGCACCGTCATCGAAATGCTCGACCGCGTGCTGCCCATCGAAGATCCCGAAGTCTCCAAGACCGTTGAGAAAAGTTTCACCAAGCAAGGCATCAAGCTGCTCACCGCTCACAAAACGCTGGCTGTGAAAAAGACCGACAAGGGCGTTGAGCTTACCGTCGCGCCTGTTGCTGATGAAAAGAAAACGCAGACCATCACCGGCGATAAAGTCCTCGTCGCCATCGGCGTCAAAGGTCGCTATGACGGCCTCTTCGATCCTAAGACCGTGCCGCTGGAAATCTTTAAGGATCACATCAAAGTCGATCGCAAGAACTACGCGACGAACATCAAAGGCATCTTTGCCGTGGGCGATGTGAATGGTCCACCTTGGCTGGCGCATGTGGCCAGCGAAGAGGCGGTGGTCTGCG
>ENA-ORBV01005710-ORBV01005710.1-microbial-mat-metagenome-genome-assembly--contig:-NODE-5710-length-22604-cov-5.132774_pt1 | contig 22604 bp, 18 predicted proteins | sample MGYA00237777_ERZ505514 | MGnify/ENA primary metagenome ERZ505514 (study PRJEB26160, sample SAMN06269048) | microbial mat metagenome | isolation source: Oligotrophic lake microbial mat | place... | reverse complement strand
AATGATACGGCGACCACCGAGATCTACACCTCTCTATTCGTCGGCAGCGTCAGATGTGTATAAGAGACAGGCATAGTTTGCCATTTTAGTGTTACCTATGTCGCCGGACTATCTGTTACCTATGTCCCCAGATCATACCGGGGAGTCCTCATGAAAACAAAGAAGAGCCATAGTTGTATGCTCGAACGCTGAAAATGTTAAAATGAGACACCTGACCCGAAACACTGCCTCCTTGACCAACGAATAAATGCAACCGTTCGGTAAACTATGACCACGTGACGACCGATTCATGCGACATGGAACATGACATCTGCATTCGAACTATGCCATCAACACTGACCCGAAACAGAGCTTTGATTATTCAAAGATTCGGCAATTTGTGAAGAAACGATGAAGTAAGTCGGGAGTGACGGCACAAATTAACAATTTTGCACCACGGCTCGTGTTTGGATTGAAGTCAAGCAATGATTGATGTCGATAGAACGGCGCTATCGCTGATTGCTATTGCGGGAAGCGTTTTGCAAGTTCAAGCGGGCGGAGCATGGAGCGTTTCTTGTGCTGATGCGATTGCATTCGCTGGAGAATGTTATCCAGGGTTTGCAATGCCTTCACAATATGCTCCCCCTTGTTCAGCATCACGCACTCGGCGCGCTGGCTACTTGCGGCATCGGTGACTTCGGCGCGGGACGCGAGTCCGTCCTTTGCAACGCTCTCCAGAACTTGTGTGGCCCAAATCACCGGCACATGCGCAGCTTCGCAAATCCATAATATTTCTTCCTGAACCTCCGCCAGACGCTCGAAACCGCACTCGATGGCAAGGTCGCCGCGAGCGATCATCACACCGTCGCGCTGTGTCCGCATGGATGCCACTAATAAAGATGGAAGTTGTTCGAACGCGCCACGAGTTTCAATCTTGAGGACGATACCAAGGTGCTCACCACCCAGAGCCTGAAGCCGAGCCTCCAATTCATCGACGTCCGCAGCGGTTCGCACAAACGAATATCCGACCATATCCGCATGAGCTGCGACAAACGGTAGGTCTCTGATGTCCTTCTCCGTCAAGGCGGGCAGTCGCAGAGCACTGTCTGGCAAGTTGATTCCCTTGTCCGCTCGCAGTTTCTCCCCGCTCTCTCGTGCCTGAGTGATCCGGATCGTTGCTTGCTGAGACTCGACCAGCTCGATAACGCCGCCAATTTTTCCGTCATCGAACCAGATCGCCTCTCCTGCTCGAACATCCGCAAAGATTGCCGGCAGAGTACAGCCGATTTGGGCAGGCGTCATTTCTTTGCCGTCGAGATCCAGTTGCGCTGGCCGCCCCGCGACCAACTCGTTTGTCAGGACAAGCGAGTCGCCTACCTTGAGAATCAAAACCTGCTCCAGCGACGGCAGCGGGCCCAACGCCGCTTCAAGGCATTCTTTGCTGCCTCGACGCTTCTTCTTTTTCTTGCCCGCACTTTGCCGAAGTATGGTCCCGGGTCCGACGTAAGCCGTCTGATCGGCCTCCACCCAATGGCATCGGCCGATTGACTCAACCAAACGCAGTTTGCGACGTGAGCCTCGCTGGTCCTCAAAGACGATGCGATCGCCGCTGCTCAAGCGATCTAACCAGTCGCCCTGGACCGGCAAACAAGCGTCTGCGGGCACGGGTGGCGCGGACGGTTGCTCTGCAGGGAACAACCAAATCCTCGCGGGAGCCGTTACTTGCCCGAGCAGATTTCGTCGAGGTCGCCACTTGATGACTTGAACCCCCGATTCGATGGGGCCAGTCCGCAATTTCGGCCCGGCGAGATCCATCAGCACTCGACATTTCCGGCCGGTGGATTCCTCTGCATCACGCAAATGCCCGATCATGTTTTTCCATGCCGACGCGTCGTCATGAGCACAGTTGATCCGCATGCAATCCATGCCGTTTGCCAGCAGTTCTTCGACTAGCCCGGGCTCTTCGGCCGCTTCCGTCGGCATGGTCACCATGATGCGCGCATTTCTCTTCGCTGGCGGAGGCCCCAACAGCGCTTCGGTGTGCTCCTTCAGCAACATCCGACCCTCGTCGAAACCGTTGATCGGAGCGGGCGTGGTATATTCGGGAACGGGAAGCTGAGCTAAACGGTGCAACGTCTCCAGCACTTTGTTGACGCTGGCCATCACGTGCGATTCCGCTCGCCCCAGCGACGAAAGGCCAAGAGCGGATAGCCGTTCCTGCACGGGCCGCATTTCGCGACGCCGCAGAGCGAGGTAGTGAAATAAGTTGCAAGCGCTTTGCATGTACGCCGGATGAACGTGCGTGGCTTTCCGAAGCCCCAGTGCCTCCAGATCCAGCATTTGCTGGCGGATCGTACCAAGTTCTTGGATTAGATTCTCAAGTTCGGCCGTTTGGTGATTGACTGAATGATCGGCCGGTGCTTGATCCGCTGAGGATTGTCGCTTCGACGGCAACGTTACCGCCTTACCCGGGTAGGTGCCGGACGGGTCCGCCGAACTCGATTGGTTCGTCTCGGCATCCGTGACGTCGCTGAGGACCGCTTTTGTTCTCTTACGTTTCATATTCCGTTTCTCGTATCAACTTGTTCGTTTTCCTTACGTCAACTGTGCATTTCCACCGTATGCACACTCGGAAAAGTTGCTAGGAATTTGCTTTTGGCCGGAGGCTCCTGAAAAAGCCGTTGGGCTAGACCGGAGATCGGAGAAAAGGTGGTTGCGGGGGAGAAGGGGAGGCTGGGTAAAGCTGAAGCGCTGAAAATTGAAACGCTGAAAGGGAGAATGCTCCGCAGAACGCCGGAAGGTGGCGGAGTTCGGAAGTTTCACGGCAATCTTCATTTGCTGCGAGCGTAGCTTTCCCGACCGCTTTACCAAGATTTCTTTTGGCAGCGGTCCTATGATGATAATAACAGGCGGGATACCCGTTCCCCTCTCTCAGGAGTATTCGAGAACCAAGGTGCGTCCGTCGTCCAATTGGATCTCGGGCGCTTGCCATGCCGGGCTTTGATCAATGCCGTCGGGGTCAGGGTTTGATGGATTTCGGAGACGGTTAAAGCAGTCGAGGTCAGTTTCGTCGTCGAGGATCCATTCCTTGATCGCCAGCCAAGGCGGTTCGATGGGCTCCGTGGTTTCGATGTCGAAGGGTGGAGGCGGCGGTCGGATTGTTTGGGCGGTGGTGGAATAAGGAGAATTTACGCTGCCGGCGGTTTTTCGAGACGGGGCGTGGTTTTCGGCGGGCGGATGATGCGGTCGGGGATGAGCGAGGTTTGGCCTTGGGTTTTGTTGGAGTAGATGCGGTAGTAGATTGCGTTTCTATAAGGATTTTCAGAAGCACAAGGGACTTCGTTGGGGGAGATTATCGCGCGATTGCGAACAGTTTGGATAGATTCCATGGGTTCAGCTCAAAGCAACCATAAGTCCTCCGACGAGCGCGGCGATGAGTCCGTAGAGAAGCATGGGGAGGATGGTTTTTCTAAGGATAGCACCTTCCTGATCCGCGAGATTCAGAACGGACGAGACGGCCACGATGTTGTGGATCGCGATCATGTTTCCCATCGCGGCACCGACGGATTGCAGCGCAAGGATGGTGGTTTGATCCAGATGGAGTTCTTTGGAAATACTCTGCTGGATGGGGCCGAAGGTGAGGTTCGAGATCGTAGCGGAGCCTGCGAAAAACGATCCCAGTCCGCCTAGAAAAGCGGCGAACAGAGGCCATGCGTTTCCTGCGACGAGTGAAAGATTTTGGCCGATGATCATCACGGGGGAAGTGGCATCGCCAGCCATGAGCAGTTTCACGAGGACCAGTGCGCCGAAGAGGGCGCAGACCGGACGGCGGATGCGCTGGTTGGACTCGCGCATGACTTTGTACGGAATTTTCCATGAGGCTCCGAGCACCGGGATCGAGATTAGGGCAACTGCGATGAAAGGGATGATGGATGGGACGAAAAGCAGGGGATGGGACCAGTTCGTGGGTGTTCCCAAGATGTCGCTCAGGCTGATCACAAGCGAGCGGCTGACCGCGAAGTCGCCGAAGCTGCCGAGTGGGAGCCGTCAGGCGGGGGCGGATGCGGATAGGATTTCGCGAATCCCGAGCTGCGGAATGCGGGTGATGAGGAGAATCAGCACGGTGGCCCAGATTGGGAAAAGAGCTTTCAGCACAGTCCGGGCAGGAGGAGGATTTCCCTCGGGTTTATTTTCCCGGGTCAGACCGATTCCACGGCGTGCGAGCCATACGGTGATAAGGAGTCCGATGAGCCCTCCCGCGACTGAGGGGAACTCGCTATTGATCAGCGAGAAAAGGAACATCGGTGCGACGCTGGCTGCTATCGCGAGATAGATGAAAAAGATGTTTCGCCTGATCTCCTGCCAATCGAGCAGCAGCCGGAGCGCGAGAAGCGGAACGATGCAGGCGGCGACGCTATGGATCAGGGAGGTTTTCCAAGCGATTTCCTGAAGCTCTCCTGAGCTGAGACCGAGCTGACCGAAGCCAAACCAGACGGGTGTGCCGACGGCACCGAAGGACACCGGCACCGTATTGAGGATAAGGCACGCGGCGGCGACACGGAGTGCGGGAAATCCCAGCCCGACAAGCAGAGGGGCGGCGAGGGCGGCGGGAGTGCCGAAGCCGCTGGCCCCCTCGATGAGGAACTGGAACGACCATGCGATGATGACGACCTGCGCGACGCGGTTTCCGGAGAGGTGGTTGAGCCAAGAGCGGATGGTTTCCATGGCTCCCGTTTCCTCCATGGTGTGGAAAAAGAAGATGGCGCTCCACACAATGAGGATGGGGGTGAGCGCCATGAGAAGACCGGCGATGACCGAGGCGTGGACGAGCTGGAAATCCTGGGCGAACCAAGCCAAGGCGATGACGTAAGCCACTCCCGCCGCCAGAGGAAGGGCTTTGGCGGAGGGAATCGGCCGCTTCTTTGTCATCCAGAAAATCAGGAGAAGAATCGGTCCGGCAGCGAAGATGAGATCAAGGGATGGCATCGGAGGGATTCGGGTTTCTGCACAAGGAAGACTCAAGGCGCAGCACGCCCAAGAAATCGCTGTATGAAAGCCCTTCGCCATTGATGAGCTGTTGGACGAATCCTGCAAGCGGGGCGTGGATGTGTTTTTCCTGTGCCAGCGAGCAGACGGTTGCGGTGGATCGTGCACCCTCCGGAAGCCATCCCAGTTGCTCCTGAAGCTCGGAAAGGGAGAGGCCGTTCCCGAGCATCTGGCCGAATTTCCGGTTGTGGCTGTGTTGTGAAAAACCTGTCGCGATGAGGTCTCCAAGACCCGCGATTCCGTAGAGGGTCTTTTCTTCGGCTCCGCATGCCACCGAGATCGCAGCCATTTCCCGTATGCAGCCGATGGCCGTGGCGGCTTCCAGATTGCGGGAATCGTCGGATTGTTTGCTCAGGTATCCCATGAGGATGGCGTAAACGTTTTTGAGAATTCCGCCGAAGGCCGCGCCCACCACATCCGTCGTGACAATGGGCATGAAGGAAGGGCCGTCAAACCATTCCGCCACCTGGCGGGCGGTGCCTTCTTTCCCGGAGGCGATTTCGCTGGCTGCCGCCATTCCACGGGCGAGTTCATTGGCAAGGATAGGCCCGGCCAGATGCGCTACGGGGTGATCGGGTGCGAGTGTGGCCAACTTGACCGGCATGGGCTCACGGCTGCCCGGAGCAAAGCCTTTGGCGGCGTTCAGGATGACGGCGTTTTTCGCAAGAAAGGGAATGACCGGTGTGAACGAGGGAATGACAAACGCTGAGGGAACGCAGACGATGACGAGCTCCGCCCCCGTCACGCACTCGATATGATCCGCAGTGGCGTGGATGTTTTCATGGAGACGGATGTCGGGAAGGAAACGCGTGTTGATCCGGTTTTTCCGGATGTCCTCCACGACTTCAGGGAAGAAATCCCACAGGCGGATCTCATGGCCGTTTCCGGCAAGGGCGTGGGCCATGGCGGTGCCCATATTGCCCGCTCCGAGTATGGCGATCCTAATTTTTTCCATTACGCAGTGCGGTTGGAGATCATTATGTGCAGGCCTGCCGCTGCGTATGCCGCAATGGCGACGCATAGGATGCGCCACCACGAGTCCCAGCCGATGGGGGAGGATTGGAAGAGGGTATTCGCGAGTGGTGCATAGGTGAAAAATAGTTGGAGGGCAATCATCACGGCAGTTGAAAAGATAAAGCAGTTCCACCATCATGAAGACATTGACTCCCACTGTGCGGGCTTTCCCAAAGGTGGAGCCTGAGGTGCTTCCGTAGGTCCGCAATCACAAAGTGACACCCTCGGCGAGCGGTTCTCCGTTTACGAAGCGGGCGCAGCTTTCCATCGTGACGCGGGCGATTTCCGAGAGAGCTTCTTTCGTGAGAAATGCCTGATGGGAGGTGATGAGAACGCTGGGAAATGTCATGAGCCGGGCCAACTCGTCATCCATGAGAGTCGTGCCCGAATGATCCTCGAAGAAAATCCCTTCCTCCTCCTCATAAACATCAAGCGCGGCGCCGCCCAAGTGCCCGGATTTCAGAGCGTCAATCAAGGCGGTCGTGTCGATCAATTTGCCACGGCTGGTGTTGACCAGATAGGCTCCGTGTTTCATGGAACGAATGGCGGCTGCATCTATCAGGTGATGGGTTCCGGCGCTCAGAGGCAGGTGCAGGCTGAGCACATCGCTTTGCTCATAGAGCGTTTCCAATCCTGCGTATTCTATGCCATGCCCGGCTGCCCATTCCTGATCCGGCTCCAAGTCATGCGCGAGAACGCGGCAGCCGAAACCACGGAAAATTTGCGCTGTGATCCGCCCGATCTTGCCTGTGCCTACGATCCCGACGGTCTTGCCATACAGGTCAAAGCCGACGAGGCCGCTGAGCGAGAAATTCTGCTCACGGACGCGGTTGTAGGCGCGGTGGATCTTCCTGTTGAGTGCGAGAAGTAGCGCGACGGTATGCTCAGCAACTGCATGGGGCGAGTAGCTAGGCACCCTAGTCACGGTGATGCCGAGCTCAGCGGCGGCGGCAATATCCACATTGTTGAATCCGGCGCAGCGCAGCGACACCAGCTTTATCCCCATGGAGTCCAGAAGCTCTAGGCAGGCACGGTCAAGGGAGTCGTTGACGAACACGCACACCGCCTGCGCACCGGCGGCGGAAGCGGCCGTCGAAGCGGAGAGGCGGAAATCGTGATGATGGAGTGTCACTCCGTTTTTTTCCGCCTCCGGCTCGAAGTAAATTCGATCGTATGGCTTGGTATCGTAGAAGGCGACTGTGGTGGATTTCATCGTGGGGTGGGGTTTCTGTTAGGAAATTGCTTTTGAGGGTGCTGGGCCGGAGTGGCGCGGGAGCGGGGGGCGTGAGGGGGTCTGTCTTTCATCGGAAGTTATTCCACTTCCAGTTCCGAACCTCCGGCAGGTCTTGGCAGTCGGAGGCGAAGAGGCCGTTTGCAAGGATTATCCCCGCTTCGACAGTTGGGTTGCCGCGCGAATCGAAGACTTGAAGCGCGCGGATATGGTGGATTTTCATGGTGTTCTTAGCTTGAGGGTAAACGCCGAATAAGCAAATAATCGTTCCTTTTGATAGATGAAACTTCAATCGTTCACGACGGATTTTGGTGAGGCAGAGCGGGCGGTTGGGCTGGGAAGGCGGCGGTCGAGTTGGGCCGTTGGTTCGTCCCGCGAGGGCGCAGGCCGCTGCGCTTTCCGATCAAAACGGCGGCAGATCGCCTTCTCTGCCTCGACGAGCATGAAGATGATGAACCCAGTGCCCAGCGGGATGAGCCAGTGACGTAACTCTAGCGGCGCCGAGCCGAACCAAAGCTGCATGAACGGCGCATAAACAAAGCTCAACTGTAGGACGACCAATATACCAACCGCGAGCCAGGCCACGCGATTGGTGAAAAGCAGCGTCAGTCGCAGGCTCGATTCCCGCATAAACCGGCTGTTGAATAAATAAAACACTTGGGCACAAACAAGGGTGTTAACCGCAACGGTGCGGGCCAATTCGATCGGCATTTCCAGCCTGCGCTCGATCATAAAAACCGCGATGGAAGCCCCGCCGACCAGGATCGAAACGAAGCTAATGCGCCAAATTGAATACATACCAAGGATGCGAGCCTTGGGATCGCGCGGTGGGCGTTTCATGATGCCCGGCTCGGATGGTTCGAAGGCGAGGGCGAGCGCCAGGGTGACGGCAGTAACCATATTGACCCACAGAATCTGCACGGGGGTGATGGGCAAAACCCAGCCGAAGGCGACGGCGATGAGAATGACAAGCGCCTCCGCTCCGTTGGTCGGAATGATGAAGAGAATGGCTTTGCGCAGGTTGTCGTAAATCGTCCGACCCTCTTCAATCGCGCGCCCGATGGAAGCGAAGTTGTCATCGGCCAGCACGATGTCGGCTGCCTCTTTCGTCGCTTCCGTGCCCTTGATGCCCATCGCCACCCCGATATCGGCGCGCTTCAGCGCGGGGGCGTCGTTGACGCCGTCGCCGGTCATGGCGACGACTTCGCCGTTTGCCTGGAGTGCTTTTACCAGTCGCAGTTTGTGCTCGGGACTGGTGCGGGCGAATACATCATTGTCCTGCACGAGTCGGCGCAGGTCCTCATCCGAAGCCGCTTCAAGCTCTTCTCCCGTTATGGCGTGCTCGCCATCACCGATGTCCATTTCGCGACCAATGGCCTTGGCCGTGCCCGCGTGGTCTCCGGTGATCATTTTGACGCGGATGCCTGCTTCGTGGCAGGCCTTGATAGCTGCAACGGCCTCGGGCCTAGGCGGGTCAATGATGCCGACGAGACCTAGAAAGACCATCTCCTGATCGAGGTCTTCCATGGTCAAATCCCCCTTGGCGCCGTCCACCTCGCGCGCCGCAGCGGCCAACACGCGGAGGCCCTGATTGCTAAGTTCATCAATCTGCTTTTCCCAGAACGCACGATCCAGTTCCCCTGCGGCATCATCCCCGTTCCTTTGCTGTCGGCAGCGGTCGAGCAGACGGTCCGGTGCGCCTTTGAGCAGAATGCGGCTGCCACCGCCCGGCACGCGGTTCAGCGTGGCCATGAACTTGTTCTCGGACTCGAACGGAATCACCGCCACCCGCTCGTAGTCCTTGTCTTCAAAGCCCGCCTTGCGCGCCAACGTGCGCAGGGCGCCCTCAGTCGGCTCCCCGGTGACCTTCCATTGCCCGTCTTCCTCGGTGATGTCAGAGTCGTTGCACACCGCCATCACTTCAACGAGTGCCCGCAAGTCCGCGTGTTGATCGAGCGCGGCTTCCTGGTCATCGCGGGTGAGTTTTCCCTCCGGCTGGTAGCCCGTGCCAGCGGCGTCGTAGCGACCGGCCGGGGTCACGACATGCCGTGCGGTCATCTCGTTGCGGGTGAGCGTGCCGGTTTTGTCCGAACAAATGACGGTGATCGAGCCGAGTGTCTCCACGGCATTGAGCTTGCGGGTGATGGCGTTGCGTCGCGCCATGCGCTGCACGCCCAGCGCCAGCGTGATGGTCAGGATGGCCGGCAGGCCCTCGGGGATGGCGGCAACGGCAAAGCCGATTGCGGCCAGGAACAACTCGCTGATGGAATAGTCGTGCAGCAGCCAGCCAGTGAGAAACAACAACCCCGCCATGCCGACGATGACCACCGAAAGGATTTTGCCGAAGCGGTTCATCTGCCGGGTCAGCGGCGTGTCGAGGGTTTGCACCTCGGAAATCATTTTGTTGATGCGACCGATTTCGGTGGCCGCACCCGTGGCGGTCACGACACCCACGCCGCGACCGGCGGCGACCATGGTGCCCGCATAGGCCATGCCGTGGCGGTCGCCCACGCCAGCGGCTTCCGGGGCCGGGTCCGTATTCTTCTCGCTTGGCACGGATTCGCCGGTGAGCGCGGATTCTTCGACGCGCAGGTTGTTCGTTTCGATCAATCGCAGGTCCGCCGGCACGCGATCGCCCGAGCGCAGGCGCACGATATCGCCCGGTACAAGATCGTCGGCCACGATATCTGCATAGTGGCCTTCCCTTAGGGCATGGGCATGAGCGGAGAGCATCTTGCGGATGCCCTCCAGCGCCTGCTCTGCTTTGCCCTCCTGCACGAAACCGATGATGGCGTTGATCAGGACCACGGCCAGGATGACGCCGGTGTCGATCCAATGGCTCAACAGCGCCGTGACGACCGCCGCCCCAATGAGGATGTAAATCAATAGTTCGTGGAAATGCTTGAAGAAGCGTTTGAGCAGCCCTTCCTTGGCCGCGACCGGAAGCAGGTTCGGACCGACGCTTGCCAAGCGCTTCGCCGCCTCGCCGGCGCTGAGGCCGTCCGCTTGGGAGTTCAGCTTTTGCAATACCTCGGTGACCGGCCGCGCATGGGTGTTGTCAAGCTGAAAGGCGACGTCTGGGCTGGGCTTCATGACTCGGTCGATGATGGGGTTGGGCGCTGAATTGCTTGCCATGGTCACGACTTGAGGACCGCTCGCCGTGGGTTGCTGAGCAGGGTGATTCCGGCGGCGGTCGCGACATGTGCGCGCAGGCAGACTGGCAGCCCCACTGCGACGAAGAGACTCCCTGACCGGGAGCAGCAAGCCGAAGAACAAGACGATGGCGACCGCCAAGGCCAAGCCGCCGCGCTCGAAGTGCCACAAACGCTCGTCGTCGTGGCGGAGAGCGAGCGGTGCGAGCCAGCGTGAGCGCAGCAGCTGCGTAGCTCGCGGCTTGGCAACAAGCGCCTCATGCTCGCGCCGCGCCGCGCCCGGGCGCCATGCTCAATAGCGGTAGATCGCCGCCAGTCCGCTGCTCGAAGGCATGCGTTCGGCCGGCACGATGACAACTTCGCCGCCCTTGCGCAGCACCTGTTCGGCCAGGTCGTCGAGGGCGTCGTCCACTTCGGGGTCGGCAAGCTCGCCAGCGTGCACCGCGCCGGTGTCCGCGACCAGGCGCCCGGGCACGTGCCGATCGGCTTCGAGCAGCAACACGGCGACGCGACCTGCCACCGCTGCGGTCGCAACCTCGGGCAGACGGTCGTCGCCGAGTTGGCCTGCGCGTGCCGTGCCGAAACGCTCGACCAGCGCGGCGAGCCGCTGCAGGAGGACCGGCTGCATCGTCTGCCAGGCGCGATCGCGCAGTGCGTCGATCGTGATTGCTTCGGGATTGATCTCGACGCCCGAGTCGATCAACAACGCGTTGTGGCTGACGGCGCGAAACGGCGCGTGGTACTGCGCCAGCGCAGCGAGGACCAGCGGCAGGCCGGATGGTTTGGAATGGTGCTCGATCACGCCCCGGTCGACGGCGCGGAAGAAGCGCTCGGTCTGCTGGTCGATCACCTCGCTCTTCGATCCGTGCCCGTGGCGAACGCCGCCGGTCTTGCTGCCTTCCACACCGCGGCCCGAACCCCCTCCGCTGGCTGCGGGGCCGGTGCCATCGGAGTGCGCGATGCCCTCGGGCTCGGGCAGGTCGTCGCCGAGCACGTCGGTGGCGGTGCGCGGCACGCCGGCAGCCAGCTCGATCTCGTCGAGCGCGTCGCGGTTGCCTTCGTACAAACGAGCGTCGCGCCGGTTGAGCGCGAGCACCTGGAACCGCTCGGCCGACTGCACGATGCGCAACAGCGGCTTGACGTGAAAGCTCGTCGCGACAATCGCCAGTTCGGGTACCGGCCTTTGCAGGCGAACGACGTGAAAGAGATCGGCCGCGCCGAACACCGCCAGGCCTTCGGTGGTGTGGTTCCAGAAGTCGGCGTCGTCGGCGAGGGCATGAAACGGTGCCATCGCCGCGTCGACCGCCGCCGCCGGGTGTTCGTGCTGCAGCGACTCGGCGGCCTGCTTGAGCAGGTTGCGAAAGCGGATCGGATCTTGCTGGTTGTCAGGGTGCTGCCGGTGCGTGGGCTGGTAGATCGAAATACAAGGCCCTGCCCTGTCGGACAGCAGCTGTTCGAGGTCCGGCCGGCCCAGCGTGACGACGCGGTTCATCGCTCGGCTGCCGATGGGCCGTCACTGCGCGCGGCAGACGCCGCGTCGTCGTTGGCCTGGCGCGCGCCGCTGCGCTGGTCGGCGTCGAGTTTGCCCAGCAGTCTGTCGAGCGCACGCACAAGTTTTTCGCAGGCGCCGTCGATGGCCAGCGACACCGTGGGGGCCTCGTGGCTGACTGACATCGGCTGGCGGTTGGCCAGGCGCGCTTCCATCATGCAGCGCTTGTCGTCGCCGCCGGTCTTGTTGTCGCTGGTCAAGTCGCTGAGATGAACCTCCACGCGCGTGATGCGATCCGCAAAGCGGCCCAGCGCGGCATGAACCTCGCCTTCGAGTTGGAGGGTAAGTTCGGTGGAGCCCACCACGTTGCTGTCGGTGTTCAGTTGCACTTGCATGGAATTCCTTCGTTCTTGCTCGCCGAAGGCACGGGTCTGGTTGCTTTCGTCCTGCGGGCAAAGTTCATCTGCGCCAAGCAGTCCGAGCGCGATGCCTGATTCACCACTCGGATCGCAATTCACAGTACGTCAGCATTCGCTTTTCGCTGTCTTCGATCATTTGATCAGGACAGGCGCCGTTCGCAATTGCCTTGAAAACCTCCTTCGCGGGCGCCACCGATCGATTCGCACGCAGCCAGCACATCTCACGTGCGCGACGACTGCTGATGCAACAGTGACTTTAAGAGTGCGTGCCCGTCCATTCGGTGTCTGTGCGATGCCGTACACAAGGGGCTCAGAGGTACGGGGACATCAGCCTAGCCGCGCCGTTGCGCAGGCGCACGGGTAGGGTCAAGGCCTGCAGTTCGGCGTCACCCAGGCGGCGTGAATGGTCGATGCGGGCGGCGACCAAGGTGTCGAGCCGCCCCACGAGTTCAGTGTCGATGCAGGCGAGGTTGTATTCAAAGTTCAGGCGCAGGCTGCGTGCGTCCCAGTTGGTCGATCCGATGAGCGCCCAGGCTTCATCGACCAGCAGCAGTTTGGTGTGATCGAAGGGCGGCGGGCTGAGGTGGACTCGGCACCCGCTGCCGAGCAGTTCGGGCAGCTGCGGGCGCGTCGCCCAATCCATCACGCGCAGGTTGCTGTGCTCCGGCAGCACGATGTCCACGGCGACGCCACGCAGAGCCGTCACCTTCAGCGCGGCGAGCAGCGGTTCTTCGGGCAGGAAGTAGGGCGTGACGATGCGCACGCGCGACCGTGCCACGGCCAGCGCACCCAGCAGCACCTGGGGCAGGTTGTCGATGTCGGCATCGGGGCCGTCAGCGATGCCGCGGGCCGCGACCGTGCCGCACGGAGCCAGCGGCGGGAACCATCGCGCGCCGCGCAAGTGCTCGCCGCTGGCGAAGCTCCAGTCCACGGCAAAGGTGCGCTGCAGGTCGGCCACCACGGGCCCCTGCACACCGAAGTGCAGGCACCGCACCGGGTGTGCCGGCCGCCGTTCTAGCCAGTGGCCGTCGCGGATGTTCATGCCACCGGTGAAGCCCAGGCTCCCGTCGACCACCATGATCTTGCGGTGGTTGCGCAGATTGGCGTAACGCGAACGCAGCGGGTTTCGCGTTGGCGAGAACGCCACTGCGGCGACCCCAACGCGACGCAAGGCGCGCACCATGTCCGGCCGGCTGTAGCGCATGCCCAGGCCGTCGATCAGTACCCGCACCTCGACCCCGCGCGCGCGCGCGCCGCGCAGCGCCAGCAAGAAGATCTGGCCTGTCGCGTCGTTGTCGAAGATGTAGCTGGCCAGCGTGATGGACCGCTGCGCGCCCGCGATCGCCGAGAGCATCGCTGGATAAGCCGCATCGCCATCCTCCATTACCGAGATGCGGTTGCCTGTCAGCAGCGGGTTGCCGGTCAGGCGTCGACACAGGTTTTCCAGGCCGGTGAGACCTGGGTCGCATGACGGCAACGCCTGTGTTCCCGACGCAGCGGGATCGGTCGAGCCCGGGTGGTCATCCTGTTCCCAGGCCGCGCGCAGTCCGAGTGCGACCGCGCTGCGCTGGATGCGGTTGATGCCGAAGACCAGATAGAGCAGCGAGCCGATGCCCGGCGCCAGCCACGCCAGGCCGACCCAACCGATGACGGCGCTGACATGGCGTTTGCGCAGCACCGCATCGATCGTGACGGCGGCGGCTGCGACGGCATGCGCCAGCGCGAACACGAGGGTCCAGGCCTGGTTCAGAACCTCAGTCATGCGGCCGCCTAGAACGACCCGGTTGCCTGGGCCATCGACGCGCGGCGCAGCAGCCAGAGCATGCCCAGAGTCAACATGATGAACCGGGCAATCAGCCCGAGGCCGGGCGCAGCGAAGGGCGTCGTGCCGAAGTTTTGCATCGGAACGGCGTTGTGAATCGAAAGAGCGCAAAGGAGGCGATTACGAAACTCCCCAGGGCAGACATGAACACCGGGGTTTGGCCGGTCAACTGGGGAGTGTCGGCGCCGAACATCGCAGCCAGCGGCGCCGTCACCGGCGCCAGGATCAACACGCTGATGCCGCGCCAGGCCAGCAGCATCAGCAGTGTCAGCGGCAGCAGCATGCCGGCGATGCTGGTCACGAGGCGCCCGTCGCGTTGTCATGGTGATGGCTGCCGCACTGCTGCCAGGGCGGTTGGAGTCGACCCGTCGTCTGTCTGTGCTGACGCACCTCCGAGATGGGCTGCGGCTGGCAGTCTGAAGGTGCGCCGCTTATCGGTTCCCGAAAGAAAGCGGCCATCAGCGCGTGGCCTGGATGTGCCATGCGGCCAGGAACATCGCGGCAATCGTCGGCCCGACGACGAAGCCGTTCTGGCCCAGCGCGGCGACGCTGCCAGAAGTTGAGATCAGCGGTGATCAGCAGGCTGACACTGAGGCTGAAGGCACCCTGTCCGACACTGAGCGTCTGTGTGGCGATCAACCGGCTGCCTTGGGTCGCAATGCAGAGCTCCGCATGGTAACCCCTATGCCCAGGGCACAACGATGCGCAGATGTCAGTTGAAGTCGAGGCCAGAGCAGTGACCGGAGCGGTCTCGGCAGAGGCGTCGCTGCTCGAGCCTCGACATGGTTTTCACTTCTGTCCGGGCCAGAGTTGCACGTGACAGTAGGCGGTGAAGCTCGTGGCTTGGTTCTTGCCGCACAACGAGCGTTCGAAGCTGCCCCTAGGGTTGGGTGCGAAAACACCAACACTCCTGCGGCCGGCAGCCTTGTCGATGCGGGTTGGCAGCTTGACGACGACGAAGTTCGGCGATGCGCGTGATGCCAGCCCTGGCGATCGTTGCCGCTGGTCGATTCAAGGGCCGTGGATGGGCGTTCGTACTTAGTTTCATCGGAGTCGTGATGCCGGGATGGAGCACAAGCGTGGGGCCTCCACCACGATCTGTCGGCGGCCGCCCGGGCTGTTGCTGTCAGGGCCGTCAGCCGGTTAGCATCGCGGCGGAATGTCATCACTTCGTCACTTCTGTGCTGTACCTGCGAACTGGCCCGACACCAGGGCGCTGTCATGGTGGCGCGCGCTTTGCGCACTGGCGGGCGTGAATGTGTGCTTGTGGCTGGTGGTCTGGTACGTCGGCCCGGCTTCGGGCCTTTATGCGGGATGGCAGTTGACGCTGTCGGGCGTCTACGTGATGGTCTGTGCGTACCGTTCGGTGCTGCCCCGGGTGGATCTGGAACGTCTGGTGGTGGTGGATTCCTTCTGGTCCAGCATCATCCTGGGCCGCGCTGCGGCCACGGTGGCAGAAATCTGCTTTGGCGTGCAACTCGGCCTGTTGGTCCACCAGTTGGGGGCGGCGGCCGGCCTGCCGATGGTGCAGCAGGCGGCCTGGGGCATTCCGGTGTTCATGACGCTGGCGCAGGCCTTCTGCTGGCACAGCGTCTTGACGCTCAACCACATCACGCAGGCCGTCGAGTCACTGCTTTGGGCGGCGGGGTTTTCGTTGACCGCCGCGCTGCTGGCTGTGGTCGCGAGCCATAGCGCCGGCTGGGTCCAGGCACTGGCCGTCTCGGGCCTGCTCGGGTCGCTGGCGTTCGTCACCTATGTGCTCACCGTGGACGCCCCGATGTACCTGCGCCGCCACCGCGAAGGCCTGGCCCGTGGGCAGGCCTACCTGAGCCTGACCCAGGGCGCGCGTGATGCCCTGTACCGGCGAGTGCCCAGCCGGCATTGGTCGGCCTGGAAGGACGATGCCATGTGGCTCACGCCGTACTTCAGCGTGGGTGCCTGGGTCAGCATCGCGATGGTCTGGGTGCCCGGTCACTGACATACACGGTTCGGGCATCGCTCGCGTTCCGGGCTTCGTTGCCCGCATCCGAACGCTCGCACGATCTCGACCGCCGTCGTCTCGCGCGGCTACTTCGCAACGAACTCGGCCAACGGCTCAACGCGGCCCGCATGGAGATCGGCCGGCTGGACCGGCTGCAACAGCAGGGCGCGTTGGCACCGGCAGCGCTGGATCGGCTTGAAGAGTTGATCGCGCGTGCTGCGGGCTTCGCGCGCCGGCTCGGGCGCGGCCTGCATCCGGCGATCGCCGTGAGGCTGCTTCGTGCGGGCGCCGACGGCTTCGTGTGCAAGGACAACGCCTACGCCACCATCGGTCTGGCGCTGCGCCGCACGCATGCCGGCGGCCGTTTTGTCGACCCCGATCTGGTCGACGGCGTGCTTGCGCTGTCCTCGGGCCAGGTCGAGCGCAGCGTGCACGAACTGCTGTCCGAACGCGAGTACGAGGTGCTGCAGCTCATGGTGGCCGGTCGGCCCCTGAAGGCCATTGCCGGGGCCCTGGGCATCAGTCCGAAGACGGTGAGCACGCACAAGTCGCGGCTGATGGAAAAGCTGGGCGTCGACGACACCACCGTGCTGGTGCAACTGGCGATGCGGCGCGGCGTCGGCCCACAGGTCGGCGGGATGCATCTGGGCATGGACGAAGCCGATCCGGACTGAGAGCCCGAGCCTGCCGCGTGCAGGTGCCCGGGCCGGCCTGGATGCGCGTGCGGCCAGCAGGGCTGGAATACATTTCGGTCAGGTGCCATGCGGCCTTGTCCTACACGCACTGCCGTCGTGTACCGAGCCGCCGCACAGCCGCAAGGGCGTACGCTGCAGCCAGGACTGAACAAGGAAAAACAGTGAACATCTTGATGATCCTGACGTCGCACGACAAGCTGGGCGACACCGGCAAGAAAACCGGCTTCTGGCTCGAAGAATTCGCTGCGCCGTACTACGTCTTCAAGGACGCAGGGGCCCAGCTCACCTTGGCTTCGCCCAAGGGTGGGCAGCCGCCGCTGGACCCCAAGAGCGATGAGCCCGACGCGCAGACGGCGGACACGCGCCGTTTCAAGGCCGACGACGCCGCGCAGACGGCGTTGGCGCACACCGTCAAGCTGGCCGACGTGAAAGCCGAGGACTTCGATGCCGTGTTCTACCCGGGCGGGCACGGTCCGCTGTGGGACCTGGCGGACAACGCGGATTCGATCGCGATCATTGAAAAGATGTTCGCTGCCGACAAGCCCGTGGCCCTGGTTTGCCACGCGCCGGGGGCGCTGCGCCATGCCAAGGCGCCCGACGGCACGGCCCTGGTCAAGGGCAGGTCGGTCACCGGCTTCAGCAACAGTGAAGAAGCCGCATCAGGGCTGACGAAAGTTGTGCCTTTCCTGGTGCAGGACATGCTGGCCGACCACGGGGCCAAGTACGGCTGTGCCACCGACTGGCAGCCGCATGTGCTGACGGACGGTGCGCTCATCACCGGACAGAACCCGGCATCGTCAGCGCCTGCGGCGCAAGCCTTGCTGAAGTGCATTCAGAGACGCTGAAGCCCTCTCATTCCAAGGACTTCCATGGCCTACATCAGCACCAATCCTTTCGACGGCAAGATCCTGCAGCGTTTCGACGAGTTCAGCGATGCCGAGCTTGAACAGAAGCTCGCGGCCGCCCAGCTCTGCTTCCAGGACACGTGGCAGCACATGTCGTTCAAGGAGCGCCGGGCCATCGTGGCGCGGGCTGCCGCGTTGATGCGCGAGCGTGCCGAGCCGCTGGCGCGGCTCATCACCCTGGAAATGGGCAAGCTCATCGCACAAAGCCAGGGCGAAGTGGCGATCAGCGCCGCGATCCTGGACTATTACGCCGAGCACGCTGAAACTTTCCTCGCCCCCGAAAAGCTGAAGACGTCCAAGGGTGACGCCACAGTCGAAAGTGAACCCGTGGGCGTGCTCTTGGGCGTGGAGCCCTGGAACTTTCCGTATTACCAGATCGTCCGTTTTGCGGCGCCCAATCTGATGGCCGGCAACGTCGTCATGGTCAAGCAGGCGGGCAACGTGCCGCAGTGCGCGCTGGCCTTCGCCGAACTGATGAAAGACGCTGGCGCGCCTGAAGGCGCGTACACGAACCTGTTCATCAGCAAGGACCAGGTGGCGCGGGTGATCGACGACGTTCGCGTTCGCGGTGTGGCCCTGACCGGCAGCGAAGCCGCAGGCGCTGTGGTCGCGGCCCGCGCCGGCAAGAATCTGAAAAAGTCGACGCTTGAACTGGGCGGCAGCGACGCCTTCATCGTGCTTGACGACGCCGACATGGCCCTGGCGCTGAAGCACGCTGTGTCGGGCCGCATGGGCAATGCGGGTCAGGCTTGCACGGCATCCAAGCGCTTCATCGTCGTCGAAGCCGTGGCCGACGCCTTCCTCGACAAGTTCCAGTCCGCCCTGTCCGCTTTCGCCCCAGGCGATCCGCTGGACAAAACAACCCAGCTGGCACCTTTGTCTTCGCAAGAGGCGCTGGACAAACTGCTGGGGCAGGTGGAAGAAGCCGTCGAGCATGGCGCCAAGCTGCTGATGGGCGGCAAGCGCATCCCGGATCAGGCTGGTGCTTTCATGCAGCCCACGGTGCTGACCGACATCAGCGCTGACAACCCGGCCTACCCGCAGGAATTTTTCGGCCCCGTGGCCATGTTCTTCCGCGTGCCCGACGAGGCTGCGGCGATCAAGCTGGCCAACGACTCACCTTTCGGGCTGGGCGGCTCGGTCTTCAGCCAGGACATCGAGCGCGCCCGCCGCGTGGCGCGCCAGATCGACACCGGCATGGTGTTCATCAACTCGGCCGCCGTGTCCATGCCCGACCTGCCCTTTGGCGGCGTCAAGAACTCGGGCTACGGACGCGAACTGTCGGCGGCGGGCATCATGGAATTTGTCAACCGCAAGCTCATTCGCGTGGCCTGAGTCGGGCCCCGGGTTGATCCTTGCTGGGTGGATTGCATACCCCGCCGTAGGGGCTGGGGCCGCACGGCCGACCGGAACGGCGCCGGTCGGCGGCCACTGCGGCCACTGCGGCCACTGCGGCCACCAGCGTGTGCACAACATCGTCGCCGTTCAGGCCAAGGATCGCAGGGTCGAGCAGACGTTCGCTGTCGGCCGTCGATCAGCACCTTCATGAAGCCCTGCGTCTCACCGGCCCCGCCCGCGACCGATCGATAGGCTGCGCGGGGATCGCGGCAGCTCACCTTCCAGGCCATGCCCGAAGGAGTACCGAGCGTGCGTGCCCGCATAAAGACAGCGCCATGGGCAGGCCAGCAGCGCATTGAACCGCCTCAAATGGCGGCCGATGTCCTTTGCCGATCGCGACGCGATCGGGAGCACATCGCCCGGCACAATAAGTCAGCAGCAATCAACCTGGACCTCGAGTTCGAGGTCAAAGCGGAAAACGCCGTGTAGCGGCCAGGGGTAATTACTGCAGTCGGTGCCTGCGCTCGCAAGAACACCAGCAAAACTGGTAGGCCGTGTTGGACTCGAACCAACGACCAAAGAATTATGAGTCCTAAAAATCTGGATTTCGCCGGAACTCGTCGGACTTCAAAGTCACCTAAGTCGTTGATTTCATTAAAATCGTCGTTTCAACGAAGTCCGACGAAATCCGCCCTGTCCGGCCAGCCACTGACAATGGACTGACAACGGCCGAGCCGAAGCTCACCTCGGGAGGCACGAATTGAGTCGGCCCGATGAGACCATTCAACACACCCGCAACCGACGCGGCCCGGCGCCACCGTCCCATTGCACAAGGCTGCCGTCAGCGCGCAGTGCAATCGTCCCCGTGTAGCCGGCTTCCACGGCCACGGCCACGGCCTCCCCCGGCAGCCTGCGCGGTTCGATGCCGAAGCCTTCGCCCCAGGCCCACAGGGTGCCGTCGCCGCGGATTGCCAGCGAGTGGCGCGAGCAAGTGGCGATGGCGCGCGCACCGTCAAACACCCGCTCCTAGCGGTCGGCCTTGTCGTCCAACCCGTGCGCGCCCAGTGGCTCATGACGGTTGCCACCGGTGCCCACGACCACGCCGCCCAGACTTAGGTAAGGGCATGCCCGGTGCGCGCTTTCACGGCCAAGGCGTCGCGTGCGGTGTTGACGAAGTCAGTCGTGGTGGTGAGCGAGGGCGGTCCGGCGGCGCGCATCGCGCGTGTCCACCGGAACGGTCGCATCAAGCAGCCGCTGCAACGCCATCAAGTCCCCGGCTTCAGCCGCGCCCACCAGCAAAGGGGCATCGGCGCAAGCACCCGTGGACAACGACGCGGCGAGGGCCAGCAGGCTGGGACCCGGCTTACCCGGAAGCCCGCTGTGTTGCAGGCCGGCGTGACCGGCAGGTCTACTGTACGTCGATCGAAACCGCGAGTACCCACCGTCGACCCTCTGCCACCGCTCAGGTCCGAGTGGCCGATGTCAGCTGTGCAGCGGTTGCTGACGGTGGCGGCCAGCCTCTGAATTCACGCTACCCGGCGCTTACCGGTCATTGCTGCGGACGACCTTGGTGACACGACCGATTGGTATGAGCCGCATTGCTGACTTTCGCCATAGCGCCGGGAAATTTGCGGGTTCAGATCTCGAACGAATGTCTGCTGATCGAGCCGGCGAACTATCCCTTTCGACCCGAAGGCGAAGTTGCTGGACGCCGATTGGCCGCCTGAAAGCCGACGTACGAACGCCTGCGCGGGGTGCACCCTACAGGCGTTGAGCTTGGCGTCAGTCTGGCGCTCGTGAAAAGGCTCGCCAGCCCGCGGAGGGACCGTCGAAAGACGTAGCCTGGGCCACGACAGGTGACATCATGGCCCTAATTTCGTGTTTGCAGGTGGTCTTGCGGCCTGGCTCGCTGCGCCCTGGACGACCCTCTTGGCGGGCCCGCGCCGCTTCCCAAGCAAATCAAGGGCTGGTCAGCCCAAGGGCCGGGCCAGCGCGATGGTGATCAGCCGCGGTTCGCTGCGCACTGTCACGGTCTTGTCGGTGCTGGCGTCGCGCACATCCATTACCAGCACGATGGTGTACTCCACGGCAGTGGGCGTGATGTTGAAGGGCAGTCGGCCAATATTGGCCGAGAAGAGAAATTCGATCACTCCGCTTGTGTCACCCGGGGCCGAGTCGATACGGCGCGCGCTGTAGTCGACGGACATTAAGGGTACAGAGCCCAGGTTGTTGATCGGCGCGTCCCAGACGCCGTCGACGGACCACCGCCCATCAGGGATGAAGGTGCCGTCGGGCAACAGTCGGGTGAACACGACTTCTGGGGTGGACGTGGGCTGGACGAAACGATGACGCAACTCCCAGCGCGCCGCCACGATGTTTCCGGAACTCGACACTGACAGACGCGGACCGTTGGTACTGAAGGGCACGCGCACGTTGTAGAAGCGGCAGCAGCTATCTGGCGTGATGGTCAGGTTCTCCACCGCCTGCGGCGCGCCCAACATCAGCCGCGCCCGCGCCGCCGAAGTCAGGATCAACGGCGAGGCGATCGCGAAGTTGGCCGTGCGAGGGCCGACGGTCTGCGCCGTCGACTCGACGTCGTTCAGGAACGCGAGTACGCGCGCCGTGGCACCCGCTTTCATGGAGACCGAAAAGTTGCCGCTGGTGTCGGTGACAGTGCTGGCGATACCCGCATAGTCCACGCCCAGAGTGACAACGGTCACGCCCGAAAGACCGGTGTTCAACTCATTGGTGAGCCGGCCACTGACCAACACGCTGTTGATCACGTCGTCGGCGTTCCAGGTAGTGAAGTGACTGACAGTACCCTCGAAGTACGCGCCAGCCCCGCTGCCCACCAGGGTGGCCTGGCCCTCACGCACCCATAAGCCCGTCGAGGTGTTGAACCAGTACAGCGGCGAGGTGGCCGGAAGCGTCGCCTGGCCGCTGGCCACGGGGATGCGGATGGTGGCGGTGCGGCCCACGGCCAGATTCAGCGCTTGGCCTAACGCATCGCGGAAGGTTACGTCGAGTGCGCCGAAGGACTGCAGCGTGCCGCCCGTGGTGCGGTAGTCGCCAGGCATCGCGCCTGGATTGGCGCCCGGGTCGATACGTGTCAGCGAGGCCGTCACCGTGCCCACGGGAGGCTGGCCGTTGGCACGCACCAGCGCGTTGGCCGGCAGTGTGACGCGCGCCGATGAAGCCGGGTCGGCTAGGGTCTGCGGCCGCGTGGCGTCGAAGGGCAAGGTTGCGTCGACCGGCAGCGGACGCACGATCACCCACTGCCTGCCATTGGTGCTGTTGAGTTCGGCCACGGCCGTCTGCTCGGCGTGGCCGGCGGCCGTGGCTACCACTACTACGCGGCTCAGCGGGAGGTTCTCAAGCAGGTAGCTGCCGTCGCGTTCTGTGGTGGTGGTGCGGCCTGCGGCAGTAACGACCGCGCCGGCCAGCGGGGCGTCGGTGCGGCTGTTGAGAACGCGACCGATAAGCGTGCCCGTGGTGTCGGGCTGTCTCTTATACACATCTGACGCTGCCGACGA
>ENA-ORBV01005709-ORBV01005709.1-microbial-mat-metagenome-genome-assembly--contig:-NODE-5709-length-22604-cov-5.920451_pt1 | contig 22604 bp, 16 predicted proteins | sample MGYA00237777_ERZ505514 | MGnify/ENA primary metagenome ERZ505514 (study PRJEB26160, sample SAMN06269048) | microbial mat metagenome | isolation source: Oligotrophic lake microbial mat | place... | reverse complement strand
GCACCTCTTGCATTCCAAGCAATTGATTGTTAAGTAAACACAATGGCCACATCAAGCAAAATTGAGCAAAGAACTTTAAGATCACAAATTGCTGCTGTTGGAAGATGTGGCTATTTGCATAAACAAGTGTGCACCCACTGTGGTAAATGGGACTGTTGTCAGGTCTGGTGTCAGTTGGATGCCAGATGGCATCAGTTTGATCCGTTTGATCCACCAAACTACAGTTGAGAGTAGAGTCTGCTGGTCACTTTGTTGAGCAAACTACTTTTCTGTTATGTGGTCTTTTGCTAGCTACAGTTCTTTGTGTTCAAATCCAACAACTGCACTCTAATGACAAATCATGATCACACAAAAGACACAATGACTAGGCACAAGAGAAGATCAGCTCAAACATCTTTGATCAAACCATCTCCTTTGACTTCAATTTTCCCCTCTCAAAGAGGTGGCTTGCTTGACCAATGCCTCTTTCCAGCTGCATGCATGCCTCTTTGTTGCTATGATGGGTCTTGGCGGATAGCCCAGGCCGCTCAGTAAACACATTTCTATTGGATTGATCAGTGTTAGAAATTGGGCTGTGACAAAAAGAAACCTGACATGTCATGCTTGGATTGTTGCTTTTGTATCCATTTGGATAGAATTTGTCTGCAGGGGTCTCCAAACCTGCCTGTCCTTGGTGGCAAATCACGTGAATTTCCAACCAAGACCATGGCATTCAAAAACCTTTTTTACAGCTGTTTGAAACATGCATTTTGCCACAGATCATGCAGTTGCCTTGAAAATCCATTTTTTGGAGTCGTGTTTTTAGCACAGGCTATTTTTTGGCTCAAGCGGTGATCATGCTCTTAGTCCAAAAACTCAAAAACATGTCAAGGTCATCATTGATTGATGGAAAAGAAACCATGATCAACTCAGAACAAATTTGAACTTCTCAACTGTTCCACACACAATTCACAACACAATCCTTTAAAAAAGTAAGAGTGCGCCAATTCAGGTAGCCTGATGACAGCTAGGTCAACCCAAACCAATGAAAGCAACAAAAACAAAGAAATGAACAATCTGCAATTGACAACTTTGCAAGCAACATTGGGCTTTTGAGCATCTTTTTCCCTTGTGAACTCACTCTTTTGCCTTTGTTTGACTCATTGGTTTGTGTTAAATGCATAATGAATTTGATTCGGCATCCACAAGCACTGCGCATTTGATTTTTGTTTGGACCCATTCAAAGATTAGAAACTACAAGTTTCAGCAAATGCCGTTAATGGACAATTTAATCATGTGTCATTACAGTAGTCCCTCTTGAAAAGTGCTCTTGAAACTCTCGAAACTATCGATTTGCCGGAAGTTGCCAGATGTGAAAACTTTGAGAATTGCAGCTGGAATTTGTAGAGCGTCAATTCTAAAGGCGAAAACCACCTCCGCCTCCAAATTATATGTTGGACTGACAAAGTAAATGTGAATTGCACCTTATCGTCTATCTGCCTATCTAGCAGTGAAGTGCTGGCCAAATCCTATAACACGCAGTCCAGTCCAGTTCGCTCTTTGTACATTTATGTAGTATCGGCTAGAGGCTAGTAGGCAAAGCCAGCCAGCCAGTCCTGGAGAAGTAGCTAGCCAAGAATATTTATGAACTGTTTATATTGATAAACCAACATTTTGCCGTTCACTTTCTGACTTTGGGACCAACGCCGTCTTCTCCGTGACCACCTTTTCCAAATCAACGTCTCCATCCGCATCTCCAGATACGTCATCATAGTAGGGGTCTTCGTGTATCTTGTCCTGTACGTCCTGCCAATCATACACACAAAAAATGGCAAATAATGTGACATTGATACACGAATACGGGGCATTGATCCAAGTCCATGCCGAGCTGAGTCCTCCTCCTTTGGCGACCGCATAGTAGTAGGTAATGGGTACACCGCAAAGCCATACATAAAAGAAATTGACAGCACCAAGGGTCCATTGCATGCCCAATCCGGTGGCGATTCCCGTCATCATGGAATAAATGACCACATTAAAATTGTAGAGGCACACTTTCCACCACACGGAATGGGCTAATGCCATGACTTCTTCATCATTGGTAAATCTACCAATGATCCAATCCGCATTCAGGTACATGGCTATGCACACAAAACCAAACATGATGCAGGTTCCAATGGTGGCCGCAATGACAATTCGTTCCGTTTGTTTGACACTGTAGGGCAGTGTGATTCCCATTCGAATGGTCAAGGCCAGACCAAAGGCATAGGGTGCCATGCACATGAGCATGGTAACTTGACTGGGAATGGTATGGGCTGATAATTGCGTGACACCTAGCTTTCCAATAATGATTCCCATGACTTCCCAGTAGACCCATTCCGATTGCGCCAACAATCCTCCCAATCCTAAATGCAAATAGTCCAGTGTCGGCTGGTACTGCAAGGCTTCTCTCCAGGTATGCAGTCCGGGCCAGGTTCCTTGTGCATGCGGATGATTCCAAGCAATATAGGCAATCAACAAGGTGCTCTGACTGGCCACAAATACCACATAGGCCACGGCCGATCCCAGAAAGCCCATGTAGGTGGTAAAGACTTGCAAGGACACGGGCAGAATCACCAAACAACTAAAGAAGGCCACCACCAATAATGGCCGCATGACATGCTGTGCCGCCAGAAATTTCCAAGTGGCAGAAAAGACCACAAAAAAGGGCAAGGCCCATACAAATATTCGGTACCACTGGGTGGCATGATAGGAGGCTTCCGCATCTTGACCCAGTGCCAACAATATGTCTTCCAAATAGGTGGCCAGTAGAATATTGACGGGTATCAGCAAGCATAAACTGACCACGACACCCCGCATGGCAATAAAGCCCACTTCTTGAAAGTCTTCTTTGCCAAAAGCTTGGGGTGACAGTGTGTCCGCTGCACTGAAGAGACCCATCAAGACACTAAAGGTGGACAAATTGCCCGTCAAGTTGGCCAAGGTAAAGGCACTCAAGTAGGTAGGACCAAATTTGAGACCCACATAACACGCTGTGAGTAAGGGCGACACCGTCATTCCAAAATCCAAGAGTGTATTCGGAACGGCCAGTTCGAGGAAGAGCCGAATCTCATCGACCAATCCTCCATTGGAATACGGCAAGGCACTTGACGTATCATTGTTGTTGTCGTCTTCGTCTTCTAATAGTTTACTAGTAGATTGTTGTTTGGGCGACATGGCTCAATTACATTGTCTATTATTATTAGTAATTCAATTGTCGATTGTTGTCTAGCTAGAGAAAATGATTATTTGTGATTATTTTGGTGACCAAAAGAAGCGCAAAGAGAAGACAAGAATGAGGAATGACGCTTGCTTGCACCTTTTTTTCCCAATAAAATATTTTTCGTACGCACCGTAATAAAAGCACTGGTTCCAATTAACTGGGGCGATTTAAATAAAGCGTGCGGGGCGCGCCCGATTAGTTTTCGTGCCGTGAAACTAGATTCCGCTCACAAAAATAAGGTTGAGGGTAATAGTGATTGATTTGATTGTACTGTATTTCGTACAGTTCGTACGTAGTAGCGTCAATAATTCTCAGAAAGAAATCAAACCAAAGCACTGATCCACCCGGATCGGTGAGTGATGGATGGGGGCGAAGGGGAGAGACAACGATTGATTGATTGATTGATTCTTCATTCATTCATTGCTTACTTAGCTACAGCAGTAGTACGGTTCAGTTTTGTAGCTGTCTCTACATGCATTAGCTAATAGTTAGTAGGTTGTAGGATGACAATGATGATACGGTTTAGATAGACTACCATTGCAGCTATGGCCTCGTCTTGGCTTTGACGCTTTTTACTAGTAGTAGTCCCTCGAGTGTTCTCATCTTGCTCCAACGGCCGCACCGTGTGATTCATTTTATTTTCAAGCCGTGTTCACGACTGTCAAATCAAGTCAATGCAAACGTGCCTCTCCCTGTATGAAACGCCCCATTGCCAGTAGTACGCTTGCTTACCATAAACATGGTCAAGTCAAACACTGCTTCTTCACTATTTTTTATATTGCTTCGCAACAAGAATTATAAATTGACAGCCAACATCGCAACAAGAACAATCATCATCACCATGAACATGAGTACAAGCACAGGACAAGCACCATCATCACCAGCAGCAGTAACCACCACCACCAGCACTAGTCACAATCGAATCTTTGGCGCCATTGTTGGAGATGTGGCAGGTTCTATCTATGAACGAAAGAATTGCAAGTCGGAGGATTGTGAGATTTTCAAACACGGTTCCCATCTCACGGATGATTCCATTTTGACCTTGGCAACAGCCTGTCGCTTTACTACTACTACTACTACTACTACGATGACGGCAACAACAACCGATGATCACAGTGATGCATTGTATTCCAAACTCTACAGTGACTTTGGAAAAGCCTATCCCGCCGCAGGCTATGGTGGTACCTTTTACGGTTGGATGCGACGACCGGACGAATACCGCAAACCCTATAATAGTTGGGGCAATGGCTCCGCCATGCGTGCTTCTCCCATTGGTTGGGTGGCCACCGACATGGAATCCGCCTTGGCCGAGGCAGCACGGAGTGCGCAAGTCACGCACAATCATCCCAGTGGAATTAAGGGTGCCCAGGCCGTCGTCGCAGCCATTTTCTTGGCTCGAGAGGGTGCCAGCAAAAACGTCATTCAATCCTTTGTGGAGAAACACTGTGGCTACAATCTACACGACAAACTCAGTGAGATCCGGCCCTCGTACCAATTCGATGTCAGCTGTGATGGGTCGGTTCCCCAGGCTATCATTGCCTTTTTGGAGTCCAACGACTTTGAAGATGCGATTCGCAAAGCCATTTCCTTGGGCGGTGATAGTGATACGATTGCATGTATTGCGGCTGCCATTGCCCAGGCTTACTATGGAGTGGATTCCATCCCAAAGTACATGGTCGACTATTGTCGTGGACAGATGGATGCGCGTCAGATTGAGATTATGGAGGAGTTTTGGAAACGGTACGAGCAAGGGACTTTGACGATTTGAGTAGGATGCAACTGCTCCAGTCCTTTCCGTTCACTGACGCTGCTGCTGTAAGTGTCAATTCTGACTGGCGGTGCGCATAAAATAATCGTAGACTAACCAAAGTCAAAAATATTTCAAATCACTAAATCACGTTAATGTACTATATATAGGAGAGAGACTGCAATTACGTCTCAATCTCGTGCTGGGTGGAGGCGTCGTCGCTGACCGCCGAGTCTTGCTTCAAGAGGGGCGGGTTTTCAACATCTTGAGCCTCGTCCTCTTCCTCATCATCTTGGGCACCGGTAAGATCCATCAAAATTTGCATCTTGCGCTTCAAGGCCACCATATCATCGGGAAGGGCATTGACGGCTTCATACTTTCGTTGACGCTGCGCCATACAGTTGGCGCACTTCTGCTTGCCACTCTTGTAATGACACCAATACGAGAACCAGCCAAGGGTGCCGCCAGTGAGAATGACCACCATTGAGCCCAACACGGTCCATCCCTTGGTGTGTTGTGTGAACAAGGCCGAGATACCCAAAAAGTATAGGGGGACCAAAAAGAAGACGGTCGCAATGTACAAAAATGGAAATCCGCGCCAAACACGTGTGGCTTGGCCCAACATGCGGGCACCGGTCAAGGGAATTCGGCGCATAAAAGGAATGGGATACCAAATAATAATGCCCGTAACGTTGAACATCAAATGGGCCAACGCCACCTGGAGAGATTCGATACTGTCCGAGACCATGGATGCCATGAGAGCAGTAACGGTCGTTCCAATGTTTGCGCCAAGTGTCAAAGGAAACATGGCTTCCAATGGAAGGACTCCGACTCCAACAAGAGGGGTCAAAACCGAAGTGGTAATGGACGACGACTGAACCAAGATGGTAATACCACATCCAATCGCCATGGAGAGGTAGCCATTGAGGTTGGTAGTCTTATAGATGATACGAGAGGACACTCCTAGCAACATCTTCTTAAGAACACCCACCAATCCAGCCAAACATGTAAAGAGAATGAAAATAGACAAGATGAAGCAAACAGCTCCTGCGACAATTTCATCTTGCTTGTTTGCATCTTGAGAAAAGAAGGCAGGGCAATCGTTGGTTTTACTGCTGCATCCAATGAGAGCAACGTGGCAGGTCTCCTTGGACACGACACGGTCCTCACACTCGATGGGGTAGAAGGATTCGCAAGTCTCGCCCTGTGCGACAGCAGTGGTGATCTTCTTGTTGGCCATGATAATCTTGGCAGAGAGGGGCTCGACAATCTTCTTGATAGGTCCATCCCAGCTTTCACCGTCCTTGGGAGTGGCGTTCTTGACCATCGCCCCTGTCAGGTGATGCAAGTATCCGGTGGCTGCCTCAACGGGTAAGAGGATGCACACGGTCAAAATGTTGAAGATATCATGGACTGTTGCACCAGCAAAGGCCCTCTCCAACTGATCTCCGTCTCCCATTTGACCCATGGCAACAATGGTATTGGTCACGGAAGTTCCAATGTTGGCCCCCATGACCATGTAGATACCTTGATCGATGGAAATGGCTGTACCCACCAACGACACAATGATCGATGTCGTGGTCGAGGACGACTGCAAGAGAACCGTCGAGATAAGACCCACCATGACACCTGCCACGGGATTGGTATCGTCTCCAAACATTGCACCAGCCTTGCAACCAGTCATGACCTTGGCAGAGGTTCCAAGGAGCTCTAGGCCAAGCATGAAAAAGTACAAAAAGAACAACACCATCACCAAGCCGAGAAAGATCATACCCCATTCTTCGGGGCTGTGCACGCAACAACTTTGAAAGACTTCACTCCAGGTAGCGTCCATGGCTTCTTGGGCCTCGGCGACAACATCATCGTCGTCGATGGCTGCCTTGGTTTTGGGCTTCTTGGTGGTGCTATCGGTCTGTAAAGAAAGAATGAACGTTAAAGCAAAATGGATGTTAGCACGACGCATCATATACATTGTAACCCGTAGTAGTAGCATTGTTCATCGGCAGCCGTCCTCACCATTTTAAAGGGAAAAGTTTCGAGGCAAAAGAAAAACAGTTGAATTCGAGTTTCTTTCGAGAAAAGAAAAAATATGGTGATCAGTTCGGCAATTGATTGGCTTGGCATCAGGCCGAGATCTTTCACAATCATGATGCTGGCATCCTTTCGGAATCTACTGCTTCTACCCCGCATGTACCAAATTTTAATGTAAATCGTCCACTGTTCCGTAATTGCTCCCCTTCGCAATCCGTCTTACGGAACCACTTTCGCGATGGAGATTCAAGCTCGGCCGGGTGGTTCATTCATGCCTCGACATCGACCGTGGGATTTCCTAGGAAAGCGAACGCAGAAGTATTCGCACGCACACATCTTCTCATCTCTGAGATTCTCGTCTCCGTAAATTTGAGTAAGTGATGTTCAGCATTCCTCGAATTTACGGAAGTGACGCTGAACTTTCCTGACGTCGACACAAGAATGCATTTGCTGTGTTCCTACTAGAGCCAATAGAGTAGTAGCAAGCACGATAGTTACTAGCTAGCTACGCCATCACCAGATTGGCCTAACCTGTAATATTAGGCTGTTCTATTCTCCGGCAAGACTGAACCGGCACTCTAGGCTATTGAAAATGCATCTGTTTCACGGCTTTGAGAATTTTGACAGCTCGTTTGTGGTTAGGTACTGTACGTACATCTGTTCGTGACGCAGACTTCTCCGTCCAGTAGAAGGACAAGACCACGACACCTTTTCCGGTGTCCGTGGCCTGGGCGCAATCACAAAATTCATTGCTTGAGAGGCTTGGCTGCAACGCCTGGCTTCACGGAAGCAAGGCATTAGCCCTGTCCCCAAAACAATCAAGGTTGCCGAGCAATGCTAGTACTAGCTAGTCATACATACATACTGATAGGCTGCCAAGCACATACAGTACAAGAACATTGTTACTCCAGAGTAGAGAGGCTTGTCTGCAACACCTTCGCCGAACTCGAAGAAAGGAATTGTAAGAGAGGCGTAGCTTCAACACCTTCACGGAAGATAGGAATTGGCCCTGGCCCCCAAACAATCAAGGTTGCCAAGCTCCCAAGCAATGTTCCGTCCTAGCAATGTTGAGAGGGATCCGAGTCTTTTCAGTGCAAGTTGTCTTCCGAGTCAACTTGACGGAACTGAAAGTAAATGGTTTCAATTGCAGCTTCCGTCCACGCCCACTCATCTCCGCTATGGAGGTTCGGCTTACATTTCCATTTGAACAACCCCATGGAAGGGCGAAGTAGGATCTTGGCACTTACACCCACCCAGTGATTGACCATCATCATGGTCACGGTTTCTTACAGATAACAATGTGCTTCTACTAAAAGTAGTAACACCGACATCCGTCTGTATAGGTCAGTTGATATTGTGGATCATCCGGAGCAATTAGTTGTGGCGGATGGCTGTGTCCGAGTTAGCTCGCAGTTAGCTTAATCTAGGATAGCAGCAAGGTAGCTACTAGCTACTAGTAGGAGTTAGCTTCTTGTTCCGGTTCTAGTAGTACTAGCTAGCTAGTAGTAGTCAGATGTGGTCCTTGCAATTGGCCGTTCATCGGTTGTTCCGTCACTCTCCTCGGCCAATGAATAGCCCGGGTCGCCGTATGTCTCTTATTGTTGTTCACAGTAAAAGTGACGACAGGGATAGGGTCGGACTGGCCATGGATTTGTTGGCGTGATTAGGGTTAGGAGGAATCAACCATTTTTGGATCACACATGCGAAAACAAACGAGCAAAACAAAAATCGTTAACAGGGCCTCGTGGCCAAACATACACTTTTGGAGCCCAAACGCACTCCTTTTCGTTGCTTCTTGAGCTTACATTTGAAGTGTGTAGTAACTAGAGCTACTAGAAACAGAATTTGCAAAACATGTATGTTTTTAATTATTATATTTAGTCACCAACACAATGATTTGACGGTCGCTGTTCCACCGCATTACCTTCCTCGTACATCCCATCTATCACAGTTTATTGAAACATCAGCAGGAAGACAGCACAGCAACATCACGAAATAACTCAGCATGAGCGCTGGAATTTCCAATTTATTTATTTCTTGGCAACTTGTGCGGCAAGCCATTCGGGAGTGACGGACTTGGGGCGTTCCAAAGGCAAACCCAAAGCGCGGTCCCAGTAGAGTTGGCACAAACCTCCCACAGCGCGGCTTACACCGAACAAAACAGTGTAATACTGGAATTGAGTGAATCCATAGTGCCACAACAGAACTCCCGAGTGGCTGTCCACGTTGGGGTAAGGATTTTGAACCTTGCCGTGTTCCTTCAAAATGCCTGGCATGACCTGGTAGATGGTATCGACGAGCTTGAACAATTCATCATCTGGCAAATGCTTCAAGGCGAATTCACGCTGGCATGTGTAACGGGGATCCGTTTTCCTCAAGACGGCATGGCCATAACCAGGAATCACCTTCTTGGCATTCAAGGTTTCCCAGGCAAATTCCGTAATGGTTTCAGCATTGACCTCCTTGCCTTCCTTGTCGAATTTTGCCTTCAAATTCTGGATCCATACAAGGACTTCTTGATTGGCAAGACCGTGCAAAGGACCAGCCAAAGCATTTAATCCGGCCGCATAACTCAAGTAAGGGTCACTGAGAGTGGACCCGACCAAGTGAGTGGTGTGGGCACTGGCATTTCCTCCCTCGTGATCAGTGTGAATACACAAATACAGGCGCATCAATTCGTCAAACGAGGGATCATCATATCCCAACATGCGGCAGAAATTTCCAGAATAATCCAAAGAGGTGTCCTTGTTGACCACGCCATCAAAGTAGGTATTACGATAGATGGTGGCGGCAATTTCGGGGACCTTGGCAAAGACCGACAAAATATCCTCCAAGGCGTACAAATGGTAATCGGTCTTGGGGACACCGGCGGCATAAGCCTTGGCGAACTGACTGTCCGTCTGACAAGCGTTCAAACCGATCGTGAATTGCGTCATGGGATGCATATCCTTGGGCAAGGATTTCAAGAGGGGGACGACGTGCGATGGCAACGCTGCACGAGAGTGGAGCTCTGCAGTAAGCGAGTCGGCTTGCTCTTTGGTAGGAACTTCGCTGGTCAAAAGCAACCAAATCAATGATTCCAATAGAGGTTCTCCATCTCCCTTCTTTCCAGAGTAGGTAGGAAGCACAGCTTGGCATTCTGGAATGGTCAAACCACGGAAACGGATACCTTCCTCAGCGTCCAAGTTGGATGTTTCCCACAACATACATTTGACTCCACGAGCTCCACCAATGCACTGGTCAATTGTAACCTCGCCGATCCTAAAAATTTAGTAAGAAAAAGGATGGGGAAAAATTATTTGAGATAAATATTCAGAATCACAGCTTTCTTCAGAAATTGAAAATTAGAAAAGGCCATCTGTTTGGCACACAGCAAACACTGGAAACGAAATTCCTAAAAAAAAACTCCTCCATAATATTTTCCAGTGGCAAGAAAATATCTCCTTCCAATTTCAGCATACAGCCGACTTTGCTGCCCAATCAATCTCCCCTTAAAAACAGATCAGATTTTCAGCCTTAGAGCAAACACTCTTCAAAAATCAATCATTCTTTCTGCCTTCCCAAAAACAAATCACTGGTATTCCCCACGAACAAGTCACTAGCTTTTCGCCCATCACAATAAAAACAATAACAATAACAATATTCTCCATGCCAGGTGCAGCTTTTTTTGGGTTGTCTGGTGGTGCAAACTTACACATGGTTACCGTGTTCCTTCTTGAGAGCAGCCAAAGACTTTTGTTTTTCGGGGACTTGAGCCGCCAAAGTATCTTGGAGGCTGGTCAAGGATCGGGTGGCAGACCTAGCAGCAAAAGGCGATGCTGTGGTGGAAGTCTATGTATTCAATTTTCATTTATGGATGGATATATTGGGTGGATTTTGTTTTCGAGAACAATACAGAAAAAGCGAAAAGTAAAAGTGTATGGTTAGTAAAAAACATTTTTCTGTCATCCATGAAGTCATCCAAAAGAAATCGAACATCAATGTCCAAATCAAAAAACGGCTCGCCATGGAAGAAAAGAGAAAACCCATGCACCTGAAGAAATTAATTGGGTCTTCTTGATGGCACGGTACATATGCCTCCGTCAAAATTTCTCACCTTACGAAGAAGAGTCTTCACGCTGGAGGATAAAAGGTGTGCCATGGTTGTACTTAAAATTAATAAAAAATATAACTAATTGTTGGTGCTGGCAAGAAGGAATTTAATTCTTCCACTGAAAATTAATAAGCGATAGGTGGATCTTGCAGCAGTTTGTTTGCTACCGGTATCTTTGTCTTACTGGTGATGATGCGTTAGCTTCGACTAACTGTCACTTGTAGTCGTTAATGACTATGGTTCGCTGCGACCGGCATTTGCATTGCAAAGTTCTTCTAGGGTTCCATAGAAACTTCGGGAGGTCGTCCAATAAAATTGCAGTACGTACTGGATATCTTTCTTGATTGGTCAAACAAAAAAGGATTCTTGTTTTATCATGGCGTATGGGGTAAATCTAAAAAACTAGTGGGTGTGAGCCTATGAAACCGAAATAATTGCTCCATGTTCCCGATTATCAGTATCTTTTGAGTCATGCTCGTGATCGAAAATATTTCGGAAACGGAACGTTTTTACTTTTTGCTTTTTTTGTTCTTTTTTACTCAGTAGGGTTGCAGTTACTTTTGCGCATCGCTGAAACTGAATGCCCCCAACAACAGGATCGCCCACAAGGATGCATTGGCTGCAACACCGCAAAGCCCGATTGATGCCACTACAAGTCTTTATCTACTAGTACATGTATGCATAGTATAACCTTTTAGGTTCTGCAAGGCAACCCAATCTCTCTATCTAAACTTATTGTCATGAGGCGAAACAGTAACAAGATCTGCCTCTTCTTTTCTTCGAGATGGTATTTTGGTATTCTCTTCAGTCTATTATTTTCGGATCACAGGTGCTCGGGCCAGACCAACAGGCTGCACATTTCCCCTCATCCTGACAACAAGAGTCGACAAGAATCAAACACATTTTCCAATAACCTCTTTTGGATTGACATAGACGGTCTTGGACCTGGACGTGAGTTTTATGACAGCGATTCGTTGAGCATTCAACTTGTGGAAGGAGGACCAGCATGGACCTTTTACAGCAAGTCTGGAAACAGTAGTCGTGGCGACGAAAATTTCGTGGGAGAAACACTAGATGGAAAAGTTACTTGCAGTCTGGTGCGATATTATAGCAACAGCAATAACAACAAGTCACAGCATCGCGAAGTTCTTGTTGGGGTGGTTCAGGACTTGGAGTCGGGTCTTTGGTATGATATCAAACCAAATTTTAATGGAGAAGACACTGTCACCATCATACGAGATGAAGATATTCCAGAGTCTTCTGATCCGACGATGCTCCCGGAAGCCTTGGTTCCAGATGAGGGCGATAGCTTTGATGAGGATGATGACGATGATCAAGCTGGAGCGATAGCATACCTCAGTTCACTAGCTAGTGCTTATCTTGGAACGAGCAATAACAATAATCCTTCTAGCCTGCTAGCGACCTGGATGGCGTCATCGCCAGAGGAGGATTCCACCAGTCAAGGTACGGATGATGGTTCAACGGATACAGTGATCGATGCGCTAGTGATTTGGACCCGCCGCTCTGAATGTGTCAAATCCAATCAACAACCCGACAACGATGACTGTATTCTGACAGAGGAAACACATGTCAACATGGAAGCTGCCGTGGCTTTGATGGCTAGTGAAACCAACACGGTCTATCGAAATTCTGGGCTCGGATTGACACTGAATATCCGACATGCCCAACGAGAACCCACCAGTAGATACGAGGAAAAGGGGTTCCCTCGTACTCTCTTGTATGCCTCGACCAACCTTGCCATCCGAAACCTTCGGTATGAGCATGATGCAGACATTGTCATTTTTATCATTGACAATTCGGTCATGGGTAGCGTCTCCGGCATGGCCTACAACAATTTTTTGACTCCAGGAAAACGAGGATGGATGTTTGCTGTCGTTGGAGCACAGTATACCTCCCTGCGATATGTCGCAGCACATGAAGTGGGCCATTTGTTTGGTTGCTTTCATGATCGAGGAACCCAAGATGGCTGTACTTCGGCTGATACCAATTGGGGTCATCGAGACAGCGAGGGCAGATATGTCACCGTCATGGCCTATCGGTGCCAACTCAATCAATGTGATAATCTCACGAGCTATTCGCCCTGTGCACGCATCCCATATTTTTCTGGAAATATCACCTACAATGGTGAACTCTTGGGTGGAGAATACAATAACTGTCGAGGACAAATCCTGGCAACCAAAGACATGGTAGCGTCCATCCTACCTAAAGAAGAAGGCATCCTCGAATGCTTCTCACCTGATGTTGTAGTACAAGTGTTTGAAATGGGTCGAGTTGCGATGAAAGATTTGAGGGTGGGTGATCGTGTATTGACGTCAAGTGGTAGATATGAGACTGTGTATCTGATGGACCACTATCACCCAACCAAACAGACAAATTATGTTCAAATTCATACAAACTCGTCTCAAGACAATAAACCCCTGGAAGTGACTCCACTTCACATGCTCTTTGTCGAGGGGAAAACATATCCCGTACCAGCCAAAGACATTCAAGAGGGTGACCATCTCCATACATTGGATGGACCTGTAGTGGTCACCAAAATGGCTAGCGTTGCAAGGAATGGTCTATATAATCCACTCACGATGGATGGCACCATTGTTGTGGATGGAATTGTTGCATCCACGTACTCGGCCGTTACCGAAGGAACCAACTACCTTGAAATTGCAGGACGCAAGATTGTACCCTATCAAACTTTGATCCACCTTCTCATGGAGCCCTATAGAGTCAGCTACAAGATGATGAACTTATGGACTCACTCCAAGAGAGCTGGTAGTAGGGAAGTCAATGACTCCCTTGCAGAGATTCATTGGTACGCTGGCTATGGGAGAACATTGGCGTCCTGGTGGCAAAGACAGAATGTAGTCATCCAGAGTTTGACGTTGGTAATGCTTCTTCTTTTGCTGGGTGCCCTGCATATCAGCTTGAATATTCTCAGGTATGGTGTGATTGCTGTGGTTTTGCTATTGGTCATTCATGCTGTCACGAAGAGGAATGGCAACGTCCTACTAGACCGTAGAACATTTCGTCGCAAACAAGCGAGGCGTGAACAGTGAATATGAAATTCACTCGATTGAAACGAAAGGGTTCAATGAAGATTCGTACTAGCCCGGTTGGAGATGTGAAAGCGAAGTAAGTTTTGTGGCCCTCAACAAGCCGTTGATGGAACCCGTGTCACCTCGCACCACCCTCCGTTCCTTCCTTTACAAAAGGCCGAAAGCTTCCCAGGGGCACGACAGCGAAAATCTAAGTACGCCTAGCCAACATGAGATGAAAAATATCCTATTCCCCCCTTGAATTGCAGTCGAGTGACACGGATCAATCAAAACAGGTTGTACAAGTGACAGAGGGTTGATTGAGCTGCATGTTCCAACTTTCAAAAAAGTCCCGGGCACAACACTACCAACGCTCGTATCCCTCCAGAACAGTCAGAAGTAGACAGACAGAGGACCTTCACTATGACTCTTGCTTCCATAGAAGGAACAAGGGTCAACGATAAATGTAAAAATGAATGTGGGTTGGCTCGTGATTTTTATTTTTACACTCTGATGTTTCTGCTTGTTGAAAGCCAGTGTACGACTCTTCCTTGCTCGTATGTTTTTCATAGACGGCTCACGGAAGAGTGCAAGATATGACTGATTCCCCTGTCCGTCAAAATCCCATCCATCATTGCACGTGTATTGTATACATGCCTCCTTTCAGTTGCATGCGAATTATTGATTGTAAGAGACTGTTAATGATGATTGTCTCGAAGAAAGCCACAAACTTATTTTGAATACGCTGGAACAAATTCGATGGCGCCGGTCTTGTTGTTGACCCGTGTCTTTTTGATTTGACGCAATTGCTTCTTGGACAATGTCTTGAGTGTGCTCCTCAATTTTCCGGCATTTAGATTTTGAGCAGACTTCTTGGCGTGTTCGTATTCATTTTCGGCACGACGTTTTTCATTTTCCAATCGACGTGCCTTTTTGTCGCGTTTTACTTGGACGCGTTCCTCCGTCAATTGCTTTTGTAATTCCAGTGTCTCCTTTCGCTCTTTCTTTAGGGCCTGTCGTTCTTCCCAGGATTTGGTCAAATTGTTGTGCTTGGTTAGGCGGAGACTCGAGGTACGTTTCGTGGCAACTTTTTTCCAAGTTCTTCCCGAAACATTTTGACCTCGTGTCGTGTCCGTTTCTCCTGAAGGTTGTTTGGCTATTACCGTATTCGTCATGATGTGTTTGTGGGTGTTGTTCTATTTATCGTTTCTAGTTGCCACTCCACTTGTGAACTGAAATTAGTAGACCTGTTGTATAATAGTTGTTCCTTAGTTGTAGCGGGAGCTGGAACAAAAAGTAATGAATTAATTGGTGTCGATGAAGATCGAAGGACTTGTACGCAGGGGAAAATCGATTGGTGGTTGCACCGTTGCACTGCTGACTTCGTCCACCCGTCGATCACTTCTGAACGCATACTTGTCCCATTTTTCGCATTATTTTCATGGAAGAAGGTGGTTGGTTGAACAACACTATGTTGTGCGGGCTAGCTAGTACCAGTAGTAGCTAGTACTAGTAGCTAGTAGCTAGTTAGTAGTCTAGGTCTACTATTGCTTGTACACTGTATTGTATCTAGCAGTAGCATAGCGCCTATAAGCTTTTTAGGCCCAGGAGCACCGCAAGTGAGAATGGGATAAGGTAGCCTGACTCAGGAAGTTCCGGTCTGAATGACTGCTGGCATGCAACCGAAAGAGTTGGAATAACCCCGTCAGAGTGTTTGCACTGTTACTCTGCCACCAATGGCAAGAACACTACTAAGGTGTCCTTTGTTCAGCCTAGTCATTGCGCAATCAAGCCCTTTCAAAACTTTCATGAACTGCTTTTTTAGAGAAAATATTTTCACACTTTATGTCAAAAAAATGCTACTTAGATGAGAAAAGCCAAAAAAACAACGTAGGCTGAGGGCCGATTAAGACAGTCGGAAACAAACTGGATCGTGGAGGCAACTGGTGTTGGAAAGCCAGAGAATTGAACAAGCCGAGAGGCCAGCATTATGTGTCATATTCGATGGAGGTGACCTGAAAGTTGCCTTTCACAGAGATACAAGGGACAGGTGTGTTCATGTTGCTGCAGGCGCCGATGCGAGTGACGTTCTCAGCATTGTTTTCTTGGACTGTCGTGGAAGCGATCTTATTGCCATCAATATACCACTCGTTTCCCTTATTCTCGCAGCGAAATATCGTTCCTTCGCCAATTGAGATATTTGGGAATGGGGTAAATTGCTGGTTCGATGCAATTCCAGATCTTCCACAATCAAACCCGATGCTGTAGCTGCCGTAGCCAGTGCCTTTTCCGGTCGACGTCTCGCCGTGGAAGCTACCCCGATAGTCCCAACTCATCCACCCTACTTGAGCACTAGTGTGCCGCCCTAAAGTCACTTCATAAGATGCAATGTATCTGACATGAACGGAGGTAATTGGAATCAGGCAATAAGAGCCCCACTCCTCAGAACGTACAATATAGTCCGGTAAACCAGCCACAAGAGTAGTGGTATTGTCAGTATCCATACGGTGAAGCCCCACAGGATACACGCCTTGCGTCATTCCATAGTAATCCACCATTCGATCAAAATCAATCTTTTCCTCGTTGTCTGCGAATACTGGAGCTTTCGCAGGTAGAGAAAATGCAGTTTCGCTACTCTTTGCTCTTAGATAGTTTATCATCGGCCGAAAAAGACTAATAGGTTGATCAATGAAGAAGTTTCCGTCTTTATCCTTCTCCAGTCCATCGTCCCAACGTCCACTGAATCTAGACGCCAGCATCGACCCTTCGATTTGTGTAATTGTTTTACGAAGAACATCGATGCGGGTTCCTCCGACGTTTAGGGACAGCACATCACCAGGAGAACCGGCAGTTGGGTAATCCTCTTCGAGACTTTTCTTCAAGCGCTTCAACTCTTTTTCGCGGTCGTCGAGGGACTTTTCTCGTTCACGAAGAATTTGGTGCAAATTGTCAAGCGTCTTCTTGATGGTATCGTCCATGTTGCTCCGGTTTCTAGTTTACGTCTCAACCTTCGCGTCAAAAAGTTTGTTAGCTGTACAGTATACTTCACAAACCGATGATGGATATCACAGTGTCCTATCGAGCTATCTGCGTCACACGGATGTGCCTCGTTGCCTTTACTTGCCCTAAAAAATTCATTTCTTTTTTCAAACCAAGAATTGACAGTTGCATTGTTTCATCATGGCAAGAAATCCTAACCCTAATCTTCTATGTTGCAGCGCGCACATAGCACCTTGATAGAACCCAGAACAACCCATGACCGTTGGGAAAAGGGAGGTTGCCTGCCTGACTGTAAAATCTTCTGTTGATGTCATTAGCCCCACTCTATCTCTCGCTATTTCTGCTAAATGCAGACATCAGTTACAGAGCGAGCACTGTCCATGTATCCCAGGTAGGCGGTTGAATCAATTTGGAACGATTCCATCCGACCACTTTTTCAAAAACTCGCCTTGTTATTTTTGTTGTACAGTAGAGCTACGACAATGATGTGGAGTTTTCCAACAGCAAGCCGAGCTTACCTGCTCTTGGCAGCAATAGTTGCTAGTAATAATGTTGCTTCTTCCAAGCCACTCTTCGGCAGCTCATTGCGCGGTCTCGGTGAAGATGATTTGCAACTCGAGGTTTTTCCATTCCCAGACAACAGCAACAGCATTATCAATGGAGAAGTAGCGGGTGCGGGTGATTTTCCTTGGTATGCAAGATTTGATGGTGACATTCTCTGTGGAGGTGCACTCGTCCATGAAGATATCGTGGTCACAGCGGCTCACTGTATAGAGGGAAATGTGCCACCTCAAGTGAGCATCGGGCCAAGCACCACTGCAAACGGTCAAACTAGGGATGTTTGTGGCAGTGTGAGCCACCCAAACTTTCGTTCCAAAGAGTTAGAAAATGACATTGCTATTTTAGTTCTCTGTGACTCTGCGAATGCGCAACCTGCCTTAATCAACACGGATGATGCCAGTCCCGCCGATGCAGCGAGTTTGACTGCCATGGGCTTTGGACGAACAGACCCCAACACTGGGGGAGGCTCCAGCGTCTTGCAAAGGATCGATTTGAATTATTTAAACGGCGCTGAATGTTCTGCTGTTTTTTCGGCCCACAATGATGACTATAATATGTGTGTCGACAACCCCAATGGAGGAATTTGTTTTGGTGACTCGGGAGGCCCTATCGTGGATGCCGGTGGAGTGGTGTATGGGGTCGCCTCCTTTATCATCCAAGAGTGCAACTCCAAATTTCCAGATTTCTACACTCGCATGAGTTCCTACAGTACCTGGGTACAAAACCGAATATGCGACGAGGCAGCTAATCCACCCGACAACTGTGATTCACTAGGAGACGACGACGGTCCAGATGGAGGCAATGGAGGGGCGACGGACTGCCCTTTTATTGACTTTTTCACGGAATTGTGCGACACTCTCTTTGGTGGCATTTTTGGATAGATACTCCTAATAGCTATTGCACATGATTATTTAAACAAGGAACGAGTAGAAATTATTTCTTGTACTAGTAACTATGATTGTAGCCCGTGCTCGAATGCACCTTACAAACTGATATTATTACTTTATTCTACTAGCCATAGAAAGTTGAGTTGCACGATTCAGAAGGCCCACTTCTCGATACTCATCAGAGTCTCATCAGTGATTGCTCATGGAGGGTAGACCTCTTGAAGAGCGTTCACCGTGGAAGCCAAAAAGTTAACCAGCGCGCCTACTAGCTAATTAGCTGGTTATTCCGAACCTATGGATGCTCGACTGTTGATTGTACTGGTAGTTTTTCTCATTCGGCGTGACAAAAAATGAGTCGGCTGGCGCTTAGGTAAGAACCATAAAAAGAAGCCGTTGGATCGGAACATACTTAACATTTCCGAGGGTTGGGCGTGGGTTCAAATCTCGATCATTTAGAAAAAAAACAGTGTACTTAGAAGGTTGGCGAATCACTTATTCGCAACCCGTGCACTCGGCATTATTTTGAGTTGCTAGTTACCGTTGCGTCAAGAAAGGAGACAAATACAGTAAGTTATACCTGAGCTTTGCTTTGTAGCAACACTCATACGCTCCACCAATCTTCTAGACCCAAACTTATTATAGCTAAGGAATGAAGATGACAAGTATTCGACAAACTCCACTGGTGCTGGCGGTGCTCCTTGCCCTTGGAGCTGTAAATGCCCAAAGGTATCACAAACAAGTATATTTTAGTGATGCTGTGATGCAATCAATTGCTGAGGATGCTGAGCAGGGTACCGAGGGTGAGGCTATGGTGGAAGTTGACAACATGATCGTTGGAGGTTCCAACGTCATGCCCGGTGATCTTCCTTTCTACGGACACTTCATGGGAACAACGATGTGTGGAGGCGCGTTAATTCACGAAGATTTGTTCGTTACTGCCGCCCATTGCTTAGCCGATGGCTTCCCTTTGAATGTCAGAATCGGTGCTACCACCACAGTCTCTGAGAATGAGGGACAATTGGTCCCTGTCTGCGCCGGTATTATTCATCCAAACAACAATATGAAATCCATGGCGAATGACATTGCCATTCTGAAGCTGTGTGATCCTGTATTTGTGAATGCCTACGCCACCTGGAACAATAACCCGGCTTACCCTTCTGCGACAGGCGAGGATATGTTCATCGTCGGCTTTGGACGCACCAATGTTACCGGAAACCTCTCCGCCTTTTTGCAGAAAGCCAAAGTTGATTACCTCAGTTCCGACGTGTGCACCGTTCGCTACAACAAGTACAACCCAACAGAGACCATGTGTGTGGATGCTCCCTCCGCAGGAATCTGTTACGGAGATTCAGGCGGTCCTCTCTTGGATATCAACAACAACCTTGTGGGATTGGCATCCTTTATCATTGATACATGTACCTCCGATTATCCAGACTTTTTTACTCGAGTCAGTACCTATGACGAATGGTTAAAGGAGATGGTTTGCACCCAAGCCATCCAGCCGCCAATGTACTGCGCTGATAAAGCCACCACTGGAGGTGATGGCACTGGCACTCAGGGTCAAGATGATGATGATGATGATGACGCCGATGCCGATGAAGAGGAAAGCCCCCTTACGGCATGCCTTGACCTTGTCCTTGGTATCTTTGAGGGTCTCGTAGGCCCTCGAGCACAAGAGTTCTTGGGAAATCTCTTTTAAAGAGGAAGGTGCAGCCCTGTACTAGCGAGCAGCAGCAGCCCTGCTATTTTGATGTGTACGGAAATTGGCTGTAGAGACAAATAAAGGTTCAATGTGCTTAAGTTTTATAGGTGTTTCTAAATTGACTTTGTCTGTGTTGGCTTGCGCGGTCGTATAGATTTGACTACCTAGCTAGAAGTAGAAGCCTGTTTTCAACATTCATCTAGTGGAACCCTGGCTGGTCAAGTTGTTAGAACTGCAATTAGGAAACAGATGTACACTTTGCTACAAGATGCAAGCTGGAAACAGAATGAAAAAGAGGGACTCCATAATAATCATACTAAACAGCAAAGAATGACTGATTTATACTGTAGTAAATTATTGGAATTGTTTCTAAGGCTCCGTGCCTTGACGGGCACTGAATCGATGACTTCGAAAACTAAAATGGACAATGGGCCGTACTGCGCTCCCATTTTGGTCGATAGCTTGAGCACAGGCTCTTGCATATGGGACAAAATAAACGGTCGTGAAAGGAACTCATCACATCTCAAGACTGGAGCATCTCTCCTTGAAAAAATAAAATTCCTTTGGTTGACTCTCCAGAGAGCCACTTGGAAGTTCTCAATAAAGGCACCGCACCCGACGGCAGCACCGACGACTCGTTAACTTTTCTGTTTCTGTGTCATTCCGAACATACTTAGCAAGAGTCATATAAGGCTGCAGCATACCGACCATGTTGTTTCAATCTCCTCGTTGGGCGGGGACTTGGCTGCTATGGGGTATTGTCATCGGGGGGTGGTTTCTGTTCCGCGTCTTCGTCGCTGGTGTTACTATTGTTCATTAGTTGAAGCAATTCATCGGACACCCATCTGCCGACAACGTTATCTTGACAACCACTCCAGTAGTGTGCAGCATGAGCATGCAAACATTTGATACTGGCAAAATTTCGAATTCCTGCCACACCTCGATCCGTTGCCGAAAAGGCAGTTTGCCAGCCGCGAGTTTCAATATACTTCCAGTCCTCTTCGGTGATGATACTACATCGATCTTGACCGTAGGCCAAATGTGCTCTTTTTATCGATTCCAATGCTTCTGGATCAGCTGCTAGTTGTTCTTCAAATTGTTTCCCCCTTTGTTCCAATTCTATTTTGGATATCAGTACTCGCATATGAGGATGAGTGCACCATAAATGGGTTGGAAACGGCTCCACCAACATGTTATGGTTGTTGCTGCTTGTCTCGTTATCTTGCTCCTCTTGACCATCAGCCTTTGGCCAGGTCAAGTTTGCCTGGTTTTGATGGTTCTGCTTTTTTCGTTTTCTACGCGATTTGGTACTATCACTTTCCTCTCTCAAAACCAAAGGATACAGCCTCAAAACCAATGGGTCATCTAGACTCAAATTGTGCAACGTCTGAGCATCATCACTGTTAGGAATGATATCTCGAATTCGAGCCACCACTTGAATCGCATTACCAGGAACATATCCCAGTTGTTTGAACAATGTGTCTTGATCCTCCTCCGACAAGTCCCTTAGTTTCTCCGCAGCTGGCCAGACATGATTTCGATCCTGGGGTAAGGTAGTGGTATTGCTGTTGGTGTTATTGGTAGCTGCTGCCATGCTTTCAATTTCCGCAATTTTTTTCCGTCGTATGCGTCCCTTGCGGCCCAAGTTTCTTTTACTTTTAGTATTGATCGTCGTAGTCGTCATAGAAGCTGTCATCTCCTCCTCTTGAGGTGACGGTAATGGTAGAGCACCATCGTCTTGGTTTCCTACCACCGTCTTCGACGGCTGCTGAGGAGATGGATTGGCCATGGTCGAATTTTGTTTTTCGTGTTTGAAAGAAATTTTTGAGCGGTTTGTGCAGTACTGTAGCAGCTGCTGCTGGTAACCAACAACAACCAACAAACCAAATTCGGGAGTGTGAGAGCAGTCTCACTCGGTAATTTTAAAGCATAATGTGGACGTCATGTGCGTCAATTGGTGTTTCATTAGTGTTTATGAGGAAGATCCTCCAATGTTCGTGAGATCGGGATTTTGTTTGTTCACGACAATATGATTCTACAGCAATCCTGGTAGTCATCTACATGGCACTGTTCTATGGCAAATTTGTGTAGGGCTTTCTTCTCTCCCCCTAGCAGTCGCATCGATCCAATTTCAACTGTTTCCCTCCACAGTGATTTCACTGTGAAAAAAATAGTACCAGTTCTAGCTAATTGGTGTCTTAAGTAAATTCAAATCCGTAGCCAGTCAATTTTTTAGGTCGCCAACTTGTTCGCTGCCTGGTCGCTCAATTTCTCAATTTTGTTGAACTGACAGCA
>ENA-ORBV01005708-ORBV01005708.1-microbial-mat-metagenome-genome-assembly--contig:-NODE-5708-length-22607-cov-6.019707_pt1 | contig 22607 bp, 11 predicted proteins | sample MGYA00237777_ERZ505514 | MGnify/ENA primary metagenome ERZ505514 (study PRJEB26160, sample SAMN06269048) | microbial mat metagenome | isolation source: Oligotrophic lake microbial mat | place... | reverse complement strand
GTTAACAACAATTGTGATCATTTCTAGCTTTGGCTTGGCTTGCAATTCAAAATGTGGCACAGTCAATGCCCAGTTCAAAACAAATGGGCAGACCAAACCAAGTCGCCAATGTTTGGCAACAATTTTGTTTTGCATCTGAACACATTTGAGGACAGTCAACTTGAAATGCTCAACAGTTAGCAGGACCCAACAAAAAAAAGAAATGGTAACAACAAACATGTTAACACAGTTGTTGCAACTAAGACAGGTTCAGTTGTGTTTCCTTCCTTTCGCATTTTCTCTGGAAAGTGTCCTCAAGCAAGGCAAAGAAAGAAAACAGAAATCCCTTAACATTTTTTGGAAGTGGTCAACATTTTGTTTCCAATGTGCTCACAAAAGAAGAAAGTCTCTGCATAGCAGAAAGCAGGGCAATTTGTTTGTTTTCCAATGACCAATGTGGGAGCAAATGTGCAACATCTCTCATTGTCCTTCACTTGCAAGCATCAATGCACAACAACAAACAAGACAAAAGTTGCCTCTTTTGGGTTCACAAGACTTGTGAAAATGGCTGCACACGGTTTGTTTGAATTTGAATGTAAAATGAGCAGGTTGGAGCTGCTGGCACAATGTTTGATTTGATCTCAAATTTCAGCAATGCACAAACAATGGTGTCAGTGTTTCCCATCAAATCAAAGTTTTTCCCAACTGGATGCGAAGTAGCGAATTGGCGAAGATAGGAAATTTCTGTTCCCAAGGAAGACAAATTATGAAGTTTTAAGAAACTCAGGGGCATTTGTTGGGAATTAAAACTAAGAAAATAGCTTTGAGCTAGGTTGGTGGGATTTTTTAGGCACAATTTCTGCTTTGGACCAGGTTCACAAAACATTTCATTGCACATCAAACGACAAATTGCAAAATTTTTATCAGAGATGCAGACAGCATGTTGCGCCCCGATGACTTCATGCAAAAAGCTACAAGATTATGACTGATTGTTCTTTCCAAATCATGGTGCAAGGTTGAAGCGTCAAAAGAGTTGCTTCTGTTGTTGCCAACATGCCCTCTGATGGGTTTTGTCAGGAGACCCTTCCAACTTGGTCTGATGCTAGCAATTCCCTCCTGCATGGGAACAATGTTGAATTAAAGCACAGAGTGGGCAGATCCCTTGTTGTTCATCTGGCTAGTGCTGTTGTTGGGTCTGTGACTGGGTGTTTGTTTGTTGACCTGAAATCTGTCTGTTTTTTGCCTGACAGGTTTGGTTGTTGACGGATGTTGTCCATGCTTCAATTCTGACAACAAAACTCGGACCCCAATGTTAGCATAACAAAGTGTCTGTTTTTGTTGCAGCTTTGGCACAGAGATCAAGAAACAGAAGAATGTTTCACAACGCCAAGATCAGGGTTGCAGCCATTGCAACAAAGACGAAGCTGTGTGGACCTTTCACCAGCAAATGTTCCCATTTGAATGGAACAACTGCAAAAGAACTTTCTGGAGGAAGTTTGTAGGAAAAGATCAAAGATTGGAGTTAGAAAATCTTACTCCAGTGAAAGCAAAGACAAATACCTCATTTCCAGTAGCATTTCCAGCACTGTGGATGAAGGAATGGGTGAGGGGAAGAAGAACCGTAAGTGTGCGGGGCAAACACCAACTGCGACGCGCTCATTCCTTCCAACCACCATTAACTTCAAGGGTCTTATGCCCCGAAGAATGACCAAAGCGAAATAAGAAGCGAACACTAAATAAAGAATTGTACAAAAGCGAACTCTGATGTTCCCTGTGGCAGATTTGCGTATCTTGAGGGTTTTTGGTATTCTTCCACCAGCGCTCAACTGTTTGGCTACAAGCAGGGTCTAGCTACTAGGGTGGGCTTCATTCCTTTCCTCGATGACTGGCAACCTCAATCGATCCATCATACACGGTCATAAATCTGTTTTTTGATAGATATCTATGCATGCACATTCATTGTATCAGTTGGTTACATAAAACAGAAGGAAGAAGACGACTTTAAAACTAAAGTGTTGCTGCAAGAATGCCGGAAATACCAAGAATGATAAGCGTGATAGTCGATGATAGTAGTGACCATGGCAGCAGCAGCAGTCATGGACGACGAGTTCATTTCGGAACAATCTCCATTCGCCGATACGATGTTCGACCAGGTGACAATCCCAGTTGTACCCATGGCATTCCACTCTCTTTGGATTGGACCTATGTCGAAAATGATCCAGTGGATCTGCGGCTCTTTCATTGCATGCAGCACATGTCTTCGACCGCGTTGCTGCAAACGTCGTCGCCACCCAAAAGCAAAATGAAGCGCTATGAGGAAATGCGCCTTTCCGAAACCGAACGATGGAAGCGACTTCGTCAGTTTGGCTTTTCCTCGGACGACCTCAAAAAGGCCAATCCCAACCAAAAAATTTGCGACATACGCCAGCGCGTAATGCAGGAACGCGAAAATAGACTCAAGAGCTTAGTATTGGCACAGCAGCAGGAGGCACTCCAGCCCAAGACGCTTCCAGATATTCCAGAAAGTGCAGTCCGTCGCAATTGAGAGAAGAAAAAGCCGGACCTAGAAGCAAACAACGGCTCTCCTATCAAGTGAAGAAAGCTGCTACCTGCGCCAGGAATGCCACGGGCTGTTGCTATTTCAAACGTAATGTTGCTGCCTTGCAGCAAGGCCAGACAACCTGCTCTACATCAAGGTCTAGCTAGAAATGGGGTGGGGGTAAGCGGGGAGGTTAAAAAAAATCTACTGTACAGTGTGGCACAGACTTCGTTTGTAACAGCATAGCACGATTCCACACCGTCCAAACCTAGTAGGTAGTATATCCTCGTTGGCGCCCTCAATAATAGCAGTTCATAGAATTCAATTGTGTGCTTCCTTCACGGATAGGATAGCCTACAAGCATCTGATCTATCCTATGCAAGATGTTCAGTTAACCCAAGCCAATTTCCAATGTGTTTGCCGATATCACCTCCAGCACCATAGTCTTCAGCAGGTCCACGGCTATGCCTCCATAACATTTAAAATTCTATGGTGCACCAGAAAGTGTGCATGCTTACAATTCACATTCAAGCAAAGTTCCAAGATGTTCTTTTCAGCACAGCACAAAATAAATGACCCAGAAAACACTAGCCACACATATTAAGCTGAGTGGCCCATGTCTGATGCTGGCAATGATGTAGTTTTGTTGATATGTTTCAGGCCTGTTGGTGTTAGATAAGAAAACATCATTGTTTTGTGTTGGTTAATGACAGCTTTTATGCAAAACAAGCTCAGATCTTATTGTTTTGGCACATGTTTCATATCCCAACGCCTTCAAATGCAAAGCTGTTAGAGTGTGACTGATGTTTCTACCAAGAATGTATCAAGTTTGAAGATGTGCAGAATTTCGAACATTGGGGGATCTATGACACTTTTCCAGAATGGAGAACTTGGGACAACAATTCTGGCTTAGTGAGTGAGTGTCTGTCAGTTTTTGTTATGACTTCTGATTTTTGATGCGCGGATCAAGATAAGGACAATGCACCAAGTTTAGCCTTTGAAAAAAGGAGCCCGTGACAAGTCAGAGAAAGATGAAGGTGACAAGCCCAGTAGTAGAAAAATGGCACTGTTTCAGCAGCTGAGTTACAATTGATTGTCTGGAAAAAGTTGGCAGTGATTTTTGCATGGAAAGCTTCAAGGCTTGTGCTCGATTTTCGACTGCAAAATGCACAAGTATTGAATGACATGTAACAACCAAAACAAAGATGATGATGAACGATAATTCTTCAGCGTCAAATCGACTGCAAACAAGGGGCGAAACACAGTGAACAATTCCTTAAAAAGAAAGTGTCCAACTCTGATGTTTCACCAACAAAGCAGATGTGATTTTGCACAAACAAGAAACCAATGAGCATTGCATCATACTAGAAATAGCTCCATCTTTGTCAATTATCTCCAACAAGATTGACATCTCACTGGCAAGATTGATCACATGTTGCACATGTTTCGTCATACAATGTGCTCTTGTTGCCACAGATCCGTGGGAACATGCAACATCGTGACAGAACACGACGTGAGAACTCATCATGTTGTTCCCTTCTTGTGGTCTGGCTTCAATCTTGCATCTTGTTCCTTTGGATTCACATTAGTTCCGGGTCTAGAACTTAGGTCACGACTCGAATTCTTGGGCTGAATCACGGATGAAATTGCACCTTTGTCAATGATTCTGCGGCACATTTTAACTGCATGTGGATGCAAGACTCATTGGAGCAACAATTTGGTTGGTCTGGGATGCAGATTAACAGGTTTGTTTGGTTGTTGGTTAGAGCTTGAATCACATGTAAAAAAAGGGGGGAGTCTTGGGTGCAACAACATGTCATGGGCAAGAGAGTCCACAACTGCGTTGCCAACATGAAAGCAATCACACTCAAGTGCAAACTGTGAGTCTCTTGATTTCTGAATGATTTCTTCCTGATCAAGAATTAAGACAGTTGAATTGCAAAATCATGGTTGTGGATTTTTCTCAAACTGAATGACCAATTTCTTCAGACATCAAGATGGTGAGACACAATGGGATTTTTGGTGCAAGAGAAATGCTGTGCCTTCACACCAACTAGCATTTTTAGAAGATGGTGCATCGGGAGCAAGTTGGTGTGCAGAAGTGATGAGAGTGTTTGGATCAGGATTTTGCATTGCCATGACATTGATGCAAGAACAGGGTAGGGATTGAGCTAGCTTTGAGGCTGTGGGTTGGAATGAGTCGTCGGTCTGTCATCAGTCTTGAAGTTGGAAGGAGCGTGTTTTAAGGGGAGTTCCAGCAGCTGTTGCACTAACAATAGTGAGGTCGCTTGACCAGATTACGATGCATAATCACTCCAAATATTGTACAGTATGAAAACTCATACTTGAAGTACGTACGTCACAGGGCACGTTCTAGATTCTCGTCGATACAGTACATCCCTGTGTCGCACGCAAAAGTGATCTCATGTTGCGATAAAGAAGGTTCGCGAAATCCTTCATTACATTATTATGCGGAAGCAGTTTATTCATGTAGATGCTCTCACAGTCTCACTACAGTGTACTGGCTACCTAGCTAGATACAGTAGATAGTAGCTAGCTACAGTAGCTAGCTAGTAGTAGAGAGGGCACAGCATCTCTTATCCGGAAGCTAAGCAACCTACGGTACTGTACGCTATTTAGCTACTCGGAGTAGCTACAAAGTACAGTACAATAGCATTCATTGTGGAGGGTTGTTGGTACTGTACGTACAGTACGTGGTACTTAGCAGGAGAAGCACAACGATTCGCCACGGTACAAGTGCTGCGATAATTTAAGGGTAACTTGCCAACTTCGCTTCCGCACACATATAATCACAACAGCATTTTGGAATAGCAAAAAGAGCAACAGATATCTACGGTACAGCCAGTGGCTATGGAAGATACCAACGCTGTCGTCGCTAGGGATGGTCGTATACGTCCCACCCAAGAGCAACTTGCTCGCCGTCGAATGGTTGCCACCGCCGAGCTGGCTCAGCTCCAAGACAAAGTGACAGGCGAAGATACGGCAGAAGACACAGATCTGCCAGATAATGGGGAGGACAACTTCTGTGATTTTGTCAATGATATAATGCCCCTGCCTGCACCACGTCGAAGGAGCCAATCCATCCCGGGCGTAGTCTGGGAAGGGCGAGACAACAGTCGGGGCGATGATGCATGCGAAAGCCAGAGTGCCGTCGATACCCTGGAGTCTGGGGTGGAGCACGAGGAGGACTGCAACATCTCGGAGACTGCTGCCCTGGAATCTGGAACGGCGCACACGGAGGAAAACCATCACGAGAACAATTTGGTGGTAGCAAGATTGGTAGGAGATCAAGAAGACAGCGATCGCTTGCCCCAAGCAGTGCAGTTTGATTCAACTACAGAATCTGGCCGTCGGCCCAAACAAGTCAATACGAGAAGCACTCTTTGGATATCTTTTCTGTTAACCATCCTTTTGATGGCTGTTCTTTTCATGGTGGTGGTGGTGGTTGTAACAGTCATCAATCGAAGAGATTCTTCAAGCGATGCCAGGGATAATAGTATGGCTCCCTCTCAAGCCCCCGCCACCACAAGGGATTACGTGTTGTCACTGCTTCCGCAAGGTACCATTGCTGCCATCGCCCACGATGCAGATTCACCCCAGGCAGAAGCTCTAAGGTGGCTTGTAGCACATGATGAAGACCTCCTCACACAATTAGATGACAATCGAATGAGACAAAGAATGGCGCTGGCCACTCTTTACTTTGCCACCGATGGAGACAATTGGGCCAACAATAGCAACTGGTTGGATGACAGTATCAGCGAGTGTGAATGGTATAACAAGCCGGACTTTGCCATGAAGGATATATTTGGAAATATAGACCGCGGCTACATTATGTTTCCCCCGGCAAATATACCGCCACCTGCTTGTGACAGCCTTGGAATTTACCGTCATCTTTGGCTCGACGAAAACAATCTGGTAGGTGATCTACCGGATGAAGTGTATCTCTTAACCTCACTACGAACACTCTCCCTTGGATACAATCGTCTGCAAGGGACCATCTCCAACGGCCTTATTGGACAAATGACGTCTTTGGAGGGACTTGCGTTGAATGGACTTGAAACAAACGGTGGATCCATTCCTTCCGAGATTGGTTTGCTAACAACTATGAGAGCTCTCAAACTGGGGAAATGTGGCTTTCAATCCACCATTCCGAGGGAGCTGTGGCAGCTCACGAACTTGCAACACTTGCAGTTGAGTTATAATCCTCAGCTAATCGGCACAATTTCATCTGAGGTTAGCCAATTATCCAAGCTATTTTTGCTCTCCGTGCCCGGATGCGGTCTTACCGGTACGTCTGTCCGGTGGAAGCCAATGCTGTTTTCGCACTCCCAATACGTAGCGAAGCCCTCATTCTTCTCTCCTTGCAACCCCTATCTTGCAGGCACCATCCCAACAGAGATCGGGCAACTGTCTTCCTTAGGCATTTTAGTTTTTCCGGAGAATCGTTTGACTGGAACTATACCAAGTGAAATTGGCAAGCTCACGAACATAGTGGCGCTTAGCCTCTACGTCAATGGTCTTGAGGGTACACTGCCTACTGAATTGGGTCTGTTGACCGCATCGGAACGGATTTCTCTCAGGGATAATCAGTTGAGTGGCCGAATACCAAGTGAGATGGGACTCCTGACCAATCTGACGATCGCGCTCAACTTGCGAAACAACACCTTCCTTTCTGGCACCATTCCGAGCGAACTTGGCCACCTCTCTCTGCTTCGAGAAATGGCCTTATCGGGAAATCAAATTACTGGCAGTATTCCCAGTGAACTTGGCATGCTAGTGTCCATTGGTCACTTGGGTCTGGCAAATAATTCCTTGTCTGGAACCATTCCCCAAGGGCTGTCTTTGCTGCAGCAATCATTGCACACTGTACATTTGGAAGGAAACTCAATGCTATCTGGGATTGTCCCAGAAGGCATTTGTGTCATGAATGGCACCTGCATAGCTAGTACCAGCTTGCATGATTGCGAAGGCCCTTTTGGCTTATCGTTTGACTGCACCAGCCTATTGTGTGGCTGTGATTCTTGTGCTTGCGGAGCTCGCTGATCCACAAAAAAATGAATGGAGAACTAGCTAGGCTCTCCTGATAATATCCTTCATTTGCTACTTGGCAGTGCCTACACACTGGCCTACTTTGTACCAGCAAGCAAGCATTGTTTTCTGATTTTAATGTTGTGTTTGCCTCATGCACTCTCTGTTGGTAGCTGATTGCAAAGCATGGCTGGAAGCGCTTATGCCACTTGTCGCTTAGAAACAAAACTGAACACAATGCATAGCCATGGAAAAATAATATCCAAGAAGCTGTGAATGTGTGTGCACGGGGAACATGGATCTTTTGAGGCACAAATGGGTGCAAAATTTTGAGAGATTGCGGAATGCGGAGAAGCACTGTCAAGTTTTGTAACCAACCTGGAGGCTTAAAACACCTGCCACAACAGCAAATTTTGATGATCTCATAATCTTTTTAATTTGCTTATTGATTGCCTTTTGCAGTAAGAAAGAGTTTCACATTAGGTGATTAGGCATTGTGCAATTCAGGCCACTTGATTTTCCCTAAATGCAAGGGTCCAACGTGCATTGTGTTTGTCACATCTTTTGCACACATTGGCATCCACCTACTTTGCAGCCATCATGTCATTCTCTCTGCTTATTCTGCTTGCTGAATCCCTTGCCTTTGAATTGAATTCCACATCTGGCTCTCAATCAAGTTTTCCAGCTGTCTTGAGAATGTTTGTTGGAGGGAGAGATCCATCAGTGGTTCAACAGATCAGTTTTATAGAAATCATAACCACACTGCAGTGCGATGTTACTACTAGTGTTTGTTGTTGTGGATCTTTGAGTCTTTTATGATGTTGACTCATCCATTCTTCAAGATAACACAGGTGCACACATGTTCTTTGTTGAATGTTAGCCTCCACTTCGATCAATGCTAGCAGCATTATGCCAATCCAATGTGCACACATTTTGACAGCTAAATAATTCAATTTCATAAATGCTAGATCAGTTTCTTAATGTTGGTAGCATCTTAAGATCAGTGACACCTTTGAGCAGTGCTCCGAGGGAAGGAAAAACAGGAAAAGACATGGGCAAGAAATGACAACAAACAATTGAACCAGCGCGCGCATTTCTGAAGCAATTGTGACAACTTGGGCACCCAAAGCAACAATTTGTTAATGTAATTTATCAACAGTGCTTACAGCATTGAAAGCAAAAGGTGGTAAGTGTGTACAGCACAGTGTTTCTTCCCCACACTTTACATGTGTACCGTCTTTGTTGCTGCCTCGTTGTCTGTCATTCCATCAGAAAGATCCAGTCATGCTTGCGTTCATTCCCGAACATCCTGGATCTTAGTAACTGTTGACCACTCGTCGTCGCTTCGGCTGACAAGTTGACCATTAATTAATTTTGTTATTAAATTATTGTCTTCTTCGGGAGATTGTCATTTCAACTCGTTCAAATCTATCACCAATACTACTACCTTACTAGCTAGCGAGTACTACTAGTAGAGGAGAGCTCTTATTGACCACACCAGAAGGAAGACAGTACAGGCAGTCGTCATGAGTCGCCCGCAAAAAAGTATGGAGAGTAGCACCAATGATGAAAAAAAGGCGCCTGTCGAATTGCTCGAATGCGGAACGAGTTTGGCCGAGCACGAGTACTGGGCAGCAAACGATGTGGCACCGGTGGATGATGGTCAGAGAAGCCATCCAAAGGAAGGAGGCAATGATTCAACGTTACTGCAGCAAGGTGGGATCGATTCGATTGAATCCCTTCGATCCCTCTTAGCGGCAGATACCCTGCACAACAACAACAATAGCAATGTGACTACGTTTACGTCTCCATTTGAACGCATCATTCTTCCGCAACAACACTCGAAAAAAGGTACTCCTACTCCTCCCAACAACAGCACGTCAAAAAAATCATCTCGCTATTACCAAGTACCGCTCATTTATTGTGATCAAACGGCATCGAATCGTGCCGTAAAGTCCATTGAAAACTATATTCAAAATGTTTGTTTGCCACTATATGGCAACACCCATACCAATACTTCATTGACGGGAAGTCAATCCACAGCCTTTGTCGCCGAAGCACGACAATGTATTGCCGAACAAACCAATGCTAAAGTGACGGGGAAAGCAAGTCTGGATGTAGTTTTGTTTGCGTAAGTATAAAAAGTACCAACAGCAAACAGTATCTTGCATTTCTGGTTCTGGACTGACGTTTTACTTCGTTTATTTTTATAGTGGCAATGGTGCCACATCGGCGGTGGAACTCTTGATTGATTGCATGGGTTTGAAACATTCCAAGGATCGCCCCGTCGTCTTTATTGGTCCCTACGAACATCATTCCAATTTGATTCCATGGAGAGAAGCCAATTGTGAAATTTGCATGATTCCTGAACATGGCGCGACGGGTCACGTCGATTTGGACTATTTGGAAACCAAATTGCAATACTACCAGCAACACCGGCCATCCTCCCTCCTTAAAATGGGAACCTTTACTGCCGCATCCAATGTCACGGGAAAAGTTTGCGACGTGACAAAAATTGCATCCTTGCTGCATCAATATCATGCACTGTGTTTTGTGGATTACGCCACGGCGGCGCCCTATTTGAAAATTGACATGAATCCAGTATCCACTGCTACGACTGATGCTGCTCAACAAAATAATCATGATGGTCATTTAGATGCCGCCTTTGTCAGTCCCCATAAAATGTTGGGCGGAAGTGTTGGAACACCAGGAATTTCAATCGTCAAGAAACACTTGGTCAGTCAAGTCAATGCACCATCTCGGGCTGGTGGTGGAACGGTATTTTATGTCACGGAAGATCATCATCGATTTTTAAGTAATCGCATCGAACGCTATGAAGGTGGAACTCCGAATATTGTCGGGATTGTACGGGCGGGATTGTCATTTTTACTCAAACGACAAGTGGAACAAAAATATTTGTCACTCGTCCAAACGAATAACAAAACAACAACAACAACAACAACCATTCCACCGACGATTGCAGAATATGAATTCCAAACACATGATAAGGTGGCCACCTATTTACAACGACATGCACCCAATCTGGTACTCTTGGGGAATAATGATACCACCAACCACAACAACCAGAAGAACAAGCACCTGCCCATTTTTTCATTTTTAATTCGTTGCGGGCCACGTTTTTTACACTATAATTACATCTGTGCTGTATTAAATGACGTGTTTGGAATTCAAAGTCGAGGGGGGTGTCAATGTGCGGGACCGTATTCGCAACGTCTCTTGGGATTGTCTGGTCAGCCAACCAATCAAGAGATCGAGCATGCCTTGATCCAGTACAAGGAACGTGCCGAATTGTTGCGACCAGGATATACACGTCTGAGTCTTCCGTTTAAAGGTCTAAGCAGTGAAATGGTGGATTATGTTTTGAAAGCATTGGTCTGGGTCTCTCAAAATGGCTGGGCACTCCTATGTCAGTACCGATGCAACCATCGAACAGGGGAATGGAGGCACTTCAATCGTCAAGGGAAACCACTGGGTAAAGAAGAACGAAAATGGCTCAGCCATTATTCTGTATTTGGCAATAGCAACAACAGCAAGGAACCATCGGCTCCTTCCAGCGATGCACCTGATCTAAGCACAATGCTGCAGCATACACTCGAAAATGCCGACAGTATATTGCAGCACGCCAAATCGGACCACAAAACCATTGCGGAAGCATTGAAAATGGTAGATGCCGATCTTGTGCTGGGTCAAGATGACGATGCCAAGTTGGAAGAGCTTCGATGGTATGTGTATCCCAAGGAATGCGCGACAATATTTGCCGAAGGACAAACGATTTTTGATGGTATGCCTTCCGAGGCAGTTTTGGGAGCAATCCATCCAAACTCACAATTGAAGAGCTCCATAGTGTCCGACGCACCAACCAATGAAATGATTGTCGATGACGAAGGTTCCGACTCCAGCAACGATAAAAAGCGAAAACTGCATTCGACTCCCGACACGGTCGATGTAGCACCTGTCATCCCTGAAGAGGCAATGCGAGTAACGTCCACCTCGATTCTATTTTTTCGGGATGGTGAACACACTGGAGAAGCCACGTTTGGTGAAATTGAGGCCGGAGTTGACGATGGAGAACTATCCGAACATTGTCAAATATTTGACCAGCAAGCTGCGGAGTGGGTCTCATTTGAAAAGCTCTCACTTGATGTGAAAAAGGCAAAGTCAGAAGATGTCAAAATGGAAACGGAGCGTTCCGTCCCCGTTGAAACTTGTGTGACGGAGACAAAGCCAGAAAAGAAGGCGTATCGAGACAGTTCCACATGGGGACAGGCCAATGTCGTAGACGCTGCAAAGATGGCGAAGTCCAGTGGCCAATCCATGCCGATGGACGTCGACAACAATTCAGCGCCACAACAACAACGTTCTGTGAAGAAGAATAAGAAATTTCGACACATTCAACCGCCGGCTAAAATCATGCGTCTTGCGACACAGGCTATCATACAATGGGAAATGATCAAAGAAGGCGATAGATTACTTCTTGGTCTTTCGGGAGGCAAAGATTCACTTTCTTTGCTACACTGCTTAATGGAATTTCAGCGCAAGCTTCCAATCAAGTTTGAGATTCAAGTTTGTACAATCGACCCCCTGACTCCATCATTTGACCCTTCCCCAATGATACCGTACGTGGAATCACTCGGTTTGAAATACCACTATATTCGCGACAATATCGTTGATCGAGCTAATAAAAGTGGCAAAGACGGCAAGGTTGTAAAATCACTGTGTGCCTTCTGTGCCCGAATGAAACGAGGCAACTTGTATACATGCGCCCGGGAGAATAAATGCAATAAACTTGTACTAGCGCAGCACCTTGATGATTGTGCTGAATCGTTTATGATGAGTGTCATGCACAACGGCTTTTTGAGGACCATGAAAGCTCATTATGAGATCGACGCGGGAGATCTTTCGGTCATTCGCCCTCTCATATATTGCCGCGAGAGCCTGATGACAGACTTTGCCAAGAATGTAAAACTTCCAGTCATAAATGAAAACTGCCCCGCCTGTTTTGAAGAACCCAAGGAGCGCGCAAGGTATGAAACACCATTGTTTGCCAGTGTTATACCCGGTCATTGATCTTGCTTTCTAAATCTTTTTTTATGCTTTTGATGATTTGAAACAGGATAAAGAAAATGCTGAGCCGAGAAGAAACCATGCACCCCAACTTTTATGACTGTATTAAACGCTCCTTGATACCTCTCATGCATGACGATTTAGCCCCCATCTTGCGAGGCTATACGGAAGAAATTCTTGCCAAAAGTCGAAAGGTACCCCACCAGTCCAAGGGAGAACGATCGGCTCAAAGGAATGGCAAAGGTAATTCGGAATCCCAAATCGCTTCCGATGCCACCCTGAGTCCAGAAACGAAACAACTTGTCAACGTGGCTCTTGCCGATGCCTCCGAGAAAGATCTCATTCGCGAGCTAGCCAGACGTCGAGCTGAAAAACACCGTCAAAAAGAAAAGGCACATAAAGCGAAGGATGATGAAGATATGACGGGTATCCCAGATCCGACGGGGCAAGTCTGCACTTTGAACGGTGGAAATGGCAGCATCCCCTGCCGAGAACTAATGGAATGAGAATGCCATCGTTGATCCTTCTACTAGCGAATGAATCAATAGTGCACATATCCATAACCAATTAATAGGTTAGCTGGTTAGCTTGTCTACCTACCTTCATGAATGCTTCCAGTAGGTTCTACTATCGATAGCTACCAAGTACTAGTAGTACTCAAGCTAGTATGGTGAATACTGCTACTGAAATGGACGCACACTTGCGGAAATGACGACATCATTCACGATTCATTTTCATTGATTCATCATTCCTTGCATGCGACAAGTTTTGTTGCCGTGGCCAAGAACGGTTGGTGATCGGCCTTTTCTTCGCATTCTCACCACTCCTTGTTGCTCACCTTTTCGTCCGTTGTTCGAGAACTCAGATCCACACAATCATTCATCTATCTACTAGTACAATTGCCGCTACTGTACTTGCCATTGCAGTCAGCGAGGGCGCCACAGAAGAAGAGGCAGGTGACAAATCAAGTACTTGTTGTTGGAACTGCAACTTGTTTGTGGCAGGAGCAAGAGCAGAAGGGAACCTCGCTGTATGACGACAGGCAGCCTCTTTGTTAGATCCGTTCCAGTTGACGGTTTCATTAATTTGTGGATTCAAGTCAATTATCATGGCGTCGACTTCTAGCAGACTGCTTCTTCATGCTCGGAGTGGAGTCGCCGGGTCGTTGTTGCCAAGAAACCCATCTCACAACCGCCGTCTTGTGAGATCGACGCACTACTCTCCTTCTGCCTCTTTTCTATTGAGAACAGCACAGCGAGCGACGACGACAAGTCAACATTGCAGCTTTACGACTACCGCAACCACCAATTCCTTGCTTGTCCCAAGGAACAATGGACTCTACAACAATACTCATAACAATAGGCTACTAATGCAACCATGGCAATTACAATTACAACAACAACGTCGAAGCTATATCTTTTTCCTCCCCAGTGATTGGGCCGAATTTTCCTTTCGTTGGAAATTATGGTGGCAAGATCATACACCTACCAACATTAAAATTCGACTTCGGGGTCGCTATCAATTTCAAAAAGCTAAGATGAAAGATCGCTACTCGCAAGAAAAAGCCAAATTGACGGCGAATTATCAAACACGCAAATCAAAGGCCAAAGATCGGTACGTCGCGGAAAAAACCAAACTCAAAGATCGCTACCAAGTTCAAAAAGCCAAATTCCAGTCCAACTACACGTCCTCCAAGGATCAATTCCAACAACGCTACCAACAACGCAAAGTGCGAAGCAAAGAATTTACCAAACGATGGTCGGCACGCCGACGCGATTTAGTCCAAGATTCTTCCGATATGGTCAAGGGATACATTCAAAAACGACGACACGCCAAACAACAACGACAACAACAACAACAACAAGACTCCTCCTCCTTCTTTCATCAATTTACCATTACCGAATATTGTCAACCCCATTGGTTTGATCCCATCGATGGACGACCCTTGACCAGTCGGGATCCGGCTGGACGCTTTGTCAATCCCTGGCAGAGTTGGTCGGCCAATGGCGTGCATGCCATGTCCAGCATTCTCAAGTGGCGATATCAACGGGCCGTCCGACAATGGGAAGAACGCGGACTCATGAGCCTTTTACCCAAAGATTTGCCCCAATTGCTCTTTGGAAGTGCCTTGGTGAAAACGTCTCGGGATGCTGTTCGTAAGAATGAGAATGCTACAATAACAACAATGCTGTCCAGTCCGACACCATCACCCGATACTATTGATTTTACGTGGATTGGACATAGCACGTGTTTGGTGAAAATGGGACATGCCACCATTCTTACCGATCCCATCTTTAGTCATCGATGTACGCCCTTGCCTCGCGTTCCAGGTGTGGGTGTGGCGAGGGATGTTCCACCCAGCATGGCCTTGGATGATTTGCCAGCGCAAGTTGATGTCTGCATGATTTCCCACGATCATTTTGATCATTTAGATTATCTCACGGTATTGCATTTACGGGATCGTGTCCAGCATTGGGTCTTGCCCAAAGGCTTACCGGAATGGTTGGAAACACGGTGCAGTGTCGATCAAGAGAAAATGATTGAACTGGAATGGTGGGAATCGGTACACATGGTCCGACAAAAGCCAACACCACAATCGCAATCGCAGGCGGGCGACGACTGCAACGACAAGTCTACCAGTACAGATTCCCCTGTTTGGTCCGTCGTCCCGACTCTAGCTCCATTTCTACATGCTCCCGGCGATGGTCTTCGCGGGCAGTATGATACCATGACCATTACTTGTTGTCCGGCACAACATTGGAGCAGTCGCACATTTTTCGATCGCTGCAAACGATTGTGGTGTGGGTTTGCTGTGGAAACTCAAACACATCTGACCAATGACGACAAGCAGCATCAACAACAACAAGAGCCTGTGGTGCAGAAATTTTTCTTTGCAGGAGACACAGCCATGCCCAGCAATGGCTTCCCATTGTTTCGACAGATTGGAGATTTTTGTGGCCGTGGCAAGTATCATCGACAACCGCCCATGATCCATTCTAGTTGGGACGACCCAAGTGCTCTTGACAAGAAGTATTATTCAGCCAGTGATCTCAACGACCACCCAGCAGCTGGCATGGGTGCCTCGTCCTTGTCGACGTCGTCCAAAGTGCACCCCTTTGACTTGGCCGCCATTCCCATTGGGGCTTACGAACCATCCTTTTTGATGCAGGAAGCACATATGGACCCCATGGAAGCGGTCGAATGTTCCCGGCAATTATATGCCCGAAAATCGGTGGCCATTCATTGGGGTACCTTTGCTTTATCGGAGGAACCCATGAACGAGCCGCCGCAAAAGCTCCAGGAGGCACTGGCGGCACCTGAAAACGCCGATGTGGATTTTGTCACGCTTCCCATTGGCGGGTCCCTGCGTGTTCCAGCTATTATTCAGGAGACGTATGACGATGATAGCCATGCCGACAACGACAAGCAAGAAAACGAGGATGATTTAGAGGAGCCAACGGAAGAAATGAATGCCAGCAATTACGCATAGCCCGTCGAAAATATTGATAGTATTGTAGAATTTAGAGATTGTATATCTTGTACGACTACCCCCTCGCAAATACCTGATAGAAGTATGCCTTCACAAGCAACGTAAAATACTAGTTTCCATTACTATTAGTAGTATCACCTTTCGTCATCACTCGTTGTCGTCGCCTTGTTCTTCCAACAAGGCATATCGAATTTCTTCAATCGCTTCATTAATGTCTTCGACACAGGCAGCCAGTTTTTGTTGCAGCGATTGAACGCCTTGATGTAACAATTGACTGATACGCTTGTCCACTCCTTTATTATCGCCATTTTGCTCGAGAAGATTTATATTTTCATTGCGTTCTCGAATTTGTTCCAAATGCAAGGCGGCCGTCAAATTCAATTTTTCTTTTTCGTGCCTTTGTAAATGGGCCAGGAATTGTACCAAATCGTTGCGGTTATGCCGCGTGGATGCAAACGTGGCTTGAACATGTCGAATGGTATCACTCAAAACTGAAAAGGCAGCTGTAGCATTGGCACAACTGCTCATATAATAAGTCATGTTGCCACTTTGTAAGACTTTTTGGAGGTTTCTATAATCACCAAATTTTGTATGATTGTCACACGTAAATTTGGAAATGAAGAGAAAAAGAAAGAAAAAGTGGAAGGATCAGTTCGTTCATAATAAGAAATCTACAAGAATGTAAAGATTGCAACAACCAACGTCACAGCACGGAACGTACTCATTGTACTCTTTGTAGGTGGCCACTCGTTGTTGCTGTGTCTCTAGTACGGTTTCCAGCAATTCCTGAATCGTCATACTCCTCAAATGGGCTTGTAATTCCTCATTTCGTTGCTTGCGTTGTTCGGCCATTTGTTCTCGTTGCAATTCCTCGTCTACTTCTATTGCATCCTCGCCACTGTTGCCGTTATTGTTGTTGGCTGTTGTAGCAGCAGTGGCATCCAAATCAATGGTTTGTCCCATTCCACGCAAACTTTCTGTCTGGTATGCCTGGCAACCAGCAGCATTGGCTCGTCCTTCTGTATTGGTGTCTTCATGGCTGTGATTGTGGCTGTGATTGTGTGCAGCGGGACAAGAAGAACGATCTGCCAAAATATCCAGCGCCTTTTGGATATCAATACCGGACTGAGCATTGGTTGTTGTTGTAGCATTGGTCGATGGTACTTCTGCTGCCGCTGTGGTGGCTGCTGTCGAGGGATTCATATTCAATGGTTCGTGCTGGGCTCGCTAGCTAGAAATAGTAGTAGAAATAGACTACTGAACGGATTGTCTGGGCACCAGTAATTGGTTGGTGCTAGAGAGGGGTTTTGGGTAAAAGCAGCAATGCATTCAGTAGAGTGTTGGATGGCTGAGTTTGGTCGTATCCTCATGGTCGTCTGCATTATTTATTTTGATTGCTCGGGCGGTTGTTGGTTGGTCAACTGTTGGTCGTCATCCGTCGGACGGGCTTAGAACGCACACTTTATCTAAAGTACCGTCGACACCCGGGCAAAGCAAACTTGCCCCTTCACCACAGTTTTACTTGGGGCTTGGGGTAGCTGATCAGTCCTCATTTATTATTGGATATTACCTTGTATTTAACTAGCTAGGTGTTCCTTTATCCACAAAAAGGTCGCGAGAGGGAACATACAGTATGCATTCTCTCGAACTCTCCATCTCTGGCACACTGGTGAAAGTGTTATGCCCAAACAGAGTTTAACTGTCTCTTTTTTATTTATTTAGTACATCTACACTACTTTAGATACAAAACATGCACTACTCAGTACTGTTTAGACATGAAGTGGATTTCCTCCCCGAAGCAAGCCGTTGTGAACCGAGTTCTCGATACGTCCTTTAAGGATGGATACTCCATTCCGCCGGTAATAATCCCAATAGGAAAAACCACTTCTTTCACAACTGGTTTGTTGTATGGAAAAACCATTCAAATTATCCAGAATGCTTTGGACAAAAATTCGGCTTTGTGTTGACCCATCGCATCCATTTCCCATGACGGCTATAGTTGTGTTGGAGGCGGGCAAATACATGACCACTTGTCCGTTAGCTCCCAAGGCGGCGGCGGCACCCGCCAAGGCGCCCGAACCACCGGATTTGTCATTGTACCATTGATAGCCATATCCATTCAAAAACAAAACGACGGGTGCGGCTTCATTTCCATCTACCAACGCGTCAACCTCCGACGAAGCCACCCATGAACTTGGGATCAGTTGATTGGTAGAAGACGCCATGCCATTTTGCAAATATAACTGCCCCAATTTGGCCAAAATGCGAGGATTGCTCATCAAGCCGTAGGCACTCCCTTCGACACCCCCAAATTGGGTCCAACCATAATCATTTTCGGAAATGCCAATGTTACTAAAGAGTCCCTGCGACACCACAAATTGTCGTGGCGTTTGTCCGGAGCGTCGTTGAATAATGCGGGACATGATGTGATTCGTTGCCAGATAATTGAAGGATCCCACCGCCGCCGCATCGTAATCATCATAATTTAATACGTCTTGCAAGGTCGATTGATCGTTCCGAGTAGTACAAGGATCGGGGACCAACCCGGACGTCATGGTAAGCAGTCGACTCAACGGAATGCTTTTCTTTTCAGCAGCTTGCGTGACGCCGTCCCAATCTGCATCGGTATCAAAGATATCGCCCAGTGTATCCGTAATGGTAATTTGCGCCAATTCTACCATTTTGCCAATCAAATAAGAGCTAAACGACTTGGTCACGGAAAAGGCATCGTATTGGCCGGCGTCAGAATTGCCGCACGTGTATCCTTCCGCCACGAGCAACCCATTTTGGGCGACTAGATAGCCAATCGTGCTGGAGGGACACAGATTCGCCTCCAAGGTGCAATAGGCAGCGCTTCGGTTGTACAGGCTGCTGATACTCCAGTCAGCAGACAAGTCCACAATGCTGGCCGTTGCCACGTCCAAAAGCAACAGCAGCACAATGGCACGTGCAGGCAATGCTGAACAAGTCGATACGTATTGATGTAGGGGATAATCCTTCATGCTGGTGTACTTACTAGCCAGTTAAGTACTGTAATGAGGCCTGGAGAGCTCTATTGGCTGTATCCAGTGGGAAAGGCCGGTCCTGCAACGCATTGCTACTAGCTAGTAGCTGGCATATCAACATCATTGTGGAGAATCCATCCTCATGTTAAGAATCCATCATCCGTTACGTATACGACGGTGCGCGCAAAGGCATCATCTGAAACGGCATATTATGCACGAATGATTCAAAATATGAGCGATGGGATGGTGGCGAAACTATGAAAAATGAGTTTGAAAGAAGGGCAGTAGTGTTATATAAAAATAGTCCTACTTATTTGGCCGGATAAACTACTTCAAAAGTAGAGAATTAACTTCTTCAGTTCTTCAAAAGTAGAGAATTAAGAACAGCCCCGGTTTTAATTTGCAGACAGTCTCACAAAGTCACAATTGCATTGAAAGTAAAGTAAATACTAAATACATTACTCGATGTAAAACCCGGCCAATCCTTAGAGATCCAGAGAATTAAAATTCGCTGCCGCCGGGACTATATGTTAATTAACACTATGTTACTCAAGAGTGCTCGGAGCAAAGAGGAAACGGTATCGGTGTTCGTCGTAGCTACTCAGTAGCTAAGCCTGTGTTCCTTAATCTAGCCTGTTCATCTTTCCAGAAACTCGAACCCCGCCATTGATTAAGCACTTGGGCTACCCATCTTGTTTCCGGGTAAGTAGACCTGGTACGGACTCGTGGCATCACATGGGATTGTAGTTGAAATTGCAAGGCACTCAACTGCATTGATTTAAGTGGCAGGCCCTTATCGTCTCTGAGCAAGTGAGCAGGCACTCGAAGAAGAAGTATTTACTTCCCCTTCCTGTGCAGGCTTTGCACATTAGTAAAAGCCTACGAGTACGATATGGTACATTCAAGCTGGGTGGGAGAACACTTACTCTTCGGCTTGACCTTTGCTGATCCTTTCTCACCCCGTCAAGACAAGACCATACCAAAGCTCATAATTTACAAAAATCCAGCTCGAGAACGTCTCAACTCTACTGTTTGCTCTCTGCTACTAGAAGCCAATATTATTATGACGATCCCCTCCGTTATCTTTATCCCATCCGAATGCTTGGAGCATTCGGATGCCTCATGCACATGCATCAGAAACCACAACGATAGAAGCCAAAGAAGTATCCGCTGCTCCAAACGAAATCGAGATGGTTGCACCTTGTTGGACATGGCCTTGGCCTTGGATGCATCGACTCATTCCACACGATGGGAATCTCAATCCAGAAGCGGAAGCCGGGCTCCATCGCGTCCCCGAAGGTACGCTAGTACTGAGAAAGTACGAGCAGAGAGGCCGTATCACAACAGACATCCATCCAACTGCGCCTCCGAAGTTGCAACGGCTCCACCACGACTTCCTTGTCGCTGTGTCGGCTGCGACGACGAAAGCAGCTACTCAAGATGAGTGTCTCCTCTCAAGTTCTGATTCATGATACAAATACATAGATAAAAAACATTCAATTAGACGAATACATACAACCATTCCTACAAATTTTTCTAGAATAGTCAACCACCAAAGCCGATTCTTGCGGCCATTCATGCAACTCTTTCTTTATTAAGTAACCAACAAAACCGATCTGCAGCCTAGTACAAATGCCACTCAGCGTGCCGGATCTTGTATCCTTGGGCATGGGTAGAGCACTGGCAATGCTTTGGCTGACTGGAAACACTTCATCCAAAAACCTACTCGATACAATAGACATCCTCTCAAGAATGTTACTGCGGCTGGCAGAAGACAAGCCCGCGGCCTTGCTCACAACAATGACCTTGATGTGGCTAACCCAGAGCGTGCTGCTCAAGTGGGTGCAAACCAACCTCCCACAGTGGCTCCACTCCCCCGCGTTCTTTGCAGTAGGACGGACGGAACTGTGTCAAGTGAAGGGGGCCAGTCTCCCCCCATGTTTGTGTTAAATTCTAATCTGTTTGCAATTGTTGTTTTCAATGAAAGCTTCATATGCCCTGGTCGCACCTGCCGGAAGACTAGTGAAAGGTGTGCAGAAATAAAGACCCTGCGGGTCAGTGGTGGGAATCGCAGCATAGATGCAGCATGGATAGCTCGCGGGCTTAAACTAAAGCTAACCTTCGAGTTAAAAAGCCACGAAGCTATGGCAGCACAGTAGAGCTCGAGTTAAATTTTAGTCGCGCGACCAGCTGTGAGCACCAGAGAATTGAAGTACGAGCTAGCTAGCTAGCTAGCTACAGTAGTAGTACCACTACCGTAGTACCGTTTAAAGCTCGCACTGCTTCACACTGTCCTGCATGCATCTAGCTAATACAGTACAAGTCTATTTGCAGGGCTCCGGCGGGTGACATAGCATTAGCAAGCAGCACTGCACATGGCCTGATAATAAACTTTTCATTAGTACTCGACGCTTTTTCTGCCCCTGCTACACTAGCTAGCTACACAGTACTAGTCTAGTAGCTAGCTAGCTAGGCAGTGTAACTGAACTCACCGCATATCTCTGAGATGGGGGATGCAATGCTCTCTCTGTCTCGGAAGAAACAAAAAACGCTTGCCATCTATTGGGAAAGTAGGAGAGGTAAATAGCAAAGACGAGCTAGACATACAATTGGCCACGGCCGGCCTGTACAGTAGTATACCTTGACGGTCATGATCAAGCCCATCAGTAGTCCGTCTGTCTCCCTGAGTCTGGTCGGCTCCAGTCCGTACAGTCGATACCATAACCAACAACTAGGCGAATCTCGTCTCGATCCGGCGGCTAGCGCCTGTCATCATCATCATCTAGCTTGAGAGCGCGGCACGGAAAGCTGCCCCCTTGGCCCTTCAAGTTCTTCTAGCCTTCACCCTTCCTGGCTGTGCGTTGTGGGTCGGTGGCTAAGCTTCAGTTCCGATGACAGAGCCGCGGCTCTGAAAACGCAACTAACAGCACAGCGCTGCGCCGTATCCCAGTAGTCTCACCCCATTCTTCTTGTGAATGTTTTGTTCGTCCCATGATCAGACCTTCGGAGTGGGGTTCCTACTAGCTAGCTAGCCCTTCCCTTCTCAGAAAGCCTGTAAAATATCCAAAAAGTTACCTAACTAGCAAGCATTTTCTAGCCTACTGGAGTAGTTTGTCTTGCTTGTTCATTCAAGTTGTTCGGAGTCGTTCCAGGAAAGGCGACTACTAGGTTTTGTAGACCCACTTGCGTCGAGACTCGAGACCTCCCCCTCCAGTCGGTCCGCCCATGGCTGGCTCATGGCCTGCTAGCTAGAACATGATCGATTACATTAGAGTGGAACTAAAAGGTAATACTAGGTAGTTTGTTATTCTCGGAGGTTCCCAAAGGGGACTCGATACTTGGTTTTTGATACCCACGTGTGACTCTGTTACCACTTCGTGTTCATCGCGTTCAGTCCACCCGGCGTGATACGTCGCAGCACCTACGATATACTACTAGCTACTAGCTAAAATTAAGTAGC
>ENA-ORBV01005707-ORBV01005707.1-microbial-mat-metagenome-genome-assembly--contig:-NODE-5707-length-22609-cov-7.005681_pt1 | contig 22609 bp, 13 predicted proteins | sample MGYA00237777_ERZ505514 | MGnify/ENA primary metagenome ERZ505514 (study PRJEB26160, sample SAMN06269048) | microbial mat metagenome | isolation source: Oligotrophic lake microbial mat | place... | reverse complement strand
TTTGAAAAGGTCGGCTGCTGCAAAAACCTCCGACTCGGAGACTTTTGAGAATTATCAAGCGGCGCAAAAACCTCCGACTCGGAGACTTTTGAAAAGGTCGGCTGCTGCAAAAACCTCCGACTCGGAGACTTTTGAGAATTATCAAGCGGCGCAAAAACCTCCGAGTCGGAGACTTTTGAGGTCGGACTAGGGAGGTGATAATGATTGGCATCTTGCTGCTTATAGGTAAGGACATGCCGCAGTGCCAGCAGCTTTTTCGCCAGCAACCGCAGCGCCGGATAACGCTTGCCCTGCTCATCTTCAATAAAGCCACCGGGCATAGGTTCGTCGGGGATGACGCTATCGACAGTACGCCAATCAACCGAGCGGGTATAGAAAATAGGCTGGGCGACCACACCGGCTTGGCGCTCATAGCGGCGGCAGCTTTCTTCAGAAACACCCAAACGCCCACCTTGCCAGCGGCGAGAATACTGTCCGGGACGGCGGCGAATTAGGGCGGTATGGAGGGCAGAACGATAGGCGGTTGGCGACTTTAAATCCGCAACTTGGAGTGTGTCGCCACCTTGCGCTTTGACTTCAAGGGCTTCACATAACACCTCAATCGAAGGCATCTCATGGTGATGTTCAGGGCGGCCCGCTATTTTTCCCGGCTTTGCGACCCTACCAAAACGCATTAATTTGGTCACATCAGCGTAGCGCATGGCAGCGTTAGCATCCGGGAAGAGGGGGTGCGGGGGGGAAGGCGGCGCGGCCTGCCCGGTCAGCGAGCGCCCGGCATCGACCACCGCCTTAAGCGCGGCATAGACTGTGTTGCGACCAATACCCAACTGACCAAGTGCTTGATACGCCTGAGATGCCGTAAACTTTTGGCCTGCCTTATAGCCCACCATCAACAAGCCATCGAGGACACGAGCGACGTTATCCAACTTGAGTTGCAGCAGCTTCTCGCGCAGCGCATTCGGCAGTTGCGGCGCAAAGGCCATCGGACGATCAGCCCGTGCGGGACGGTTGAACACGCTGTTGATCGTGGCAAGCGCTTCAGCCTGGCGCTGAAGCGCTGTCTCTGGCTCATGCTTGGGCGGTGGCGGTTGGGCAATATGCGGTTGGATGAGTGCGCGGCAAACATCGGCCTCTGACCAATCGTGATCGCGGGCATAGCAGGCTGTCGCAAAAAGCGCGTTATTCCGCCCGATCTGATAGGCCGATTGGCGATAGCGCTTAACCAGTGCTTCATCCGTTGTATCGACGATGTGCGATAGCGGCTGAATCGACGATAAAGGCGGTTTTGCGGAGTTGGACTTCTGGGGTACGGATAAAGAGCCTATGAAAGCCAGCAAACGCGCCAAATCGTCTTTATTGAGTGGACGCGGTGGAAGGTCGTTCATCAGTTGCCAACACTGCCCATTGATGACTGATCCAAAGGCGACCACATACTGCCCATCGCTCCGCAGATCAACCCCATCCGCATGACGGGCTGGCACGGTCAATTCATCAGGTACGTAAAAGTAGTAGTGCGGCAGTTGGCGATTCCCAGAACGGACGGTGAGGGTTTGGGCTAAGTCTGGGCATTGGCACATGAAGTCTTGGGCGCGTTGTGGATTATCAATATCGAGGACGGCCAGATGCGAGACTCGCCCAGTGATGATGCCAACTACGCGGTTAGGATGACCCTCAAACCAAGCCTTCAAAAGTCTCCGACTCGGAGGTTTTTGTTGATAGATTTTCCAAGAGGGTAGGGCAGGCGCTTTGGGATTTGATGGGTCAGAATCGCCGCGCAGCGGAATGATCGACCAATCGAGCATCGCGGAAAATTCGGAAAAAAATCGAAAAATTCCGCCGTTTTGGGCGGATTTTTGCCAAAAAATCGAAAAATTCCGTTGTAGGTCAGTTAAATCAGAAGTATTTTTCATTATAGGTTTGGTTAATTTGGGTCACTTTCTAAAGTGTTCACCCAAGCTGTTAAGAGTGTTACTAGCACTCTTAGCGAAAGAAATTTTGAGAGATGTTTGTCTCTAAATAGAGACCTTCATTTCTTTACCCATTGAGATCACCAACTCAAATGGGTGTGTCACCAACAAATGACAAAGCACAATCCCTAGAGAAAGCTCGTCCCGATTGACGTTGGAGGCGAGCTTTTGTGCTTTACAGCGCATGAGCGCCGGGTAATAAAAAAGGCATCTCCCGTATTTTCCCGGAAGACACCCTCGTAACCTTTAAAAATCGTGGTATACTGTAAGTGTCGATTGCCGGGTCTTGCCGGTGCGACAAATCAGCGCGGGACTTTAATGTCGCGCTTTTTTGTTGCCTAACAACCAAATGTTAAATGTTCAAATCATCATTACAAACTCGAACTACGCCTTACTATAGCCGAAATTTAATCACCCCGCAACTACTTTACCTCTCAAAAAACGCTTATTTTTAATAACGAATATCGAGATTCTCATCAAAAGTTTCCGACTCGGAGACTTTTAAATAATATACACTGCATTTGGGGACAAAATCGGGACATTTGTCCGGCCTTTTTACATTACAATGCCTCTTATTTGTTTATGATATTTTTCACAATCAATTCCAAGTACTTATGATGAGATAACACTTTTAGGGTGCAGACTCAATAAGCGAAATAAGTCCCTCTGCTAAACGCCTCGCACCTTCAGGGGTAATATGGACGGGGCTATCGGTGAAATCGGCTGAAGGCAGGATGTTCCATAAATCGATGAACTGCCAATTTTCCGACGCTGCGGTGTTAAGCAATAAGTCGTGATAAGCATCATACGCCCAACGCGGATAAAAAGCGTTATAACGCAGATCGCTGTTTTGGCCTTCGCTGATAAACATTGGCTCATTGACGATCACAATCGGGACATCACCTGCTATTTCAATGCCTGCGCGTAGGACATCAAAAGCCAGTTCGTTCTCTGTGAGGGATTGTGGTGTAGCATAATCTTGCCAACTCACATCTTCATCAAAATCAGACGCACGTAATAGATAATCGCTTGGGATATTTTGGTCGATCCCGGTATTTGCCCACGCGAAACCGTAAAGCTGCAAACGGAATAAATCCGCGATAGCGCGGCGCTGCCCGATAAGCGTATTCGCTAGAAAATCCGGTTCAACCAAACGCGAGTCATTTGGGTCTAAATTCAGGTTGTAGCTGTCGATTAAACGGCGAATGATGGGCGCGTTGTTTTGGGTGATGGGTGGATAAAGCTGTTTTTCACGCGGGAAGGATTCGAGTGTTATCAGCCAGATAATCTGATCAGGGTGATACTTCATCGCATAATCCAATAGCATTAGGTCTTTCGTCAACGACATAATCGGGTAGCCGACGTTATAGGCGACGACGCGACGGTTGTCATCTGTGCGAAGTTCAGCGACGTTGATTTGTGCGGTGAGGGTTTGATCGTTTTCCAGCAGCCAGCCCCACGTTGAAGAATCGCCGAGCAAAATAACCCGATATTCGTCATCTGCTTTGGGGCGGCTGATTTCGTGCGAGGCGAACATCGCCGGGAGATTGTTCAGGCTCAGGCTGTAATCCTGCGCTGGACTTTCGCCATAGGGCAAACGATCACGCCCCAGCACAATAACATTATAAAACGACAGCTTCCCCAAAGTGGGCAGCGGCTTGAGCAGCGCAAATGCCAGATTTATCAATACAAACAGCAGCGCGGCTTTTATCAGTACCCGCCCAATAAAGCGCCCGTTATAAGGCGTGTGTGGCTTAGTCAGCCAATCCCATTTTGCCATGTTCGCCAGCTTGTAAAAAACTTATAAATAGGGAAATCGTCGGTTTTGCGTTCAGCATTTAAACTTGTTTCCCTTTATAACTTAAATATGATTATCATGATGATGGTGAAGAAACAAAAGGGGAGATTAATCCATGAAGGTATTTTTAAATCGCAAACTCACGATTGTGATTGTCCTGTGTGGCTTGCTGTTGGCAAGCATATCGGTTCAAGCACAAAATGTGTATCCCGACGCAACCGAGATGGATCCTAGGCCTGTGGTCGAGTGGATGCAGTTATTTTATGACCGCATCGAAGTAGAAGCTATCAACGCGCCAGCCGCCTCTCGCATGTATGCCTATGCTGGCATTACGGCTTATGAATCGGTTGTGAATGGTATACCCGGTAATTATTCCATCGCGGGGCAAATCCAGCACATGCCAGAGATGCCACTGCCAGATTTTGAGCTGGAGTATGACTGGGCTTCGGTGGCGAATGCGGCGCTTTCGGTAGTCATCGAAAGTTTATTCCCGAATCCGTCCGAAGAAACCGTGACCGCTATTCGTGAACTGCGCCAGATTCAGGCTGAAGAGCGTATTAAAGAGACCGAATCAGCCGTTGTGCGCCGTTCAATGGATTATGGCGATGAATTGGCGGCAGTGATCGTCGAGTGGATTGCTGGCGATAACTTTGCCGAAACCCGCGAGATGGAATTTGAACTGCCAGTCGGCGATGGGTTATGGGTACCTACGACGGAAGGCACACGTCCGGCTGAACCGTATTGGGGGTCGATCCGCCCCTTCGCCTTATATTATGCCGATGAATGCGCCGTGCAGCCTAATATGGACTTTAGCAGCGACGAAGGCTCGGCTTTCTACGCACAAGCACTGGAAGTCAGAGAAGTCGGCGATAACCTGACCGAAGATCAGCAGGCGATTGCCCGTTGGTGGGTGGATACACCCGGCATTACCGGAACACCCGCCGGACATTGGGTGAGCATCGAAAATCAATTGGTTGAGCAGCTTGATCTTCCCTTAAGTCGGGCGACGGAAATGTATGCGCTGGTCGGTATGGCGCTGGGTGATGCGTTCATCTCGTGTTGGTCGCTCAAATATCAGATTAATTTGCTGCGCCCAGAAACGTATATCCACGAATATATCCGCCGTAGTTGGCAGCCGTATATCCAAACACCGCCGTTCCCTGAATATCCATCAGGCCATTCGGTGGTGAGCGCGGCGGCGGCGGAAGTGCTGACGCGGATGTTCGGGACAGTGGCCTTCACCGACGAAACGCATGTCCTACGCGGCGAAGCCCCGCATTCGTATACCTCATTTGAAGCGGCAGCCAATGAAGCAGCCATCTCGCGGCTGTATGGCGGCATCCACTTCCGCGCTGCGATTGAAAATGGGATGCGGCAGGGGCGATGCGTTGGTGAACGTGTACTCAGCTATGTCTCGCTGCGGCCTATCCCGCAGGGCGAATAAAATCCTCGATCCAGTTAGAAATTATATAGTGGGCGACTCGGCGAGTCGCCCTTACTACGTCTGCAATTGTCAGGAAATTGTGAACCTTCATGAGCCGCTGTGGACTTTTTATAGAATTGTCTTTATACTATGACGGTGAGAATTAAACACAATAAGAGGCTTTTGGAGCAGGGATAATTCTCATTTTTTATAGTAAACAGAGCGCTCCTCAGCCGGGATAAAAATAGTGAACTGTGTTGAACCGACTCCGGGTAAGACCCTAAAAAGTGATCTTATCGCTGAATGGATTAAAACCGAGTGGATGCCGCTGCATCCTGAACAGAACCTTATAACGGCATGGGTCACTTCCCACACTACAGATGCGCGGGTATTGAGCAAACTCGACCCGGCGTTTGAGCTGCCCGAAGGCTTTCGCTTTTTAACTTACGATGAAATCGACTGCCCACTGGTCAGCCGGATTGATCGTCTGGATTATGATGGCAACATCAATGGACAGAATGGCGCTTTCGTGTTCCATTTTGTCGTGGAAGAAACGATGAAGACGGTTGACGTGTTAGTCGTCAACACCCACTACAGCGAAGATGGCGACTATCAAACGGCGCTGGCTTCTGTACCGGATTCCTTCTTAGTGGTATGGGCGGCGTTCACAGCAGAATGTGATCGCGTGGCTTATGCTCGTGAGCCTAACGATCAGGTGATTATCATCGGCGGACGGGCGGACTCGTTTGTCCCCAAAGTCGAATGGGATGAGGTGATTCTGCCTGCCAAACTGAAGACCGATATTTTGGAGGATGTGCAGTCGTTCTTCACGAAAGGGATTGAAGTCTATAAGCGCTTGAATCTGAAGCCATTCCGCAAACTGCTGTTGGCAGGGGTGCCGGGGACAGGCAAGACGATGCTGTGCTCGGCGTTGGCAAAATGGGCGCTAGGGCAGGGCTACATGGTGATTTATATCTCCAGCGCCCAAAAAGCCCAGAATGACCAATACGGCTCGACGTTTGGGAAGATTCAGTATGCGCTGTCGGTGGCGGCTTATTCCAAATATCCAACGCTGATTCTGTTGGAAGAATTGGATGCGTACCTCCATGAAGATGAAAAGGCGCTCATCCTGAATGTGCTGGATGGCTCGGAATCCACTATCGGCGAGAAGGGAACGCTGCTGATTTCGACCACCAATTATCCCGAAGCAATTGACGAGCGCGTATTAAAGCGTCCGGGGCGGTTGGATCGAATCTTCATCATCCCCGAAACCCGCGCACAGGTCGATGTTGAGCAGATGCTGCATAACTATCTGGGTGCGATGTGGCGCGACGAACACAAGGCGCTTGTGCCGCAGTTGATCGGCTATCCAGGGGCATTCATCCGCGAGGTAGCAATCTATGCGCTGACGCAGTTGGCGTATGATGACCTGACTGAACTGCCGCTGGCGATGTTGCAAGACTCGTTCCGGGGCTTAAAAGACCAGATCGAAGCCCGCGACAAGTTTTTGACGCAGCGTGAAGTGGGCTTTGTTCCCGCCAACGGCAGCCTGAACTAAAACACAGAATCCGATGGACAGCTATTCGCCGGATTTTTGTTTGCATTGCAACATCAATATACAGAAGAATCCACGCTGATGATGTGGATTCTTCTGTTTTTATGCCATACCGATCAATTCAAATTCGGTGCACGGGATCAGGCGGAGTCTAAACTGGTGTTCAGAGGCTGATTGGAGCGGCGGTTTTCGTCCTGAAACATCACGACCAAGACCACGATCTGCCCAAACGGCACGAACCAAAAAAACTGCCACCATCCGCTGTGCCCTGCCGCATTCAGTCGTCTCGCACCAGCGGCGAGGAGCGGCAGCAAGAGGATTAAGGCTGTGATCTGGGCTGCCCTTTCATCGATAATGGTGCAAGCTGCCAGCACCAGCATCACAAAAAGCAAAAACCACCCGTACTCAAAGCGCGTCGCCGTGCCTGAAAAGTTGGCAAACTGGCGCAGACCGCTTTCTACCGCGTCACGCGGGGTTATGGGCTCCTCTTTTTCATTGAGGATCAGCTCATTGGAGTCGATCTTGAAGACGGCAGCCAAGACACGGATGGATTCGAGCGACGCGCTGCCGCCATTTTCTAGGCGCTGGATGGTACGCAGGCTGAGCCCACAGGCTTCGCTCAACTGCTCTTGCGACCAATTCCTCGCGATGCGTAACTTCTTCACCAAGTTCGAATTGATTTTCATGCGTGTTTTCCTCGCTCGTTTTTATGGTTTAGGACTTACACCTCTCACTATATGCTTGAAGATGAAGCCATGTCTACGACACGAGGACGTCAGTTAGGTGACAAAGCATATTTTGAATGGCTTTTGAATAACGGAACTTGAGTTTTACCATCAACCGAAAAAGTTTCAGTTACTTACGTAGGAAAAGTATCTCACTTCCTTCTTTAACAAGACGGCGCTTGTAGCGTAGATAAATCCAATTTTACAATCATCCAAAACCGAGCCGTCGAGACTATAATCAGACCGATGATTGAAATTTATACAGGAATGAAATCACTTGATCGCCAAATTTATCGGCTCAAGATTGAATCGCGTGTACGTGATTCTAGCGTTGAGCTTTGGGCTTTTTGGGTGGATGGTGGGCTTTTCCGCGCTGGAATCTGCCCGTCAGAATGCGCCAGAAATCACCGCGCAGGCGCTTGTTCAGCCAGCGCTCCCCGATCCGAGTCTGCTGTTTGTTGATAATCCGATAGTCGATTGGCGCTGCGCGATCAAATATTGCCGATGACCAGATGCGGTGTCGTGGGGGCAGGGCTGCCAGCGGCGGGTTCTTCGCTCACGCCAATATGCTGAAAATCCTCAATCGGTTCGGGCGATTCAAACACGAGCGTCCCCGTGCCTGTGTCGTCCACACGGAACACGCCGAGGCTCACCGACTCGCCATCGCGCACAATCCATAATTGATAGGTTTTATCAGCGGTCAGCGGCGGAAGACCAGTCACATAGAGCGAGCCGACTTCACGCGCAGAGTTCCAAATCATGGTCGCGTGAGCATTCGTGCTAACGTTGACTTCCTGATTAGGTAGCAGGTCGCGATGATGGACTTCGCCTGCGTTTATGGGCAGCATGGCGACTTGGGCAGTGGCGAGTTGGGTCGCCATCGCTTGTTGATCGCCCTGCAACTGAGTCACTTGATCGAACCAATAAAAATTGATTCCCCCGAACAGCACCAATGTAATCGCTGCCGCCGCTGCTATCACCCAGAGTCGCCCATTGTTTGGACGATTTTTTAGGATGACAGGGGCTTGCGCGATTTTGGCTGGCTCATGCGTGGGTTTAACGGGCGGCAGCTTGGGCATGGGGACATCAAGCGGAGGATGGGTCTCACGCGTGGGCGGGACGATGTAGAGAAATTCATCCGCGAGGACAAGATAATCGGTTAGCTCCGCAGCCGCGTCAGGACAATATTCCAGCATCGATTCCACAAGGGCGGTTTCTTGTGGATCGGTTGCGCCGATGCTGTAGGCAGGAATCAGTTCGCGCAGTTGCGCGCAGTTCACGCCGTTGGGGGAAGACGAATTGAATGGTGTGTTACGTTTTGTACTCATGTTTACTTTGGTTAACGATAAATCTCTGTAATTGAGTTTACGGTACGATTCTGCGTTTGGATGTAACTTACTCCGGTTCCGTGCTTGGTTGCTCCATCGCCTCGAACCACGCCTCTTTTAATTTCTGCAATCCCAAGCGAATGCGCGATTTGACGGTTCCCATGGGCAGGTGCGTTTGCTCGGCGATTTCGGTGTGCGTCATCCCACGAAAGTAGGCCAACATAATGATGTCGCGCTGTTCTTTGGGCAGTTCTTTGATGAGCGCCCGCAGCAAGCGTCCATTATCACGGCGAACGTCCTCAAACGGGGATTTCTTCGCCAAAAATTCCGCCAGATGATCGAGCGAATGGGGCGACAGCGGCGGTTGGCGGTTTTCCCGTCGCAAGCGATCAATCGCGGTATAGCGTGTCACCGTCAAAAGCCAGCTTGTAAAGCGGCCTTTTTCCGGGTCCCATTTTTCCGGCCAGCGCCACACCTGAAAGAAAATATCCTGGGTGACTTCTTCGGAACTGCTGGCGTTCTTTAAGACCTGCATCGCCATATTATAGACGAGATTGCGGTAGCGACCATGAATCTCTACAAGCGCATTCTGGTCGCGCTGTTTAATCCGCTGGATGAGTTCAATATCTTCTGGTGAAGGGTGATTCGTCATTTACGCCATAATAGGTTTCGGGCTGCACTTTGTCGCAGTGTAGCAGATTCTACGATGTCTACCAATCACCAGACTGAGAATTTCGGAAAATTAAAGAGACATGAGACTTCATCCATGAAAGTGATCTATTGTAGCTATCGTCGGCGGTAGCTGTTTTAGATCACACCACAGGGTATAACGGGAAATGGGTTTATTGGTTGAAGTACTCTGTGGGTGGATTTGTGGATGATTTTGTCTATTTTTTAACGCTAAGGAGTTCAAGGAATGAAACGTCTCGTATTAGTGGTCATCGCGGTGCTGCTGCTTGCAGTCGTACCCACCTTCGCCCAAGATCAAACAATTGTCGAGATCGCAGCGGGGAATCCCGATTTTTCCACATTAGTCGCGGCAGTAACAGCGGCTGACCCTTCCATCGCCGAAGCCTTAAGCGGCGATACCCCGCTGACCGTCTTCGCGCCGACCAATGCTGCTTTTGAAGCATTGCTCACCGCGCTTGATCTGACGGCAGAAGAACTGCTGGCTGAACAAGACCTGCTGACCGAAGTCCTGCTCTATCATGTCGTCAGCGGCAGTGTGTTGGCGGCGGATGTGGTCGCGCTCGATGGTCAATCTGTTCCCACCTGGCAAGGCGAAAGCGTCAGCATTGCTGTCGTAGACGGTGGTGTTGTGCTGAATGGTTCAGTGAACGTCATCGCCACTGACATCATCGCCAGCAACGGCGTGATCCACGTCATTGATGCCGTGCTGGTGCCGCAAGCTGTACTGGAAACCCTCGGTTTGGTGGAAGCTGAACCCGAATCCTTCGTTAATATCCGCGTGGCACATTTCTCCCCGGATACCCCCAATGTCGATATTTATGTCAATGGCGAAGCCGCCATCACCGATCTGGCCTTCCCCAGCGTGACCGACTTCATCACCCTGCCCGCAGGTTCTTATGAAATCGCAGTTGCCCCCGCTGGCACTTCGATTGAAGAAGCCGCGATTGGCCCGGCGATGTTTGACCTCCCTGCGGATGCTTTCCTGACGATTGCCGCGATTGGCTCATTGGAAGCGGGAACACTCGCCCCGGCCATCATCTCTGGTGATTTCAGCGAATTGGCTGAAGGTAATGCCCGTGTCTTGGTCTATCACGGCATTGAAGACGCGCCTGCTGTCGATGTCTTGGCAAATGGCAGCGTCCTCATCCCCGGTTTGGCTTTCCCCGGAACTTTGGGCGATAACGACGGCATTGTTGAACTCGATGTCCCCGCCGGCACGTATGATCTGGCTGTTGTTCCTTCGGGTGCGACTGAACCCGTCGTGATCGATCTGACGGGTACGACGCTCGATGCAGGCACCTATTATTTGGTCGCGGCTGTCGGTACATTGGCTGCGCCGAGTGCATCTGTAACGGCGATTGATGCGGCGACGGCGGAAGCCCTGCGCGCTGCGCTGGTCGTCCCGGCTGAACCAACGCTGACGATTGCGGAAATCGCCGCTTCCAGCGAAGACTTTAGCATCCTCTTGGCAGCGGTGGCTGCGGCTGATCCGGCCATTCTGGAAGCCCTCAGTGGTGAAGGCCCCTTGACCGTGTTCGCCCCGACCAACGCCGCGTTTGAAGCCCTGTTGGCCTCGCTCAACCTAACCGCCGAAGAATTGTTGGCGAACACCGAACTGCTGAATCAAGTGCTGCTGTATCATGTCGTCAGTGGGACTGTGCTGGCGGCAGATGTCGTTGCGTTGGACGGTCAATCTGTGCCGACGCTGCTCGAAGGCGCAAGCATCACCATCAGCGTTGTTGACGGTGGGGTAGTCCTCAATGACAGCGTGAATGTGATCGCGGTAGATGTTCTGGCGACCAACGGTGTCGTCCATGTCATCGACGCGGTGCTTCTGCCGCAGGTCGTTCTGGACGCACTCGGCCAGTAATTTCCATTCAGTCTCTAAAATTTGACTCTCAAAAGAGGCGTACTTCGGTGCGCCTCTTTTGAGTCTACCCATCTGATTTGTAACATTTTGCAAATTTTTAAAAACCAAAAATAAATTTTTAGCGCCAATAAACCGTTAGCTTATGAATCTGCTGTAAATTTTTCCGTAAGTTCGTAAATTTAGCCTCCTCTTAGCTTGCCACTAAAGTTTTAGCGTCGTATTCTTAGAGTTGTATAAAGAATGACATCATACCATTATGAAGAAAGTAAAGAAACAAATGCCACTGAATCATCTAACATTATTTCACCATCATCTGCCCCTATGGGCATGTCCGTGTCGCTAACATCAAAACAAAGGAGATCACGACACATGCAAATTTCTCATCGAACTAAAAGATTTTTAAATAGATTTAGCCTCGTCGCAGTCGTTAGCATTTTAATAATGGCCGCGACTGGCTTGGTTTCCGCTAGTGAAGGCAGGGCAACCGTTGTTCAGCCTTCCACCCGCGCCGTCACCGTTCAGAAATTCAATGATCTGAATGGCAATGGGGTACGTGATAATGGCGAAGCTTTATTGAGCGGTTGGCAGATGACCGTTAAACAAAACGGCAATACCGTCGCTCAAGGTAACACGGGCGATAATGGTACAGGCACCGTTATTTTCAATCTGGCGGCTGGGACGTACCAAATCTGCGAAACCCTCCAAGCCGGATGGGAAAATCCCTCCGACCCCGATCTTTGTAAAGATGTCACTGTTGCTGCGGGCGTAGACCCAGTTGCTGGGCCAAATTCGGTGACAGTGAGCTTTATTGATGGTTCTCGCACAAATTCCTACTTCATTGAGTTTGTCAGTTTAGTAGGCCGTACATGGACGTATCGCGTGACAGAAGTTTCTGGCCGCGATTTAAGCCATTGGACTTTGGGCAGTGCAAGCTGCGTTACACCCAATACAAACCGCGTAACTGCATCGAGTCCCACAGCGGAACTTGGCAAGGACGGTACTCGTCCTTTTTGGGGCATTAAGTGGAACACCGCCGATAGTTTCAGCACAGGGTTGTTTTCATTTACCTTAGATGCTGATTACCCCATTGGTACCGTTCAGGTACAAGCTAAGGCAGGCAGCGGTGGCCCCAATGGCGATGGCACGGCCTACAGCACCATTGCTGGTCCCGTCTGCGATGCCCCAGCAGCTATCCCGCCTGTTTTATTTGGCAACCGTCAACTGCCGCAAACAGGCAGCATCACGATCTACAAACAGACCGATCCTAACAATGATCCTTCTGTGTTCCATTTTACAGGCAGCGCTAATCTGCCCGTGACTTCATTCGACCTGTCGGATGGCGGTTTCCAAGCCTTCTATGAACGCCGCGCTGGAACTTACACCGTGACTGAACAACCCCTAGCAGGTTGGGCTTTGACGGAGGTTGTTTGCGAGATGGGCGAGGATAGTTTCCCATTCACCTTAGAAGACAGCGCTTTGACGGTAGAACTCGACTGGGGCAATATCGTCACCTGTACGTTCTACAATGAACAACAGCGCGGAACGCTCATCATCGAAAAAGATGTTGTGCCGGATAGCGCCAGTGAATTTATTTATGAAGTCCGCAACGCGGGTACAGCTACCGTTGTTTCACCGGCATCGCCGAATAACAAGTTCAGCGAGGGTGATTCCGCGATGCTCGACCTGCTTGCTGGCAGCTATGACGTTGAAGAAGTATTCGGCGGCTTCGGCAGCGGCTTCTCCTTCGGCGGCGGTGTCTGCGTTGACCAAGATGATAACGAAGTCGCTACACTGGCGGCGGATCCGTCTGGTAATGCGACTACGATTGAAGGCGTTGAAGTCGGCGCTGGTGACACGATCACCTGTACCTTCACCAACTACCGCCGCGCTTCGATTATGACGCACAAAGAAACCGACCCTGATGGCAGCGATCAAGTCTTCCACTTCGTCGGCAGCGAGAATCTGCAAGTCGATACTTTTGATCTGAGTGACGGCGAAAGCCAGCCCAACATTGAACGCTCGGCTGGTGTTTATACCATCACGGAAGAACCCGTTGCTAACTGGACACTGACCGATGTGACCTGCACCCGCAACGGCGAAGCATTTGACCCCGATGTCGTAGGCACAACGCTCACGATTACATTGGATTGGGGCGATGCCGTAGACTGCATCTTCTATAATGCTTATGTACCGGCTGTCGGCAGCATCCAAATCTTCAAATACGAAGATGTCAACGGCAACGGCCAATTTGATGAAGGCGAAGAAGGTCTGGAAGGCTGGGAATTCACCCTCGATGGTGGCGCTACCCAGACGACAGATGAAGACGGCAACGCGACCTTCGAAAATATCTCTGTTGGCGAACATGAAATCTGCGAAAACGTCATCGACGGTTGGGAAAATACCGACCCCGGTGAAGATGGCTGCGAGACTGTCACAGTTGTGTCTGGTCAGACAGCTTATGTCGATTTCGGCAACCACCAGAATGAAGAGGTTGATGTCTTCAAGTTCAACGACTTGAATGGCAACGGTATTCAAGATGAAGGCGAAACTGGCCTGCAAGGTTGGGAATTCACCGTCTACGACGCAAATGAAGATTTCGTCGACAGCGGCGTGACCAATGCCAACGGCTTTGTGAGCTTTGAACTCCCGATTGGCACTTACTTTGTGTGCGAAACGGATTCACGGCTGGATAACGGCGCGTGGGTCAACACCTTACCCGGTTACACCACCACGATTGATGGCAACCCCTGCCGCGAAATCGTCATCGGCGGCGACGGCGGTAGTGTCGTCCAACCCGGACCCTATTCTGTGGTTGTTTCGTTTGATGATAACCAAGGAACCAATAGCTATCTGATTGAGTTCCTCGGCGTTGATACGGATACCAATATTTGGACGTATCGCGTTACTGAACAAGACGGCAAAGACCTGAGCCATTGGTCAATCGGCATGGAAACATGTGAAGATCATGTTGTGGACGGTTCATTTGATCCGTCTGGCGCAGACCTTGGCGATGACCCAAGCACCAACGGCACTTTCATCGGCATTAAGTGGGATGTGACAGATGATTTCACCTCTGGCGAATTCTCATTCCAGTTGGATGGAAACTATCCGATTGGTACAGTCGGTGTGCTGGTCAAAGCTGGCAGAGCTGGCCCGAATGGGGATGGTTCGCAAACTGGCGAAATCGCTGGGCCGGACTGCAACGAAGAAGCGCCAGAAGATGTGGTGCTGTACTTCGGCAACCAACAGCAGCAAGGTACGCTGACTATTCGTAAAGTGGCTGGTCTGGCTGGCAACTTCGCCTTCACAGGTGATCTTGGCAACTTCAACTTAGCCAGCAATACCCAAGACAGCTTCCCGGTTGATGAAGGCACGTTTACCGTCACCGAAACCGCCCTCCCTGGCTGGACTTTGGCAAACGTCACTTGCGATACCGATGCCTATGAGCTGACGATGCTCGGTGTTGTCGTGTCCGTCCCGGCTGGCGGCGACGTGACCTGCACGTTCGCCAACCGTCCGAACAGCGCTTCAGTGACGATTGTCAAGCAGGTTGAGCCAGAAACAAGCGATGCCAGCTTCGGCTTCAATAACGCGGCTTTCAGCTTAGGCGATGGGGAAAGCGAACCGTTTACCAATCTGACCCCCGGCGTGGCTTATACCTACACCGAAGATGCAGCCAACGGCTTTACGCTGGCAAGCATCGACTGCGGTCAGACCAACAGCGATACCGTCAACTTGGCGCAGCGCAGCGTAACGATCACACCCGCCCCCGGCGAAAATGTGACCTGCACGTTCACCAACACCCAAAATACCGGCACCATCACCATCAGTAAGGTGCTGGAAGGTGAAGAGGGTGAAGGCGGTGAAGCATCCGACTCGACGATGAACTTCGCGCAGAACAATCCGCTCTATACCTTCCGCATCTCGCGCAATGGCGGGTTGGGTGATGCAGTCGTCCCCATGTCGGATGCGAATGTGGCGATGGATGACGAATTCCCGATTGAATTCAGTCTGGAAGCCGGACAGACCAGCATTCCTTACGCGCTTGCGCCGGATAGCTACATCGTGGAAGAAATCGAAATTCCCCAAGGCTTCCATCTGGAAGACATCGACTGCGGTGAAGGTGTGGAGTTCTCGCTCGATCTAGAGAACAACCAAATCATTATCACCATCAACTCAGGCGATGATATTCACTGCACGTTCACCAACGCGCCGAATGATGGCACGATTACCATCACCAAAGAGGTTGTTGGACAAGAAGGCGGCGAAGAAGCCATCAGCGACCCGACGATGAACTTCGCGCAGAACAATCCGCTCTATACCTTCCGCATCTCGCGCAATGGCGGGTTGGGTGATGCGGTGATCTACGACAACCCGATGGTTCAGGCCGCGCAAGAGGCAATGGATCCGGTCTTCCCAATCGAAATCTCGTTGGAAGCTGGACAAAGCCAAGCGGTTGATCTCGCGCCGGACAGCTACATCATCAAAGAAATCGAAATTCCCGACGGCTTCCATCTGGAAGACATCGACTGCGGTGAAGGTGTGGAGTTCTCGCTCGATCTGGAGAACAACCAAATCATCATCACCATCAACTCTGATGATGACATCGAATGCACGTTCACCAATGCGGGTGATACTGGCAGCATCACGGTTAACAAAGTGGTCGAATGGGGTGTCAATTGGTCAAACGCATCAATTGATACTGCCGCAACGTTCACCATTAACGTCACTGGGCCAGGTGGCTATAACGAGCAGTTGGTCTTCGACTTTGACGGCGGCACCGAAACATTGACGGGTCTAACCCCCGGTCAATATACTGTGACCGAAGTCAATCCAGGCGTTAAATGGACGGTTTCCTACAGCCCGTCGCAGACCGTGACCGTGAGTTCCGGTGCAAACGGCGGCGCAGAAGTGACCGTGACGAACACGCATGTTCGCATCACCACCTGCGAAGGCTTTGACTATGCCATGTATGCCGAGATGTATCTGACGGGTCAAATCACCGTTAACGGCAACACAGCAACCGGCAGAATCACCAACAATGGTACGCAGGACTGCGCCATTCTGGTCGGCCTCGTGTCTTACTCGATGTTTGATCGTGTCATCGACAATCAGATCATCTTCGACTATGACCCGCTGACCCCCGCCAGCCCCAGCAACCCATTCACGGTTATCCCGCCGAATGGTGGCAGCGTGACCTTCACGGTTGATCTTCCCGTGAACTGCGCCGCACAAGTCGATCTGTTCTATGGCCCGCTGCTCCCGTCCTTATCGGGTCAGCGCTACGGCACACGCCTGCTCGCTTGGACACAACTGCTGAACCGTCCGTTCTGCCAGCGTCCGGGTACCCTCATCCTGCGTAAGGATGCCGATGCAGCGGGTGAATTCACCTTCAACATTCCGGGTTACGGCAACGTGAACCTGACGACGACTGACAATGATCTGAGCGATGCACAGCAGATCAGCCTGAACCCCGGCAGCTACAGCATTACCGAAGCTGCACAGGACAACTGGGTTCTCTCGACGGCGGTTTGCGATAATGTCGCCATCAACAACGGCGGGACGTTCAACATCGTGTCCAACACGACCGTGACCTGCGTCTTTACCAACGACTTCCAAGAACCGGAAGTCACTGAGGTGCCGGAACTACCCACGCAGCCTGAGCCGGAAACTATCCCGGTTGAGCCGCTGCCCATCATCACGCCGGTCAATGAACCGCCCGTCGCTGATGCTGGGGTTGAACAAACACTTGCGGATACCGATGGACTTGACACCGAAATGGTGACGCTCGATGGGAGCTTGAGCAGTGATGCCGACGGCCAGATCGTACTCTACACATGGAGCGAAAACGGTATCGTCATCGCCAGCGGCAGCACCCCAACACTGCCCGTTACGCTCTCTTCCGGCACACACATCTTGACACTGGTTGTGACCGACGACGACGGCGCGACTTCTGCGGAAGCCTTCGTGACGATCACCATCGCCGCACCAGAAGTTCCCGCGCCGGAAGTAACACCAGAGACCACACCGGAATCCAGCGCACCCTAACACTAGGGCAGGGTAGGGGAGGGCGTGCCTAAGCCCTTCCCTAAACAAAAAATCATTTGCAATAACAAGAGGGACTTCTACAACGAGGAGTCTCTTTTGTGTTTTTGATCCCCCATGAACCCCCTAGAAATAGGGCGTAGATTTTATTGCAAATTGCCTTTAGATTAAACAAAGCGATTGATGATTTCTTCTTTTTGTTCATTCTTGCTCAATACGTTTAACGATCCTAATGAGGAGATTTATTCTTGATGATGAATGCTACTCCTTCAGACGGAGCCAAGTTGTTAAAATTGGATGTGATGGGGCGATGGATCGAGGTGGAATGGATGCCGCGCTATCCCGATCATAATTTACTCACGCTGCTCATTCCTGATGCGTGTATTGTCGAAGATGTGATTGACCGCTTTGAGCCGACTTTTGAACTGGAAGGCGGCTATCGGTTTATGGGAAGTGAACCTATCGCCTGTTCTGCCGTCACTCGTGTCAATAGTTATGACGAGCGCGGCACACTCTCCACACGAACAGGTGCATTTATTTACCGTTTTGCCGCGTCCGCCGATGGAAAAATGGTTGAAGCGCTGGTGATGGGGTCTTATTACGCCGACGATGGCTGGCATACTGTAGCGCTCGGTTGTATACCGAGGGCGTTTATGCCTGCATGGACGGCCTTCTCTAACGAGTGTACCCGATTGGCGGGGGCGCTCCGTCCGCGTAATGAGGTGATCGTCGTCGGTGGGCGGGAAAATTCTTTTGTCCCCACGACTCAATGGGATGAGGTCATCCTGCCAGCCAAGCTAAAATCGGACATTATGGAAGACGTGGAAGCATTCTTCAGCAAAGGGATTGATGTTTACAAACGGCTCAACCTAAAGCCGTTCCGCAAGCTGCTGCTGGCAGGCGTTCCGGGGACGGGCAAGACGATGATTTGCTCGGCGGTTGCTAAGTGGGCGCTGTCTAAAAATTATCTGGTGATTTATATTTCGTCGGCGCAAAAAGGGCAGCGCGATCAATACGGCTCGACCTTCGGCAAAATTCAGTATGCGCTTTCAGTCGCGGCCTATTCCGCCCATCCGACCTTGATCTTACTAGAAGAATTGGATGCGTACCTGCATGACGAGGAAAAAGCGCTGGTGCTGAATGTGCTGGATGGGTCGGAAGCGTCGATGAATGATAAAGGGACGCTGCTGATGGCGACGACCAACTATCCAGAGGCGATTGATGAGCGCGTCCTCAAACGTCCGGGGCGACTGGATCGAATCTTCATTGTGCCGGAAATCCGGGCGCAAGCGGATGCCGAACAAATGCTCAGGCAGTATCTCGGTGCGATGTGGCGCGACGAACATAAAGCGATTGTGCCGGGGCTGGTCGGTTTTCCGGGTGCATTTATCCGCGAAGTGGCGATCTACGCGCTGACTCAGCTTGCGTATGACGACCTTGAGGAACTTTCGCTGGAACTGCTGGAAAAGTCCTATAAAGGCTTAAAGGCGCAAATTGAAGCGCGGGATACTTTCCTGACGGAGCGTGAGCGTGAATTTGGCTTCGGGCGCACGAATGGCACTCATCCGTTGCATTCTTAAGCGAAACCAATGAGTCAAATGAGCGGCTTCAAATTATAGAGGCCGTTTTTAATTTGCAAAGAAATTGAAAAACATTGAACCACAAAGGACACAAAGATCACGAAGATTTAACTTTAAATTCTTGGTGACTTGGTGGTTAAAAACTGAATGCCGATTACGACTTTATCGTTGATAATGCCTTACGCGCTTTATCAAGGAAGGGTTGCGCCTCGGCTGTTTTGCCTAATGCCAATAAGCATTCCCCTAATTCCTCTAAAACATATCCATCAGTCGTGCCTGCCGCCTCATGCTCGGCATAAAGTGCCTGTTGAATCGCCAGCGCTTCTTCAAACCGCTGCAAGGATCGCAAATTCCGCGCCACACACCATTGAGCGATGCGGATATTGTCGATATTGCCTTGTTGTTCGCGGAAAGCTTGCGCTTTGTAGAAGTAATCTAAGGCGGTGTCATACTGAGTCATGTCGTGGTAAGTCCAGCCGACGTTGTTGTAAAGGGAACCGAGCCACTGCCGCGCTTGAGCATTTGTACTGGCCTCAGCATAATCCAGTGCCGCTCGATTCCAATCTAGCGCCGCATCACCTTGTTCTACAATGGCGACCATGTGGGCAGCATCAACAGCGAAGTGATCTTCTCTAGCATTTTTCGCTGCTTCCCACGCTTCTGTAAACAGCGGTTTAGCTTTATCCGGCTGACCAGACGAATTCCAGACTCGTCCCCGTTCCAACAGATAGCGAATAGTGGGACGTTTTGTCGTCGCGTTAAGCTGTTTTTGGGCTTCATCAAGCGTTTGATGAGCGGCCTCAAACTGCTTTTGTAAGCCTTGAGCGCGGGCGATTTGTGTCAGCAGTTCTATATATGTTGTGCTGTCTTTTTCCGCTTTTAGGAGCAAATCGCGAAAGCGCTGCTCGGTTTCCGCGGGCTGATCATAATTCCAGAGTGAGTCGAATTCCAACTTAGCGTCTCCGCCTGTCTTATTAGAATTTTTAAAAGGTCATGATGATTATAAGGTTGTGGAATGTCAAGTCAAACGAGATCAAAATTGTCTAAACGAGTTTTGAACCGTTTTTGGAAGTTCTGCGTATAGAGAGATATGAACGCACAACACACTACAAAAGGGAGATCAACATCATGAACGGTGAATTTAACTACGAACTAAACCGCGCTTACCGCAACCATATGGTCTATGCTGCCAGCCAACGTCAGATGGCTTCCAGATTTAGCCAACCCACGCAGGCCGCATCCAATTTCTATCGCATGGCGCTGACCGCCGTCTCTGCGATGGTGGCAGTTATACTCGGCTTGTCCTAAAAAGGGCAGCAGCATATTTGCTGCCCTATAGATTAATAAATTTAATACTTATCATAATAGAGACAATATTTAGGGTATTTTTAGGCTAAAAAGGGGAGTAGTAATAGGATAATAATGTCATGATCGTTACCGGCTGGTGTCATGGGTATAAACCGCGCAGGATTGCACCAATACGGCTAAATTAACGGAGTGATATCCATGAAACGAATACTCATCTTACTTATCCTATGTAGCGCTGCGCTCATTCCCTTCTCAGTAGCCTACGGTCAAACTGACCTTCCACCAACCCCGACCCCAACGTCCACTGAAACAAGTACCACAATCTCGACACCGACAGACGTAACCGAAACACCCACCACACCAACGCCAACAGTAACCGAAACACCCACTCCCACAGCAACGGATTCTGGGACTTTAACGACTACCCCGGAGGGTACAACTACGCCCTCTGCAACCGTGACATCAACCGAGACGGCGACTGCAACCGAAACTACTACGCTAACCGCAACGCCGCCCGATTTAACGCCTACCGTAACGGCGACTTCTGTCGCACCAGTGACTCAATTGATCGCGCCTGTCGGTACGATTACCGATTTACTTGGCAATCCGCTTTATCTGTGGTCGCATGACACGGAGAACGTTTTTTACCATTTGGTGCTGATAAACAGCATCAGCGAGGTGGCGATTAATGAAACGCTGGCAGCGGCGACTTACTGCCAGACGACGATTTGCCAAATTGATTTGACGACCCTGAGTGAAACTTATCGCTTGGTCAACGGCGGTTATCGCTGGTATATACGTGGCTGGGATGCTGGCGGAAACCTCAGCGAATGGCGCAGCGCTGCCTTTACGCTGATGGCTTTAGCGCCTGCCCTCGTCACTAATTTGACGGTGGATTACAGCCAAGTCGTGCCGATTTTGGCATGGGATGGTGATACTGCCACCAGCTATAACATTTATATCGGGGTCGCGCCGACTTGGGCGCAAGTCTGGTTCGAGAATGTCCGCCGCGATCAGGTGACATGCGAAGCCGGACGCTGCACCTATCAGCCGCGTGTTGTGCTGACGAATGGTGTTTATAATTATGCTGTGCAGGCCGTCACGGCAGGCGGCGGCTCGATAGGCGGTGAAGTTAACAACGGCTACACACTGCTTACCAATCAGCCGTTAAATCTGCCCGCGCCGCTTGCGCCTTCCACAGGTTTCGCCCCGCTGGACACCATCAACACGGGGAGACCTGTTTTCACTTGGGATACAGTAGCGAATGCCTTGGCTTACCAGTTATGGATAGGGGTAACGACACCCGTCTTTACTGCCTATCATGTTCAATGGTATTGGGCGCTTGAGCCAGAATGTACACCGCATCCGGGTACATGCCATATTACGCCCAACCTCGATCTGCCTTCGGGGAGTTATGTTTGGAATGTGCAGGCGTATGGTCCCGGTGGCTTGAGCAATTGGGCCAATATCACCACTGGCCTTCTGTTCAATGTGAATCCGGTTGGTCCCGCGCTGATTGCGCCGCAGCCCAATGAAATTTTGCCGGATAATGCGCCGCCTGTTTTGAGCTGGGGCGTTGTCGCGCAGAGCGAGAGCTATTACGTGGAAGTTGCCTCTGCTAGTGGCATCGTTTATGGGCAGGTGCTTGCGAGTGCCGCCGCTTGCAGCGATACGACGTGCAGCGTACAACTTCCGAACATATTAGCAGGGGGTGTTTATCAATGGCGGGTGATTCCGGTCACGAGCGCCGGAGTGGGTACACCTTCGGAAACGCGCAGCTTTACGATACAAGGACTTGCGGCGACGGCAACAGTGACCGAAACTGCCTCGCCAACCGTAACAGGTACAGTGACCGAAACACCTGATACTACGGGGACGGCAACTGCTACCCCGACAGCTACCGTGACCGAAACTGTGACGGCAACCGCAACATCTACTGAAACGGCGACAGGCACAGCAACGGAAACCGCTACTGTCACCACAACCGAAACGCCAACAACTACCGCAACGGAAACACCAACCGAAACACCGACATCAACGGCGACAGCTACACCGACGGAAACGCCAACTGCTACGCCGACACCAATAGCAACCAATCCGGCCTAAAGAAATCCTTGATCTGCTCTGCCTCGTCAGCCGTGATTTTTCAGCGGCGGCGGGGCAGGGTAAGCGTAAAACCAATCCCCTTTGATGATAAATTCCTCTATGCGATTTTGTAAATTTTTAGCGATATAATATTCCAAACAACACAGAGTAATTAGAGTCTGTCTCTTATACACATCTCCGAGCCCACGAGACTAAGGCGAATCTCGTATGCCGT